>OHCC01000973.1_pt1 | contig 14918 bp, 7 predicted proteins | sample 1577521 | NCBI WGS metagenome assembly OHCC01 (sample SAMEA3879533, study PRJEB24766) | human gut metagenome | biome: human-associated habitat; feature: feces | place: USA | collected 1985/1987
AAGACATACTATAAGCCGGGTGACGCTACCCCGTCTGTTTTGTCACCGCTGAAAGACCAGTATGTACTCCAATCGAAGGATGCCGCCCAAGAGGCATTCACCATCAGCTGGACAAAGCCCGAAATGGGATACCAGGCAAGTATCATCAATTCACTGGAAATGGATGTGAAGGGCAAAAACTTCACCAACAATAAAGTAGTACTGGCCTCATCCAAAACAGATGTGTCTTACAGCATTACCGTAAGTGATTTGAACAGCAAAATCATCTCCCTACTTAAGAAGTATGAAATGGAGGCAGAGCCTGTAGCTGTAGAGCTTCGCATTTCTTCTTCCATCTCGGCTGCTGCCGATACACTCTACTCTAACGTGATATCAACTACCATCACTCCCTATCAAGGTGAACCGGAATATCCGTCTATCGCCCTGCGTGGAGATTACAATGGTTGGGATTTTGCCAAGAGCCAGAAGGTATATTCAGTGGATTCCAACAACAAATACGCCGCTATGGTTTACTTTGACGGTAAAGCAAAGAATGGCTGGAAGTTCTGCGGAAGCAATGACTGGAGCACCGATAACTGGGGTGCACCCGAAGGGATGACCGACGAACAATCTCCTGTCACCCTTGTATCGGGAAATGGCGGAGACATCAAAGCATACGCCAAGAACAGTTATTACCTGGAATTCAACAACTCCACCGGTGAACTGAAAGTGTCCAAAGCATACACGTCATGGGGTATCGTAGGCGATTACAATAGTTGGGGAAGCGGTGATACGGTAATGACTTTAGCTACCGAAACCGACGCAAACAACAAGTTCCAGTATTATCTGACGGCCACCGTAAATATGGCAGCCAACAGCAAATGGAAAATACGTCCCGATGAGAAGTGGGAGAACGACATTGCTCCCGGCGCTGTACAAGGCGAGTTTGAAGATGCCGGTGATGGTAACTTTAAAGTATCGGAAGCAGGAAGCTACACCATTAAGTGGTACTTCAATAAGGTAACGCAGCAGGTGATGGTTATTAAGAATAACTGATAAAATTCCCCTCGTCATGCACAGAGTGTTGTGACGAGGGGAATTCCTTTTTTTGTATATCAATGCGTAACGACCTACAGTTCGTTCATCGGTATGGCATACACACAGCTACCGGCACTGACTCTATCTACAATAAAGAGTGTATTGCGACGGATGCAGAACTTCTCGGGTGCTTGCAGGGTGATACCTCCGATGGTGGTATAGTCCTTGATGATCTCCCCGGTCTTAGGATTCACCTCGCAGAACTTCTCTTTACCGTTGGATGTAACGAAGAGACGGCCTTTGTAGAAGTCTAGCGCAAAGGGATTGTTCTTGTACGTCAGTGTATGGGTACGTTTCAGCGTAACGCCCTCGCGCAAGTCCGACAACGAGAATATGTCAATGCGTTTGCCGCTTTGATGCGTAGTGTATAGCTGTTCTTCATTGACAGCCATGCCATAGGTGCCAAATGCTTCGCCCAGATTCTCTGAACGGGTATAGATATATACCGTCTCTTCATTGTCTACGTATCGTTCTTCGGCCAATGCAAGCTGTCGTTTGTCGTGGATCAAGATCACACCCTTATACAACACTACATCATAGGCGTGTACTGTTTGGTTGCCATTCGTACCCCACTTGCCATTGCCAATACAGGTAATGTACTGGTGGGTGTGGGCATCGAAAATCTCGGTGCGGCTCAACTCGTGAGTAACATAAATCTTACCGTTAGAACGGGTCACGCTATTGGGCTTTCCTTCAAAGCCAACGGGGGCGTTGTTGCGGTTCCAGCTATTGATGCTGCTCAAGCGGCGGGGAGCGTTTTCCTTGCTCAGGCTGAACACTTCGAGGCTGTAATTCTTATCGGCATCGTTCACTACATAGAGCGTGTCGCCATATACATATACGTCTTTGGGACGGAAAGTGGCGGCTGTGGCCTGATGCACAACGGTATAGTCCAGCTTGAAGGAGACAGCGTCACCATCATTTCCACCCTGATCGGTAGTGCCCTTCAGGGGTGTGAGTCCGCCATCGAGGGCATCGAGTTCGGGATCGTTTTCAAAGGGGTGCCAGGAGTAACCATAGAGGCTTTTCACTTCAAGCAGTTCTTTGCTCTTGCGGGAGCTGAGGAAGCGGCGTGAGTAGATGGGCAGACGCTTCTGTGAACCCAGTTCGCGAAATACCTTTTGGCAAAGTGTAACCCAACCGGGATTTTGCTGATTATCATACGTCATGTTTCCGTTGTGGCCATATCCCATACAGTGTCCGATCTCATGGAACGGAACATCGCTTGACCCGCCATCATCGGCATACATGCCAAGATAGGCGTATTCGGCAATGCCGAGAGTGTTGCCGCCACCCAGTCCTACGACATTGACAACGCGCCCGAAGCAGAACCCGGAGTGTTTACGGGGTTGTTCTTTCAGTTTATCCACATCAACGGTTGCGCCGTTGTTGATGAGCTTGCCGCGATAGCTTTCCAGTTCTGCTTCAAATTCGGAGCTAGAGAACATTGTGGCCAGGTTCAGGGCTAATGCCACTGCCTCGCGTGCATGGATAGGTTTGAATTCGCCCCAATTGCTGCCTGCATATTTGCCAAACCATATTTTCCATTGGGGTAGAGCACTTGTCATCATCTTGTAGACAGGGTTATCGCACTCTATCTGAAGACTGATATCAGTGCTCTTCAGTTCGGGGTTGGCAGGTATCACAATGTTCTTGCCGCTACGGGTGATTGCTTTCATCTCCAAGGTAGCAAAAGGTAGAAGGATGCGAAGCTGTTGCAAGGGCATTACCTTTTCGAGTTCAATAAGACGGATTTCTTCGTCGATGCCAGCGATCTTGGCCCAGATAGTGACATTAGTGATGGCACGGGGGCAGTAGAAACGGAGCTGGAAGTAAAGATCGTCGGTGACGGATACTTGCAGGGGACGGTTGACATTGAAGCTGCGTTCCTTCTGGTCGAAGTAGATTTCGGGAGCTTCCCGGTCGTTTAGCAGATAATAGGTGTTGTCGGAGTTGTACTTGGCTTCCGAATATCTGAAAGGGAATTGAGTGGGGTCTTCTACGGGAACGGTAGGCAGGTCCTCTTGGCTGCAACCAGTCAGAAATAGTGTAAAAAAACAAATCAGTGTCCAAAGGGATGTTAGCAGTTTTCTTTTCATCGTTTGTTCATCATTTAGTTATTAAACCTATTTTTAATATTAAAAAAAATGGCTGCAAAAATAGAGATTTAGCGGTAAAAAGCAAAATATTTGTTTAAGTCGGCCGATGACGTCATAAAAGCTTTGAGGGTATACGTAGATTATTACAATACTATTAGAAATCAATCAATGTAAAAAGAAAAGAGCCCGGTACAATACCGGACTCTTCATCTATATTACTAATACGCAATGTATTATTTCTTCTCCTTACCACCTTTCACCTCTTCTTCACCGGTCTTTTCCTCCGGATGGATGATGTTCTTCACCGTCTCACCGATAGGCAATTTATCGAGTACTCCAAGGCTCGGAGCAACAGTCTTCACCAACGAGCTGAGGAAGTTGCTTGTACCACCGTTTCCACCATCGAATACAGTGATATTTCCTAAATTGATATGCTCGAACGCCTTCACTTGTTCGCCGGCAATCTCTTTCCATTGATCTACCATCTTGTACTGGATGGCAATAGCAGGATTCGACTCAGCCGCTCTTACCATTGCCTCGAAACCTTCGGCTTCGGCAAGCAACGACTTCTTCTTACCTTCAGCTTCGGCTTCCAGTTTCATACGGATAGCTTGTGCTTCGGCCTGAGCCTGGGCAAGCATAGCCTTGGCACGTGCCTCGGCTTCACGGGTAATCTTCTCGGCAACGGCATCTGCCTGTAGCACGGCTTCTTGCTTGGCTATTTCGGCGGGTACAATCTTTTCTGCTTTCAAAGAAGATTCTACCTTGCGGGCCTTGGCTTCTTCTACTTCTTTTTGGGCTATCTCACGGGCAGTTTGTACGGATGCTTCCGAACGGGCGGCAGCTTCACCGGATTGCTTGTCAGCGGTAGCTTGTGTCACGGCAAGTTCTGCATTGGATTGTGCAATGGCTTTTTGTGCTTCATTGCGTCCGATAGCAGCTTTCTTGGCAGCTTCGGCTTGTTTGATTTCCATGTCGGAGTTCAATTCGGCGATGCGGCTCTCTTTCTCGGTGTTGGCTTGCTCAATGCGGATGTTCTTCTCGGCTTCGGCCTTGGCAACCTGCGATTCCTTCTCGGCATTGGCAACGGCTACTTGCGAGATACGGTCTTTGTCGGCATTGGCAACGGAGATTTCCTGCAACTTCTTGGTTTCGGCAATGGCGATGTCCTGGTCTTTGCGAGTCTCGGCAACCTTCGTTTCGCGTTCCTTTATCTGAGTGGCAATCTTGATGGCACCCAGTTTCTCCTGTTCTTCAATGTTAGCTTGAGCTTCGTTTTGCGCTTTACTTTCGGCTTCCTTACCCAGATTGACGATATAATTGGCGGCATCACGGATATCACTGATATTGATATTCATCAGATAAAGACCGAACTTGCGAAGTTCCGTATCGATATTGTCTTTTACTTTAGAGAGGAACTTATCACGGTCGGAATTCAACTCCTCAATCGTCATATCGGCAATAACCAGACGCATCTGACCATAAACCACATCGGTAATCAGGTTTTGTTTGTCGTCCATCGTCAATCCCAACATACGTTCGGCAGCATTCTGCATGACCTCTGAATCGGTACTGATGGCTACGGTAATCGTCGTCGGCACATCCACACGGATATTCTGCGCAGACAAAGCACCGGTCAGTTTACAGTCTATCTGCATCGGCTTCATCGACAGGAACTCATATCCCTGAATGATGGGCCAAACAAAAGCAGCGCCACCATGATATAACTTGGCAGATTTCTTATCGCCTCCTGTTTTACCATAAACTACTAAAACCTCGTCACTCTTACATTTGCGGTAACGGGAAAGAATACCTACAAAAGTGAGCAGAATAACCGCAATAAGTATAGCGGCCATAATCATCATTTCTTGTGTCATAAATTTGTGTATTTAGTTCTATTTTTATTGGATGTATAATGTCCCGCCCCGGTAGGTCGTGATAATCGTCTTATCTCCGGTCTGATAAGTTTTCTTAGTCTCAGACACGACATCAACTTCGCGCATAGCACCGTCTTTCCTGATTTGCACGGTATATTTGCCCTCTCCCTGCCCGAAGTAGATGGTGCAATCACGCCCTACTAGCTGTTCCGATTTCTCAGAACGATTCACTTGCTGTAACTGATAGGCTTTCTTATAAAGAAACCACACGGCAAATACAAAGAACAGACCAATCAGAATAGCAATGATATAGCTCTGGGGATCATCATTCCCAATCAGATACATATACCAGCCAAAGCCGATACCAAAATGGGTAAGACCTTTAAAAGAGACTACACTGCTGAGGTCGGCATCTACGTCCACATCCGCATCAATATCTCCGAAAAAGATGGAAAGGATAAACTGTATCACAAAAATTCCAGTCGTGACCAGTGCAATGATAAGGAAAATATGAGTGCTCATAGGCAAATTGAAGTAGTGTCCTTACACTATATACTAGATATATTAACAAATATAGGTATTTGACTGATGCAGGCAAAGCAACAGTCTCTATTTAACAAATTTTTCCGCAATTTGCATGCTACAAATAACATCTGACTACTGTAGGTCATTATACTTTTTCAGTTACCTAAGAAAATATATCGTTGATACGAAGGAAACTTTTCTCAATCGTAAGAGAAACTATATATCAACACTTGAAATCTATATTTCACGCCCTGAAATATAAGTTTCACACTTTGATTTTTATATTTCAGGGCATGAAATATAGATTCGTTAGTATAGCAGAAATATTTTGAAAGCGTAAAAAGAAAGTTTCCTTAGCACAAACGGAAAGTATGAGTACCTTTGATTGACTTATAGTAGCTACTGAAGGAGCAACTATAATCTTTTATAAAACTAAGATATAATAATCATTAAATATTAACGAACCTTACAACTTCTTTCAAACTTATGCGTTATCTATGCACCCCCGATGAAACAACTTAAATGTATAATCCTGCTTTTGCTCCTCAGCGTGGGTCTGATTGCCGTCTCCCAGGAGGAACAGCCAAATTCTCAAGTAAGCGAGAATCTGACAGGAAATACTATCGGATATGCCCTATCAAGTTGCTCACTAACAGCTTCAACAGAAGGATCTTCTCCCATCTCCAACCACTCATACTCTAATGATGACACTAGTAGTAGTTGGAATCGAAATGCACTGTGCCCCAATAGTGTTTATACGAATAATAATGCCTCATCTAAAATTCTGAAACTCAAACAGTATCTACCGGCAGGCCAGCTACAACGCTTTAACTACAGCCAGCTGCTTGCCAAACAAAACTTAATACTTTCATACAGTCCCAGTGCTATCCGCTATTCGTATGGATATTACATCTATGCGTTAGCGCATATTCTGATTTAGCCGCTACACACTTACTTATTATCTAAAAACCTATTGTCAGAGGTATGCTACCAGCATGTCTTTGACTCGTTTATCGTTTATTACAATCATTTTAAAGCTATTACTATGGGTAATTTATTATTGTCCACACTCGAAATGATGGGACTTACCTTTGCAATCGGCTTCTTCGTGGCATTTGTCATCAAACTGATAGCCCTTGCCGCCGATTCGCTCGACTTTTACAGTTCACACCAAAAAGAAATACTCCGTTTAAGACGTTTGAAAAAGCTACGCCAAAAGGTGGCAGTGATGATGGGAGAAGACCCTCATGGGTATGAAGACTACGCCAACGAACAGCGTGGAGACTACAGCCGGGGAATCTGACTGCACATGCGGCTATTACCATGGAGTAAGCATCGGAGCCTCAAAGAAGACTCTGATAGACCACTACTATCCCGAAGATATACACACCATGTTCCTGAATAATGCAGAAGAGGTGAAAAGGAACCAAAACAAAGAACGCTCCGAGAAGAAGGGCAAACAAGAAAATAAATAAGAAGAAACAGTATGGAAAATATAGATTTCGCGAGTTTGTTCCAAGGATTCGGAACCATGATGGAAAGCGGCTGGTTACTCGCTTCAGCCCGTATGTTTTTGGTTGCATTAGGACTGCTACTAGTATACTTGGGATGGAAAGGTGTTCTCGAACCTATGGTAATGATTCCTATGGGACTTGGCATGGTCGCTATCAACTGTGGTACACTTTTAATGCCCGACGGCACACTGGGTAACCTTTTCCTGGACCCGATGCTCGAAGATACCGATGCCTTGATGACGACTATGCAGATAGACTTCCTTCAACCGGTTTATACACTGACCTTTAGCAACGGATTGATTGCCTGTTTTGTATTTATGGGTATCGGCACGTTGCTCGACGTAGGTTTCTTATTGCAGAAGCCGTTTGCCAGTATCTTCCTTGCGTTATGTGCCGAACTGGGTACGTTTTTAACCGTTCCTATTGCTGCTGCATTAGGTCTGACATTGAAAGAAAGTGCTTCTGTGGCAATGGTGGGTGGCGCTGATGGTCCGATGGTACTTTTCACTTCACTGGCTTTGGCCAAACACCTATTTGTACCCATCACGGTAGTGGCTTATCTCTATTTAGGATTAACGTATGGCGGCTATCCCTATTTAGTGAAGCTGATGGTGCCAAAACGTCTGCGTGCTATTAAAATGACACAGAAGAAGCCGGCAAAGAATTACGATGCAAAAGTAAAACTAGCTTTCTCGGCTATATTGTGTGCTGTATTGTGTTTCTTGTTCCCGGTTGCTTCACCGCTGTTCTTCTCTCTGTTCCTGGGGGTAGCTGTACGTGAATCGGGGATGAAGCATATCTATGATTTCGTAAGCGGTCCGTTATTGTATGGTTCTACCTTTATGCTCGGTCTGTTGTTGGGTGTACTTTGCGATGCACATCTGCTGCTCGATCCTAAAATCCTGAAACTGTTGTTACTGGGTATGACGGCTCTGTTGTTCTCCGGTATCGGTGGTATTTTGGGAGGATACATCATGTACTTCATAAAGAAAGGCAATTACAATCCGGTGATCGGTATAGCGGCAGTCAGTTGCGTACCTACCACGGCTAAAGTAGCACAGAAGATAGTAAGTAAGGATAATCCTAACTCTTTCATTCTGGGAGATGCATTGGGTGCTAATATTTCAGGAGTAATAACCTCGGCTATTATAACGGGGATCTATATAACGATTATTCCCTATCTATAACTAGCAGACTTAGCTCCGCCTATACCCATTGGCAAGTAAGCATACTCCAGCCAATGATATACAATTCTACGCTATTTAAGTACAAAATCATCCTAAGCTTCTTTGTAGGAGATTTTATACTTAATATAGCGTAGAATTACGCTTGTAATCCCTTTTCATATTTGTTAATATATAGAGTTTACTTTCATTATCAGAAATAATAACTAATTTTGTGTTCAATTACTAATTAGTATGAATAAACACTTCTTTTTAACGCTATTTCTGATTTTCTCATATCTCCCCATACACTTGCAAGCAATGGACGAGTATTCATTGCTACAAATTGGGTATAGCCAAGGCTTGTCTAATAGTGCAGTTCTCTCGCTCCATCAGGATAACCAAGGCTTTATGTGGTTTGGAACATACGACGGATTAAACAACTTTGATGGCAGGTCAATGAATGTTTACCGCACTGACATGGCAGTAGAAAAACAACTTCTAAGTAACGTCATTTATCATGTAAATAGTGCGGATGACAATTGTCTATGGATTTCTGCTAATACAGGTATCAATCGTTTCTCTATTAAAAAGAGGTGCGTGACAGCCACCTATGAGATATTTAAGTATGATTTTATTCTCCATTCCAATCCCAAAGGAGATACTTGGGTAATGGATAAAGAAGATATTTACTATTACAACCCCTCAACTTGTGAATTTATTAAATCACAGAATAAAGAGAGAATATTTGATAAGAAACTTTCATTTGTTGATGACCGAGGGTATTTATGGTTGTTTTCTTCCAATGACAACAGTGTTTATCAATGCCATGCTAATAATGCGAATAAAGAAAAACCATCCTTTTACACGGTTCGTGCCAATATTCATTCCAAGAAAATAGAATATACGTTCTACCAAAATGGAATTCTGAGCTTTATAGATAAAGACAAGGATTTATTTTTATTCGATATAACACGCAATACCAAAGTATATATCCGTAATGTAGAAGAACTAATCAATAAATATGGGCAAATTAAAGGAATTATTTCTTTCTACGATGATATTGTTATCGCCTTCATTAAGAATGGATTGATAAAATTGGATGCTGCAACACATTATACCGAAAGTGTGATTGACCGTAACATCCGAATCTTTTCTGTATATAAAGACCCTATACAAGATATTATTTGGGTAGCAACAGACGGTCAAGGGGTAATGGCTTACTCCAAAAAGCAGTCACTGGCTACACACATTATGTTTAGTGATCTGCAAAATAGAATCATCCGGCAAGTACGCTCCATCCATACCGATGATAGAGGGAATTTATGGTTTGGAACTAAAGGAGACGGATTGATTAAGGTTGAAAAGTATAGTGAGAAAACTGTTAAGCCTGATTTTCATTCAATTTCCGTCTATTCACCGGGTAGGAAAAAAGAACTGAATAACTATATTAGAGAATTAACCGAATTTCAAGTATTTGGTATCATTCCCAGCCGCTTTATGGATGGTTTCTGGATTGGGTCTGCTGAGAATCCGGGACTATCATATTACAATTACAAGAAAGATGAAGTTATACCTATTGCCGACAATGCTAAAATACTACAAAAGGTACACCGAGTCTATGAGCAAAATGATACCATCTTGTGGCTAACTACAGCCGATTCAGGTCTATGTAAGGTTATCCTTGATAAAAGAGGGGAGAAGATAGCAGCAAAAAAAATTAAGCAGTTCATCTTTAAGGACAGAGAAAAAGACATAAGTGACTTCTTCCCGATGTTGGTAGAAGGCGACTCTATCTTGTGGTTAGGTAGCCGAGGCATGGGACTTGTGAAATTCAATCTCAAAACCGAAGACTATAGAGTCTATGTATTGGGGAATAAAGAAAAATATTCTATTAACGATATCCTTTCTATTTATCGTAAAGGGAATGTTCTCTATTTAGGAACTATATCAGGATTGGTTCGTTTGGAATTTGATAAAGATGATAAACCGATAATTCATTGTATCGGAAAAGAGCAAGGCTTCCTGAATGACATGATTCATGGGATTCTGGAGGACGAAAATGGCTTCTTATGGCTAAGTACCAATAAAGGTTTAGTAAAGTATAACACCGAAAACAATGCTTTCCATACATACTATTATAGTAACGGTCTGCAAATAGGTGAATTTAGTGATGACGCATTCTACAAATGTCCTTATACCGGCAACCTGTTTTTTGGGGGTATCGACGGACTGCTTTATTTGGAAAAAGAGAGAATGAGTGAATTTGAATATCATCCTGATGTACGTTTCCGTGAATTGAAGTTGGGAGTAGAGCCCGTGATATTCGATGACTATTATGAAGAATCCACCAATACACTTTTATTAAAAGGTGTGAGTCTATCCTTCTCTATCTCCTTTATTGCTCCCGATTTTGTAGATGGTGACAACTTTGAATACTCTTACAAACTGGAAGGTAATAAAGAGAGTGAGTGGTCCCCCTTCACTCTCAATAATGTGGCTACATTCAATTCGTTGCAGTATGGCGATTATGTGCTGAAAGTGAGATATAAAAAAGATGTCTTTGACGCTGAATACAAGTGTTACTCATTAAATATACATATCCAGCCTCCCTGGTATTTATCCCGTTGGGCCTACATTATTTATTTTTTGGTAGCAGTTCTTTCAACTATCTACGGTATACGCCTGGCCAGAAAATATTATCGCAGAGAAAAACTCATCAAAGAATTGATGTTACACGAATCGCACAATTCAACAATGAATAGCATAAACGGACATTTCCATGAAACAACAGGTTCTTTTGCTACTATATATAGAATGTGTGGTCAGTTGCGCCAATTCCAGGCAATGCCAACCGAATATTATAAGATGTTGGATATTATTCATGAAACCGTTTTGTCGTTTGCATTCAGGTCTGATGCGGTTTGGAATGAACACTTGGCATTGGACGAGTATCTACCCGAGGAAATTCCGGTCTATGATGAAGTACCTCTAAAGGCATTATCCGATGAAATTATACGCATGTTAATAGGCAGAGGGTATAATAACCTATCCGATTTGCATATTTCCATAAAAGAAGATCTAGCTGTTCCTTTACATAAGAATGCTTTAGGCTATATACTCTATTTCTTATATTCCGAGTCTCTACATACTAAAACGCCGATTCGTATATCGGCCACAATGAATGAATCAATTTTGAAATTGATATTAAACCTGCCTGGTGATATTGCTGAAAAGTTTGCACAAGTAGAGAAAGAAAGCGAGAGTTCCTATACTTCAGATTCTAATTTCAATACTTATCTATATCAATGGCTGTATAGATATGCTATTAAACAAATGAAAGGAAAAATATCATACGCAGAGCATGAGTTACACATAGAATTGCCGTTGCAACAAAAGCAAGAGGTTCCACAAAACCGGAACAAGAAGACGGTGTTATTGCTAGAGGATAAAACAGATATGATATGGTTGATCAATGATATTCTATCTGATGATTATACGATAGAGTGCGTACATACCGCACAAGATGCTTTCAGCTATTTGCGCAAGAATACCCCGGATGTATTCCTGGCCGACACAATGATCTACTTGAAAGAAGAGAATAAATTCATTGAATATGTACAAGCCAATAAAGGGTTACTGATGAATATTGCCTTCATACCAATGCTCACTTGGAAAGCAACATTCTTAATTCAGAAAGACTTTAAAAAGTTGATAGATGGATTTGTAGTAATGCCTTATAACATCTTATTCTTAAAAGAGATTGTGAACATGGCAGTAAACCGCCGTGCAAGCAAGAAAGAAGCTGTTTTGGTCGATGTGCCCGGACATAAAGATAAAAATATTATTTGTGATACAGCAGAGCAAGCTAATTTTGCCAAACAATTGCTTCAGGTACTAGACAGGAATTTGGATAAAGAAGACTTAAGTACTACCTTCATTGCCGAGCAAATGAACATCAGTCCACGCCAATATTATCGAAAGTTCAAAGAGATATCCAGCTTGTCTCCAACCGACTTTATCAGGAATTATCGAATAGAAAAGGCAGCGGGGCTTTTATTGGAGACTGATTGGCCAATCCAAAAGGTTATCAGTGAAGTTGGAATTCAAAGCCGATCCTATTTCTACAAAGAATTTGCATCCCGATACGGAGTTACTCCTAAAGTTTATAAGCAAACAATGCTAGGCAAAGCTTTTACAGAAAACGAAGATTACTAAACACATCACTTAGTCACCAAACAGAAGTAGATTAAGATGTCAGTTGTTGCCTCTATGTTGGCAAGCTTTTGCCAAGTTGGTGGCAATAGTTTGCCAATATAGTGGCAACGGCTTGCCTACGAATTGGCAATAAATCTGATAGCCTTATCAATAAGTATATAACTCACCTTAAAACACGAAGAAAAAGACTGTGCTCTATTGTGCCATTTGTACTCTACAGTTACATTTTAGGGTGTGACATCATTTTGGCATACCAGAGAACACCCATCTACTTAAAACACTCTTTATTTGCAGTCATGAATGTCATTCGTAGTAAAGAGAAACTTTAACCTTGTTACTTATTTAAAGAAATCACATGAAAAACAATTTTGTAGATTTTCGGTTCACTTTAAGAACACAAAAAGTTACTTGCTTAGCCGCGCTATTATTAGCTTCTGGTTTGTCGGCAAGTGCCAATTCTCTCAGTGAGAAAACAGCTACACCGGTAGCGTCTGTTAAGAATGTAGAGCAACAACAGATCAAAGTCATCAAAGGTATGGTTCAAGACAAGAATCACGAACCTATTATTGGTGCTACTGTTTTGGCTAAGGGCACCAGTACTGGTACTATAACAGATATGGACGGTCTGTTTACACTCGAAGTCCCTGCCGGGGTTACTAAACTATCATTTTCTTATATCGGATATTCTCCTCTCGAAGTGGATATCAACCAACAGTCTAAAATAGATGTTACGCTGTTTGAAGATGTAGTAAGCTTACAGGATGTCGTTATTGTAGGTTATAACATGGTTAAGCGCGGACAGATAACCGGTTCTATTGATATGATTAAGAGCGATAAGATAGCTCAGCAATCATCGGCTGCATTGGAAGACCGTCTGCAAGGTAAAATCGCTGGTTTGATGATTTCTACAGGATCAGGTCAACCCGGTTCTAATGACGTGAAGATTCGTGTACGTGGTACGGGATCTATCAATGGCTCGAATACACCTCTTTACATTATGGATGGTGTAATGATTGAAGCTGCTCAGTTCTCTTCTTTGAACAATGATGATATTCAAGATATCCAAGTATTGAAGGATGCTTCGGCCACTGCCATTTATGGTTCAAGAGGCGCCAATGGTGTAATTGTTATCACTACAAAGAAAGGCTCACAAGGAAAGACTCAGGTAAGCTACAATCTGAAAGTCGGAATGAGCATGCTTCGTGATCCGAAAAGCCCCATGATGACCGGAGCAGAGAATATCCAGTACCAAGGATATTGTGTGGCTCAGAATCCCAATTCCAAATCATTCCCTCTCATGCGCCTGCTTGGATTGGAGCAGAAAGCAGCAGCCGGAACAATCACACCGGCTGAACAAAAGGAACTTGCCGAAGGAGCACAACGCTTGACCACAGCACGGGCAACTAATACCGATTGGATCGACGAGATGACCCAAACCGGCTTGACTATGGATCATAGCTTGACTTTATCGGGCGGTAATGAAAAAACTAAATTCTTCCTTTCGGGTTCATTCCTTGATCAAGAAGGCTCTTTGGTAGGCTCTGAAATTAAACGTTATTCCGCTCGCTTGAATCTGGATCATAAAGTAAATAGTATGGTTGACTTCGGAGTCAATGCCAGTGTGGGATATTCTAATTCCAAATTTGCTGACCCAAGTACAGGAGAAGGACGTACCGGTTGGACGAACCCTTGGTTTACAGCCCTATTAGCCTATCCGTATGAATCACCGGACAACTGGTATAATGGTGATAACCCCACATTAATTACCAAGTATTATGAACGTAATTCCGGCTTGCTGCGCTTGGTAGGATCAACTTATCTGAATGTGCGTTTTACTGACTGGTTACGTTTTAAGACCAACTTCGGTATTGATTATTATGGAAGAAAGAATATGACTTCGTTAGACCGTGAACATCCCAAATCGTCCAGCAACAAAGGTTATTTATCACAAAGTACTTCAGATACTCGTAGATATACGTGGACTAACACTTTGAATTTCAACAAGCTGTTTAACGATGTGCATTCCGTATCAGGTGTAGCCGGTTTTGAATTGTTTGACGGTACTTATTACGGTTTTAACCAAACAGGATATGACTTGGATCAATTTATGACTGATACTCCTGCCGGTATAGGTGATAAAAACGGTACTTCCAAGAACCCACCAACCATAGGAGGCAGTAAAACGCATAGTAACCTGCTATCCACATTTACTCAATGGAACTACACATATAATAACAGATATAACCTATCAGCCAGTTTGCGTTATGATGAATCTTCCAAGTTTGTAGGAAGCAACAAAGGAGCTATCTTCTGGTCGGTGGGTGCCGCATGGGATTTAGGTAATGAAAAGTTCATGGAAAACTTTGAAAAGATCGATCAATTGAAGATTCGTGCCAGCTACGGTACCACCGGTAACCAGGATGGCATTTCAGATTTCAGTTCTTT
>OHCC01000978.1_pt1 | contig 14853 bp, 8 predicted proteins | sample 1577521 | NCBI WGS metagenome assembly OHCC01 (sample SAMEA3879533, study PRJEB24766) | human gut metagenome | biome: human-associated habitat; feature: feces | place: USA | collected 1985/1987
TACGACGGCTCGGTCGCCGGGATTCAGCACGGTCGAAGAGTCGCATCGAACCACGAGGTTTCCGGCGGCGGGGAGCCATTCTCCGGTTTCGGAGTTCCGCCGGGCGCGGAGCGATGCGCCGGAGGCCGTTTTGCCTTCCCGTTCGGAGAGGCGTTCCCGGACGATGATTTCGTATTCGCCCGGAGTGCCGGTCGGCGGAGCGGGAGTGTGTCCCAGTTCGGTGACGGTCATGCCGAAAAGCAGAATGGCTCCCAGGGTGGCGAGGTTTGCGCTCCGGTCGTCGGCGAGCAGTGCCAGGATACCGCAGACGAGGAATCCGCCTACTAACAACCACAGCGGCAGTACGTAGTGGTCGGCCAGCAGGATGCCGGCCGCGAGCGGCGGCAATGCGCGGAGCATGGGCATGCGCCGGAGTTTCGACCGGAGGTTTTCGGACTTGAGTCGTAGCATAACGGAGCCGGATCGCGGGAAATGGACGGAGAACCGGGCTTTGACTTTGTGTTTTTTTCGTTTTCTGCGTTTGGCGGGACCTCGCGGGCAGTCGCGGGCCTCGTCGATCGGATATTTGCGGTTTGCCTCCTTCGGATGCGGCGGAATATTCCCGCCTCTTCGTTGCATCCGCTTCGAGTGTCGGTTTTCGGATTCGGCGGTTTTCCGATTCGTAAAGATAACTGTTTTTTCGGAAGAATGAGCCGTTCGGATGTATGGATAATACAAAACGACACGCATCGAATGAAATGATGCGTGTCGTTTTGTCGTATCGGAGGTTTTTTCGCCCGTTTAGAACGATGCGAATGTGTTCCAGTTCGAATTTTGCTCCGCTGCGGCCTGGATGTCGGCAGGCAGGTTGGCGAAGAAATCGAAGCCGGTGAGCCGTTCGATCTCGGCGACGGAAGTCGCATAGTTCGTGTAGCTATCGTTCGAGTACTCCCTGTGTTCCATCCAGAAACCGATCGTCATGGCCGACGTCACTTTGTTCGACGCGTCGCGCCGGACTTTCAACAACGCTTTGTAGTAATAGTTCGGTACGGGGCATCGTTTGCTGTCCGACTTCGGTGTGATCCAGGTGATCGCTTCGTGGTTGCCTGCGGTCTGGAGAATAGCGCCCGTCACCACATATACCGTGTCCGTAGTCGCAGTGATATTTCGGACGCCGCTTTCGAGCTGCTGCCAAATACCGCCGTTGAATTTGTTCTGAATCTGCGGCGTGGAATTGGTTGCGTAATAGGTCTGTACGACCAATTCGTCCGAACCGTTGCGGTCGGCGTTGGGTATCTGGTGCCCCCGGGCGTAGAACTCTTTCGAATTGTCATATCCGTCCGATGTGGTAGCTCCGAGATTGACCCCGTAGCTGCTCGACCAGACGTTGATCTGTTCGGATTCGGCCAGTCCGGGATTGCGCTGCCATTTGTCGGAACGTCCGTTTCCCATGTGTCCTTTTGCGAGCGGATAGGCTACCCAGTAAGCCGTGTAGGTCGATTTGTCGTAGTACATCGTGTAGTTGCGCTGCGATCCGGAGGCGGGATAAACCGTCTGCGTGATCGTCGCGTCGGCTGTCGTGCGGGCCGGAAGCTCGTACCAGGCGGCATGATCCGTCCGTGCTCCTTCGGTGGTAAAGGTTGTCGAAGAACTCTGCGGCGTGGAGCCGTTGGTCGCCGTTACGACGCCGTAAACCGTGTACGTCGTTGCGGGCAGAAGATCGGAGAGGTTGGCGGTCGCTTCGTTTCCGACAACAGCGGCAACGACACTTCCCGTGTCGCTGCCGTTCGTTGCGGAATAGAAGAACTGCACCTCGGTTGCGTAAGCGGTGTCGGTCAGACTACTGGAAACCTTCGCTGTACTCGAAGTTATGTCGCTTACGCTCGGTGTAGCAATTCCCGGGGTAGGGTCTGGGGAAAGATTCCCACCCCCATTTCATTGTTTCTTGAAAAGCCGGAACACACCGTTTTGATTGGTCGATGCAGCCGTGTAAGTACGCCAATTGGAAGCTTGGTAACCGGCCATGAATCGGTTGGTCGTTGTGTTTTTGATCGTCCAATGATAGTTGGTCGATTTGTCATAAGTAAATGTCCAGATATGGTCTGCATAGTTTGCACCGATGCTCAGACCGTTGTTATTAGAGATCGTACCCAATGCCTGCTTAGGATCAGCTGCCGAAGTGATCGTGAAGCCTGAACCGTTCGCTGTAACCGTCCAGATCATATCTTCCAAAGGACTCGTGATCGTGTTGTCTTGAAGTGTTCCAGATGGTAATTGGAGGGATACAGGTCTTCCGGTTGTAGCCGTGTTAGGCAAGTAATAGCCGGTGCTGTTGAAAGTGCATACGATGATATATTCACCCTCTTCGATTGAAGTAACTTCCTGATAGGTCACGAGAGTCTCGCCTTGAGCCGCTTGTTTGATCGTGATGTCCACAGTCGCAGTCGAGTAGGTAAGGGTTACCGTCGCTTCTCGTTCTGATCCAGTATTGGCATCAACGGTGAAAGAGACCTCTCCTTCGTTACTCGTTTCGAAAGTATTGATCCACGTAGCACTTTCTTCTGCCTTTGCCGAAATTTGAGACCCGTTCGGATTCTTGATCGTATAAGTTACCGTTACTATATCACCTTTGGATGGTACATTGACAGTAGTGCCGCTGGTAATGTTAATTTTCGGAGATTTATCCACTACGGCCGGAATCAAGGTGAGATCCTTGGTCTGGGTAGCGGCGTAGAATCCGAAACCATTGGCTGCTGTTGTATTTTTTGCCAGAATACGGCTTGGCTCGGCCGCCGATGCGATTTGGTATGTATTCCCGGTTTTATTTTTGGTAATTACTAATTCGTAAGGACTTGTGGAAGTCGTGGCTCCGTTGGTAGAACCGCCTTGCCAGGAAAGATAGTTTTCGCCTTGACTGATCGTGTAGTTGTCTCCCGATTTGTTAATTGTCCATACGAGGGTTTCATCATCCGTTTTAAACGGATTTTCCGGTGTAATCACAATGGGAGCCAAACGATTACCTTCTGCGGCAGAACTCATTGCATAATTTACATTGGATTGCGAAACTGTGATGACGTAGTCGCCGCTCAATGTTTCGTTCTCCTCTTCCGTAGCGCCGGTCATATCGACCGCGAAAGTCGAACTGTCGCCCGCTGCGAAAGCCAGGGCCCGGCCCTCCTGAACGGTTACCGTCTTGGTGAAGATCTTCGATGCGGTGGTCACGGTAACGGTGAATGTTTCACCGGTTGCCACTTCGAACGGGAAGCAGGTGAAATAAGCCGTCATGCCCGCTTCGCTATTGGCCGTGATGTTCATCTCCGAAGAGTAGTTCAACGTCACGTTATCGGCGAAATTGTTAATATAGCCATACTCCTTGATGGTACCTGCCGTCATATCGACATAGCTGCGGCCCGTGACTTTTTTGTCGGGAGCCGTAAATTTGACGCCGAGGACACTTTCCGCAGATGCGAGGTTCTTGACCGTCATCTTACCGATGGCGACGGCACGGCCGAAACTCATTTGCAGTTCGGTCGGCTGACTCTCCACAGAGATCGATTTGGCGATCAGCAGGTCCGCGTTCGAATCGAAACTCGTAGCGGTCGGCTGCTGGACTGTGGGAGTGATGACCTTCATGTTGGTGATGTCCGTATTGCTGGAGGTAACCCATGCCGAGGCGGGATAAACCGCGTTATAAACGAGCGGAGTGTTCGTATTCTCCGGGAACGATACGGCGAATTTCGCCGTGTCGTCGCTTACCGTACCTTCCTGCGAGTTGGCGTATGTGGTTTTGGAGGCGGCCGTTTCGAACACCTGAAGGTATTCGCCGGTTTCGTTCCACGAGATTTTCCCCGTCAGGGGATCATACGTCGTACGGGAACCGGATGCCGATTCGAGTTCAGACGATGCGGTGACCGTCATCGTTACTTTACGACCGTTCGACGGGTCGGAAACCGTGTCGTCTTTGGAACAGGCTACGAACAGAGATGCACACACTGCGACAGCCAAAATGGATTTGAAAAAAGTTTTCATAGTCGTAGGATGTGTTTGTTAGTATTCTCCGTAATCGGTGTCATTAACGCTGCCGCCTGCTTCGCCGGCTCCGCCATAGTCCAGGACAGTGCTGTTGGCAAAACCTTTCTCGATCGAGATGCTGAGGATCTCAACCGAAGGAGCGGAGTACGAAGTTCCCCCCCCCTTAACCGTAGATTCGTAGTGTTTTTTCATAATCATAGAGGTATTATGTTTGAGAGTTTTTACATCGTGTCCTGGTTATGGGCTACCACAAATATAGACAATATTCAATTAAGGAACAAGAAAGAATCCAAAATTCATCGAATCTTCATATTTCGATGCGGATTATGCGTGAAAGCGTCCGAAATTTAGTATAAATTGTCGAACATGCTCTGGCTTTTGTCGTATTTCAGGTCGGCGAGGGAAGCCGCTTTGACGCCGATGTTGAAACTCCAGCTCTGATAGTGGCCGAAGGGGACCCACGCGAACGACATTTGCCAGCAATGCAGGTCGCGTGTAATGGTGATGGAGGCCGGAGTAAGCTCTTTGGCCTGGAAGTCGTAACCACCCTGGAATGTCACGCCCATTTTTGGGAGAATCGTGACGCTGCCGTTGATACCGAGGGTCTGGGTGATGTTTTTCTGGTATCCTGTCGTGCCGTTGTTGGTCGGCGAAGAGGAGTAACTGATCGTATAGTTGAATCCCAGGTTCCAAGGTAGCGAGAAGTCGTAATAGGCCTGGGTCATGTATTGTCGTCGGAGCGCAGGGTTCATCTGCCCGTAAGGGTCGTAGAACGGATTGGCGTAGGCCGGATCGATCGGGGCGCTGTTGATGTCGTTGATCGCCGGGGTGGAGTTGTCCTGGCGGGATTGGAACGTATAGCCGAACGAAGTGCTGGCCGATACCACACGGCCCGGGAAAAAGAGTTTGTTGATACGCTGGCCCTGCGGGGTGACCCGGTAAGGGTCGAGCGTAGCGTTGATATTGATGCCGAAATTCTGGAAAACGGTCGTGCGCAGCGAAATGGGGATGTTCGAAAGTCCCATGGAGTCGGCCAGGAAGTTATAGGATACCTGTCCGATGCGGAGTTCGTCGATCAGTTTGATCTTCTTCATACCCGAGGTATCGCGTTTGCTGAGCACCTTCATTTCGAGCGTCTGCGAGAGCGAGGCGTTGATGGCCATGGACTGACCGGAGCTGGGCACGCCGAAGATGCTCCCTTCGAAAGGCGAGTAGGTCTTGAAATTACCCAGCGTATCGCTCTGCACGGTCTTTACGTAGCCGTATTTCTGCTTGGAGAAGTCGGGGGCGTAGGAGAAGCTCACCGTCGGGGTGATCGTGTGGCGGATCGCCTGTATCTTGCGCGTTTTCTTCTTGGCCTCGTAGCGGCCATAGATGATCGTCGAGGCCTGCAGGCTGAAGTTGTAGTTGTACAGACGGTAGAACCCGTACTCCGGGTCGAGTTTGTCGATGCGGTTCAGCACCGGGTTCCAAACCTGCTCCTGTTTTTTGAAATACCACTTTTCGGTGTAGTTGATCGTAGGTCCGAAGTTGATATAGTTGAAGATGTTGTACGTCGCCGAGATGGGAATGCTATGCTCGAAGCCGTACTGCATGTTCTGGAGTGTTTCCTTGGTGAAGATTTCGGACTCTTTGGCGTTGGCCTTGTTGTTGAACTTGCCGGTGTAGCGGAGCGAAATCTTTTCGTACCACCGCTGCTTGCCCATCGCCTCCTTGCGTTTGAAGGGGTAGAAGGTCGAAACGTTGAAGACGACGTTCGGCAGGGCGATCGAGAGCGTTCCGCTCTGCGAGTTCTGCGAAACGGACATGTTGGCCGAAAGGGAGAACGGGGTGCCGAGCCAGCTTTTCGAATAGGAGATCGTCGAACTTGTCTGCGTCTGGAGCGCTTCGTTCAGGCTGGTAGCCGAATAGCGGTTGTAGCCGCTGGTACGGAAATCGACCGATGCGGAGAAGGTCGATCCCGGATTGGCTTTGGGGTCTTGCGTATGCTGCCAGTAGAGCTGGAAGTTGTTCTGCTGGAGGAAGTCGGGTTCGCCCTTGTCGCCGACACGGACGTTCGAGTAGTTGAAATTCAGGGTGCCGTTGTACTTGTAACGCTTCATATAGCGCGACATCGCGGATGCCTCCCACGATCCGAGGGTGTAGATACCGCCCCGGATGGCCAGGTCCATGTGCTCTCCGAGCGTGAAGTAGTAGCCCAGGTCACGGATGTAGAATCCCTTGGTCGATTCCTCGCCGAAAGTCGGCATCAGCAGACCCGACTTGGGGCCGGAACTGAGCGGGAAGAAACCCTCGGGCAGCAGCGGAAAGTAGATGGGAACGTCTTCCAGGACCAGGTAGGCGGGACCCGTGACCACTTTCTTGCCGGGAATCACCTTCGCCTTGGTCATCGCCAGGTAGAAGTGGGGGTGGTCCGTCTGGTCGCAGGTGGTGTATTTGCCGTCCTGGATGTGGATGGTGTTGTCGTCCATCTTTTTGACGTTGTTGCCGATCAGCCAGCCGTCGCCCTCCTGAGTCGCCACGCCTTTGATTTTCGCCTTTTTACTGCCGATGTTGTAGGTGATCGTGTCCATCGTGTAGGGATTGGCGGCTCCTTCGGTGAAAGTGGGGTTGGTAACTGTCGGTTTGCCGTCTATCGTGTCGCGCTTGCCGTGGGCGTAGATGATCTTTTCGTCCATATTGACCCGCATGAAATCTCCCTTGAGATTCATGTTCTGGTAGTTGATATCACCCTGGTTGTAGATATAGACCGTGCGGTTGCGTACGTCGTAGTAGAGCGAGTCCTGGTTTTTGCCGCTGATGATGTCGTCCAGGAAAGATTTTTTCCGGGTCGTATCGCGCTGGGTCGTGTCCTGACGCAACGAATCGCGCAGCAGCGAGTCGTTGCCGGTGGGAGCCGTACTGTCGGCGGGGGCGATCGGCGAGAGGGGAGGCGCTCCGAAGATCGAGTCGATCTTGGTGTCGAAAAGCGAATCCTGCTCCTCTTCCGTACGTGTTTCGGCGGTCGGGGGGCGGTCGGCTTCCCGTTGAAGGCGCCGAATCTCCCGGCGGGTTTCGCGGCGGGATTTTTGTACGGCTTGTGTCGGAGTGCTGTCGGGCGGTGTTTGGCGTTCGGGTGTCGCGGGATGCTGCACTCCGCCCGGCAGCGCCATGCCGAGCACCGGAAGCAGGAAGAGCAGCAGGAGTGCTCCCGAGAAGATATATTTTGCCTTTAGCCTGTCCAAAATTCCAAAAAAAATCATACCTTTGCCGACAAGTCGGCAAAACCGCCCGAAAATGGCTCCGAAAGCCTCAGTGCGGGGGTTTTAACATCCGGCAAATATAGGTAAAAAATTCAGAACCGTTAAATTTTCAGCCACTTTTGCTATGCGGAAATCGCTTTTTCTTGTTGCCCTGTTTTTGATTGCGACACTCTCTTTCAACGGAGTTGCCGCGCAGAATATTGCACAGGGCGTGCGGGTCGTCGTAATCGATGCCGGGCACGGGGGGCCGAAGTTTCCGGGAGCTCATTACAGAGGCGTTTATGAGAAAGATCTCAACCTTCAGATCGCTCTGAAGCTCGGGGCCTTGATCGAGAAGGAGATCCCCCAGTTGAAAGTGGTTTACACGCGTAAGACGGACAAGCAGTTTTCCGAAAGTCTGACCCAGGATTTGCAGGCTCGGGCCGATATCGCCAACAAGGCGGGCGGCGACCTGTTCATTTCGATCCATACCAATGCTGCGGCATCGGCGTCGGCACGGGGAGTCGAGACCCTGATTATGGGTGAGAGTCCGCTGGAGAAGAACGCCAACGAGAGGGCCCTCTATTATAACAACCAGGAGGAGCTGCTCGATATGTCGAACGAGAAGACGGCGGCGATCGTTCGGGCTTATATCCAGAACCTGCAGTTCACCTATGGTGAATACAGCGAAGCGATGGCCCGTCTGGTGCAGAAACATTACGTCAAGTCCGGGCGGCACAATCGCGGTGTGAAGCGACAGCCGCTCAAAGTGCTCTACGCTACCGATATGCCCGGTATCCTGACCGAGATAGGTTTCCTTTCCAATTCGGAGGAGTATGCTTATATGAATTCGGCGAAGGGGCAGGCTCAAATCGCACGTGCGCTGTGCGATGCGGTGAAGGATTACGTCGCTTTCGTTCGGGGTGCGCTGCTTGTCGATGACGATGCCATTTACGAACAGGCCGATGCCGATGTCGCAGAGCCGGCTTCGGCTGCCGCTTCGGACAAAGCGGATAAGGGTAGTGTCAAAACCGGGAAAGCCAAACAGGAGAAGACGTTTTATGCCGTGCAGTTGATCGCCAGCGCCAAGCGCGTGCCGCCCAAGGACCGGCAGTTCAAAAGTTACCGGGGAAAAGTCACGGAGTTCGTTACCGGCGGCCGGTTCAGGTATAAGTATTGTGTGGGGCGTTTCGATACCCGCAAGCAGGCCGAAGCCAAGTTGGCCGAGGTGCGCAGGGAGTTCCGCGATGCGTTCGTGGTGAGTTGTCGGGGCGACCGGATCGTACAGTAAATAAAACGAAAAAAACAGGTATATGAGAAGAGAAGTTAAGATCGGCATTTTTGCCGTGCTGATGATCGGCGCCCTCTGGGCGGGTATCCGCTTTCTGAAGGGGTTCGACATCTTCAGTCGCAACGCGGTCTATTATGCCGCTTACGACCAGGTCGATGGCGTGCAGAACGCTTCGCCGATTCTGATCCGGGGCGTGAAGGTGGGAGCCGTGACGGATATTTCGTTCGATCCTTCGATCGGTAACGAGGTCGTACTTCAACTGACGATCCAGCGGAAATACCGGATTCCGTCCAATTCCGAAGCCCGGATCTACAGCAACAGCATCATGGGCGCCAAAGCGATCGAAATCGCTCTGGGCGATGCCGGGACCTACCTGCAATCCGGGGACACCCTCTGTTCGAGCCGCAGCAAGGGCCTGATGGATATGGCGGGTTCGGAACTCGAATTTTTCAAGCAGAAGATGTCGCAGGTCGTGGGGGATTTGAGCCGCACGATGGATAACCTGAATCTGATTATGGAGCAGAACGCCGCGAATATCGAAGGTACGATGTCGCACCTGAATTCGATTACGGGCAGCGTAAACGGTATGTTGCTGTCGCAGCGTGCGAATCTGGAGAGCGCCGTAGCGAATTTGACCCGTTTTTCGGAGATGCTCGGCGAGAACTCTCCGCGTATGGACAGTATTATCCTGAATTTAAGCAATTTTACCGACCAAATACAGCGTGAGAATCTGGCCGGGGCGCTCGATTCGACTCTGATGAATCTCAATGCGATCCTGGCCCGTGTCAATGCCGGGGAGGGGACTGTCGGGCAGCTCGTCAGCGATCCCCGTCTGTACGAATCGCTCAACGAGGCGACTGCGAACTTGGCGTCGCTGCTGGCCAACTTGCAGGCCCATCCTGCTCGTTACGTCCATTTCTCGCTGTTCGGCTGCGATCCCGAAAAGGCCGACCGCAAGCAGCAGAAAAAAGAGGCGAAACATGCCCGGCGCGATTCGCTCAAGGCCCTGAAAGCGGCCCGATAGTTTCGAATGTTTTCTCTGTGCGATGATCTATCCGGCGAACTTTGAACAGAAAGTCGGTTTCGACCGGCTGCGTGAGCAGGTCGCGGCGCTGTGTACGATTCGCGGCGGCCGGGAAAGGTTGTGCGCCGAACAATTCAGCACTTCGCAGGCCGATGTCGAGCGGCGGCTGGCGCTGGCGGACGAGATGCGCCGTCTGCTGGAGATGGAACGGGACTTTCCGGACGACGAGTTCGTCGATGTCGATTATATCCTTTCCAAACTGAAGATCGAAGGCAGTTTCCTCGAAGTCGAGGAGGTCGTGTTGCTGCGCCGGGCGCTGGCTTCGGCGGGGGCGATCGCCGGTTTTATCCTGGGGCGCGGTGAGGAGCTATATCCCGAACTGCGGCTCCGCAGCCGGGGGATCGAGGCTTTCCCGGAGATCGTTCGGGCGATCGACGGTATCGTCGATCAGTACGGCAAGATCCGGGACGACGCTTCGCCGGAGTTGCAGCAGATCCGGCGGATGATCCGCGAGCGGGAGGGGCAGGCCGCCAAACGCCTGCAGCAGGTGTTGTCGAATGCCAAGAAAGCCGGTATCGTGGAGGCCGACGCGATGCTCTCGATCCGCGACGGCCGGGCGGTGATTCCGGTCGCAGCGGCCAATAAACGCAAGTTGCAGGGTTTCATCCACGACGAATCGGCCACGGGCAAGACCTTCTACGTCGAGCCGGTCGAGGTTGTCGAAATCAATAACGAACTCAAGGAGCTGGAGTACGCCGAGCGGCGCGAGATCGTGCGGATCCTCTCGGCCTTCACCGACTCGATTCGCCCCGAAGCGGATCGGATCGCGCTGATCGGCGACTATCTTTCGGATCTGGATATGATCCGTGCCAAAGCCCGCTGGGCCGTTGCCAACGGAGCGGTGAAACCGATCGTTTCGACGGACGACCGGCTGGTGCTGCGCAATGCGCGGCATCCCTTGTTGCAGCAGACGCTCCGGGCGCAGGGCAAGCAGGTGGTGCCGCTCGATCTGCAACTCGACAAACGGCGTCATATCCTGGTGATTTCGGGGCCGAATGCCGGCGGCAAGTCGGTGTGTCTGAAAACTACGGGCATCATCCAATATATGTTCCAGTGCGGATTCCTGGTTCCGGCATCGGAGAATTCGGAGCTGCCCCTGTTCCGCAACCTGATGATCGACATCGGGGACGAGCAGTCGATCGACGACGATCTTTCGACCTATTCGTCGCACCTGCTCAATATGAAGAACATGCTCGCCGGAGCTTCGAACCGGACGCTGGTGCTTATCGACGAGTTCGGTTCGGGTACGGAGCCTATCATCGGCGGGGCGATCGCGGAGTCGATCCTCGAACGGCTCCGCAGCAAAGGCTGTTACGGGGTGATTACGACCCACTATGCCAACATTAAGTATTATGCGTCGAACACCGAGGGAATCGCCAACGGAGCGATGATGTTCGACGTGCAGAATATCCGGCCGCTGTTTCGGCTCGAGATCGGCAAGCCGGGCAGTTCGTTCGCGGTGGAGATCGCCCGCAAGATCGGGTTGCCGGAGGATATTATCCGCGATGCGGGCGAAAAGGCCGGCAGCGATCATATCAACCTCGAGAAACAGTTGCGTGAAATCGCCCGTGACAAACATTACTGGGAGCAGAAGCGCGACCGCATCCGGATCGCCGACCGTAAGGTCGAGGAGCTGGAACAGACCTATGCCGACCAGCTTTCGCGCATCCGGCAGGAGCGCTCGGAAATCTTGAAAAAGGCCAAGGAGGAGGCGCAGCGGATGATCGCCGACGCCAACCGTCAGATTGAGAATACGATCCGGACGATCCGCGAAGCGCAGGCTGAGAAGGAGCTTACCCAGTTGGCCCGTAAGGAGTTGAACGATTTTCGGGACAGGGTGGAGAGGACGGATGCAGCGGATGCGGCGCACGACGAACGGGTGGCCCGCGAAATGGAGAAACTCGAACGCCGCCGCCAGCGTCGTGCCGAGCGCAGACAGCAGGCCGGCGAGACTCCGGAGGTCGCACAGCCTGCCGTGCCGGAGAAACCCCGCGAGGCGGAGGTCGGCTCGAAGGTGAAGATCGCCGGGCAGGACATTCCCGGCGTGGTGCTTTCGATCAAGGGCCGGAAGGCGCAGGTGGCATTCGGACAGATTCTTACGACGGTGGATAGAAGTTCGCTCGTCGTGATCTCGGGCGCCGAATTCAAGCAGGCGACCAGGCCCGTGCAGCCGCGCACGGTGGTATCGGTCGATGTGTCGGCCCGCAAGTTCAATTTCAAGGATCATATCGATGTGCGGGGCCTGCGTGCCGCCGAAGCATTGGAGGAGGTGCGGGATTTTATCGACGACGCGATCATGGTTGGCGTCGGTACGGTCACGATCCTGCACGGCAAGGGGACGGGGGCGCTCAGGGAGGAGATCCGCCGTTATCTGCGCACGGTGCCGGAGGTCGAACGGGCTGCGGACGAACACGCCGACCGGGGCGGAGCGGGGATTACGGTGGTGACTCTGCGTATGGATTGACGGCAGTTATGTAAAGGAAAGATACGACATGAAATACATGTTATCGGAAATCGCCCGCATTTGCGGGGGCGAACTCATCGGGGAGGATTTGCCGGTGGCACGGGTGCTTACCGACAGCCGCAACTGTTCGTTCGGCGAGGAGCCGCTGTTCGTGGCCATGAAAGGTACCAATCACGACTCCCACGCCTTTATTGGCGAGATGGTTCGCCGGGATGTGAAGGCATTTCTTGCGGAGCGGAAGACGCAACTTCCGGCCGGTTGCGGCTGCGTGGTGGTTCCGAGCGCCATCGCTGCCCTCCAACAGCTTGCGGCCCATCACCGGACTCGGTTCAAGGGGCGCGTGGTCGGTATCACGGGTTCGAACGGGAAGACCGTGGTCAAGGAATGGATCGCCCAGCAGATTCCTGCCGGCGTCAAATATTTCCGGTCGCCGAAAAGTTATAATTCGCAGTTGGGCGTGGCGCTCTCGCTGCTGATGATCGAAGGGGACGAGGAGTTGGCGTTGATCGAAGCGGGGATCTCCTGTCCCGGGGAGATGGTGCGTCTGGAGCGGATGATCCGCCCCGATACGGTGATTTTCACTTCGATCGGCGAGGCGCACCAGGAAAATTTCACCTCGCTCGAGGAGAAGAGTGCCGAAAAGTTGGTGTTGGCGAAGGGAGCGCGAACCATTATTTATCATGGTGGCTCCTCCCTGCTCGAACGGATGATCCGCACGTTATACGGCGGCCGGCAGTTGCAGGACGCTGCGGAATATCCGCTGCCGGAGCAGTTGCCCGCAGGGGTTCTGGAGAGCGGGGCCGGGCGTGTCGATGCCCAGTTGGTCGGGGCGTTCTGTCGGGTGATGGGCTTTCCCGAGCCCGATTTCGGCCGGATTCGGCCCGTGGCGATGCGCCTCGAGTTGAAGGAGGGAATCAACGGTTCGCTGCTGATCGACGACGCTTACAATTCGGACATCAACTCCCTCTCCATTGCGCTCGACTACCTGCATAATATGGCCGCCGGCCGTCCCATGACACTCATTCTTTCGGATATCGAGCAGAGCGGCGTCGAGGACGGAGTGCTTTACGGCGAAGTGGCCCGTCTGGTGGCCGCCGCCGGAGTGAGCCGTCTGATCGGCGTGGGAGACCGTATTCGAAATGCCGGGGCGAATTTCGCCTGCGACAGCGCCTTTTACCGCACGACCGACGAGCTGTTGCGCAACCTGCGCCGCGACGATGTGGCCGGGCGCGTGGTGCTCATCAAGGGCAGCCGCGACAGCCGCTTCGAGCGGGTGAGTCATGCGCTCGAACGCAAGAGCCATACGACGGTATTGGAGGTCGATCTCGATGCCATGATCCACAACCTGAATTATTTCCGTGCGCGGCTCCGTCCCGGAGTGCGGCTCGTGGCGATGGTCAAGGCGGCCAGCTACGGCGCCGGGGATTTCGAGGTGGCCCAGATGCTCCAGCATCAGGGGGTCAATTACCTGGCCGTAGCTTTCGCCGACGAAGGGGTGCTGCTCCGCGAGCGGGGAATTAGAATGCCGATCGTCGTTCTGAATGCCGACGAGGGCAGTTTCGATCTGATGGTCGCTCACCGGCTGGAGCCCGAAATATACAATTTCCGTTCGCTGGCGTTTTTTTCGAAAGCCGTCGAACGGGTCGGAGAGGAGAGTTACCCGATCCATATCAAGCTCGATACGGGCATGCACCGGTTGGGTTTTATGGAAGGGGAGTTGGATATGCTGACCGAAACGCTGGGCGAAACTCCGTCGGTGAAGGTCGCTACGATCTTTTCGCACCTGAACTGTTCCGATATGCCCCAGGAGGATCGTTATACGCGGGAGCAGATCGCCCGTTTCGACCGTATGAGCGGCCGTCTGGCTGCGGCGCTTCCCTATCCGGTGCTTCGCCATACGGCCAATTCGGCGGCGATCGAGCGTTTCCCCGAGGCGCAGTTCGACATGTGCCGTCTGGGGTTGGGACTTTACGGTTTCGGCTTCGAGCATAACGACGAGCTGCGGCCCGTTTCGACGCTCAAAAGCCGTATCGTGCAGCTCAAGCACCTGTCGGCGGGCGAAGCCGTCGGTTACGGCCGGGCGGGGAAGCTGACGCGTGACAGCGTGACGGCTACCGTGCCGATGGGGTATGCCGACGGACTGGACCGTCATCTGGGGTGCGGCCGGTGGTCGATGCTGGTCGCGGGGCGGCCCGCGCCGATCGTGGGCCGCGTCTGCATGGACAGTTGTATGATCGACGTGACCGACATTCCCGGCGTGGAGGAGGGGGACGAGGTGGTGATCTTCTCCGCGGTGCCGGGCAATACGCCCGAAGATATGGCCCGCGTACTCGATACGATCCCTTACGAGGTGGTGACCTCCGTGTCGGGCCGTGTGAAACGGATTTACAGCAAAGAGTAAAAAAGAGAATCCCGACGGAGCCGGATGCCGGGGCGGTGGCAGAGGCGGGGTTTTCGATAAATGGAATGAAGATATGTCGCAGGAACGAAAACCGGGACAGCCGGGTACGCTTTACCTGATTCCGTGTCCGATCGCCGAGGATACGCCCGTGTGGGACGTGCTGCCGGCGGCGAACCGGGCCGTGATCGACTCGCTGGATTATTTCATCGTGGAGAATGTCCGCTCGGCGCGGCGTTTTCTGTCGAAGGCGGGCTTCGGCCGTCCGATCGACAGCCTGGAGTTCCGGGAGCTGAACGAGCATACGACCGATGCCCGGGCTGTGGACGAGATGGTGCGTCCGATTCTTGCGGGGCGTTCTGCCGGAGTTATCTCGGAAGCGGG
>OHCC01000982.1_pt1 | contig 14702 bp, 14 predicted proteins | sample 1577521 | NCBI WGS metagenome assembly OHCC01 (sample SAMEA3879533, study PRJEB24766) | human gut metagenome | biome: human-associated habitat; feature: feces | place: USA | collected 1985/1987
AACTATTTTCGACATGTCAGACTCCGTGAAAATACCGACTGTGAGTTGAAACAAGAATAAAAGAGGAGAAACAATGATACAGACACCAATTCAGAAACTGGAATTTCCAAACGACAGAGGCGTCCGCCTGTACTGCAAGCGGGAGGATCTTCTTCCGTTTTCCTTAGGCGGAAACAAAGTCCGCATCGGACGTGCTTTTTTCCAGGATATGCAGGAGAAAAACAAAGACTGCATGATCATCTACGGAAACAGCAGATCCAACCTCTGCCGCGTGCTGGCCAATCTGTGCTGTGCCGAGAAAATTCCATGCTATATGATCTGTTCTTCCGAAGAAAACGAGGAACAACCGATCGAAACCAACAACAGCCGTCTGATGAAATGGCTCGGAGCCGAAGTCATTCCGTGCAGAAAAACAGAGATTGCACAGACCGTCGAGCAGACGATGAACCGTTTGACAGAAGAGGGATATCACCCATATTATATTTTCGGGGATAAATTCGGAACGGGCAATGAAGGCACACCGGTACAGGCCTACGTGGACGGCTACCGCGAGATTCTTGCGTGGGAGAAAGAACAGAACATTTCTTTTTCTCATATCTTTGCAGCATCCGGAACCGGCTCGACCCAGTGCGGCCTGGTAAGCGGAAAACTGCTCGAGCAGGGAACGGAGCAGATCATCGGCCTTTCGATTTCATCCCGCGAGTACGACCGAGCCATCCGCATCATGGAGAGCGGCATTTCCGATTATTTTGCGAAGAATCATCTCGTGCTGCCGGAAGGATGGGAGAGTGAACTTCATCTGGAAATGGGATACCGCCAGGGCGGATACGGCCAGTACGATGAGCGGATTTTACAGGTGATCCGGGAAGAGTTCTGCCGGAACGGCCTTCCGCTGGATCCGACGTACACCGGAAAGGCATTCTGGGGAATGAAGCAGTACATAGAAGAACATCAGTTACAGGACTGCGATGTGCTTTTTATCCATACCGGAGGCACGCCGCTGTTCTATGACTGCATTCTGAACGATACCGATGGAGGAAAAAAATGAAACTGATTTCAATAGTCATCCCATGCTACAATTCCGAGGCAACGATCCGGAAAGTTGTAGAGATGGTGATGGAAGAATTCAAGAAAATGGACGGATATGACTGCGAATTTGTCCTGGTGAACGACGGTTCCCCGAAAGACAATACGTATGGGGAGATCAAGAAGCTCGGTGAGCAGTATCAGAATGTCAAGGGCATCAACCTGCTGCGCAATTTCGGCCAGCACAATGCGCTGATGGCGGCACTCCACTACACCGAAGGAGATTTTATTCTCGGCATGGACGATGACATGCAGACACATCCGTCCCAGATCAGCAAACTGATCCACAAGATGGAAGAAGGATACGATCTGGTTTACGGCTGCTATCCGAAACGGAAAAATTCGTTCCTGAAAAATGTCACCAGCAAACTGAACGAAGTTTCCTCCCGGATTCTTCTCGGACGGCCAAAAGACATCGTTTCCAGCAATTTCTGGATGATTACCCGCCAGATCAAGGACGAGGTGGTAAAATACGACAGCTTCAATCCCTATATTGACGGCATTTTCTACCGCACGACACACAAAATCGGAAATGTAGAGGTGGAGCATTTCAAACGTGCAGTGGGAACTTCCAACTATACGTTAAAGAAATTGATCAAATTGTGGCTTGCCTACTGGAACTATTCTGTAATTCCGCTTCGCATATCGTCCGTTCTCGGCGGAGTTTCTGCAGCCGGCGGTTTTCTGGCAGCCATCATGATTGCCATCCGAAAGCTCATCAATCCGACCGTGATGGTTGGCTGGTCTTCGACGATCTGCGCCATCGTTGTTTTTTCCGGATTGATTCTGATGGTGCTCGGCATCATCGGAGAATACCTCGGAAAGATGATTCTGATTCTGAACCGCACGCCGCAGTATATTGTGCGGGAAACCATTAACGTATCTGATGAGGAAGAAAAAAAGTGAAAAAAATCATGATTTTAGGTGCCGGTATTTACCAGGTGCCGCTGATCCGGACTGCACGCAGAATGGGTCTTTACACGATCGTAGTGAGTATTCCCGGCGATTATCCGGGTTTTGCACTTGCAGATAAAATTTATGAACTGAATACGCGGGATAAAGAAGCGATTCTTGCGGCGGCGGAAAAAGAACAGATCGACGGAATTTGTACATCGGGAACCGATGTGGCCGTCAGCACAATCGGCTATGTCTGTGAAAAGATGCATCTGTCCGGCATTCCGTATGAGGCGGCGGAAATTCTGACCGATAAGGCAAAGATGAAAGACGCATTCCGGCAGGGCGGCGTTTCCGCGGCAGACGGGATGCGGGTAAGAAGCGCAGAGGAGGCACAAAAAGCCGCAGAACAGCTTGGATACCCGGTTGTCGTAAAACGGGTGGACAGTTCAGGAAGCCGCGGAATTACCGTGGTGGAGCATTCCGGACAGATCGAAGAAGCGTATGAAAATGCGAGAAACGGTTCGGCAAGAGATTATGTGCTGGTTGAAAAATTCCTCCGCGGAACGGAGATCGGCGTGGATGGATTTGTGCAGAACCACAAACTGGTCTTTCTGGCACCGCACACGAAATTTGTATACCGCGGTGCACACACGACCGTTCCGGTCGGCCACGCATTTCCGTATGGATGCAGCGGGGCACTGCGGGAAGAAATTGCCCGCCAGATGCAGCTGGCCGTCACCGCATCCGGTGCCGATCAGTGCTCCGTCAATGCGGATGTCTTTGTGGACGGAGAGAAGGTCTGGATCATTGAAATGGGCGGAAGAACCGGGGCAACCTGCATTCCGGAACTGATTTCAACGTATTACGGATTTGATTTTTATGAGCAGATGATCAAAAGCGCCCTCGGGGAAGAAACGGATTTTCAGCAGACGGAAAGCTGCCCGTGCATGGCAAAACTGCTGCTGAGTCCGGTAAGCGGAACCATCACACAAATCGACCGGGATCAGGTCGAACGTCTGCGTCAGGAAGGGCTGGAGCTTGTCCTGGATTATCCGGAGGGGCATGAAGTTTCTGCCATGGCAGATGGAACTGACCGGATCGGCCATGTGATTGTAAAGACGGACCGGGAAGCGGAACTGGATGAGCAGATGAAGCGGGTGTACCGCTGTATCTGGATTGATGGAAAAAATCTGGAGACAATCTGGGAAGAGAAAACAGCAAAATAAAAAACCCGGAATCTTTTCAAGACCTCAGAAGAGGAGCGAAAGGATTCCGGGTTTTGCGTTGCCAGGCATATCAATATCCGGTGGACCAATTTTGATTACACTGTTTTTACAGGCTTTATCATCATCCGATAGTAGACTGGAATCAGCAGTGCAATTGCACCGAACCAGGCAAGCGGGCTTGCGATGCAGACGGCAGTGTAGCCTAAGAAGCGTGACAGCCAGACGGTAGCAGCAAGACGCATCACAAGCTCGATCATGCATGCGGCAAACGGTGCGCGTCCGTTCTGCATACTCTGAATCGAGGTGCGGTAGACGGCGAGAAGGCCGAGCAGGAAGTAGAACGGCGCTTCGATCGTCAGGAATGCATCGGAGTAATGGTAAGAATCCGTGATTTCGCTCGAAAAGCTTGGTGAGCAGGTGCATCTGTCCCGCGAGGTCTGCTGCCGCCGCTTCCGGAAAATGACGGGAAAGACGGTGACGCAGTATCTCGAGGAATATCGTGTGTCCAAAAGCCTGCCGCTCGTCGAAAGCGGCTTTTTGCCACGAAAAATATGTTACATCTGTTTGATTGCCTGCAGCATTTCAAGATCCGAAGCAGTCACCTTGATATTGGAAACCATCGTTCGGCCGTCCGGTTTTTTCACCGTGACTTCGAGAATCGTTCCCTCCTCGATCTGCGAGGATGCGAGATCGCTCATGAATTTTACGAACTTCGGGTGGTTTTGGGCGAAACGGTTTCTCAGATTTTTTAATTCCATTAACTTTATTGGGTTAAATGCCATTCTTTTTTCTGTCCTTTCTATTCGAAACTTCTTTCGAAACATGAAAGTATTGTAACATGGAAAAGAAAAAATGCAAGCGGATAAAAAGAGAAAAGACAGAGATACTGGGAATAAGAGAAAAGATTCTCAATTAGAATGGGAGAAAAACGAATGAAAGCGAAGAAGTATCTGCTGTTTTTTCTTTTGGGCTACTGTATTTATATTGCCATCGAAGTCACTTACCGCGGTTACAGCTTCCGCCTGATGGGCATTGCCGGAGGACTGTCCCTTGCAGGAATCGGAATGCTGGAAGACGCCGGGCTGCGCCGCTTTCCGCTGGCGTTTCAGATGATGGTATCTGCGGTTCTGATCACGGCCATCGAACTGTATTCGGGAATGTTTTCCCTGCGGGTGCTGCATTACCGTATGTGGGACTACAGTGCGCTGCCGTTTTCCTTCTGCGATGGGCTGATCTGCCCGTGGTTTTTCGGGATCTGGTATCTGCTCTCGGCAGTGGGAATTTTTCTCACAGATTATGTGAGCTATTATATTTTCCACGAGGGGACGCACCCGATGTATCGAAAGAAGAAAAAGGGTTGTGCCGAGGGTGAGTTCGTTATAAAATAAGAAAAAACAACCCAGGCAGGAGGTCCTCATGGAAAACGAAAAAAATTATCTGGAATATCTCGCAGAATTGTACCCGACCATCGAAAAAGCAGCGACCGAAATCATCAATCTGCAGTCCGTTATCAACCTTCCCAAAGGCACGGAGCATTTCCTTTCGGATATTCATGGCGAATACGAAGCCTTTTCTCATGTACTCCGCAACGGTTCCGGTGCCGTGCGAAAGAAGATTGACGATGTCTTCGGCCACACGCTCGGTATTTCGGAAAAACGTGCGCTTGCAACCCTTATCTATTACCCGAGAGAGCGCCTGGAGATGGAGAAAAAGCAGCAGGAGGATATCGATGACTGGTACAAGGTCATGCTGTACCGCCTGATCGACGTCTGCAAAATCGTTTCTTCCAAATACACCCGCGCCAAAGTGCGGAAAGCCCTGCCGGCGGATTATGGCTATATCATCGAGGAGCTGATCACCGAAAAGCCGGAGGTGCTCGATAAAGAAGCATACTACGAGGCGATCATCCAGACCATCCTCGAAATCGGCAGCGCCGAAAACTTCATCATCGCCGTGGCAGAGCTGATTCAGCGGCTCGTTGTCGATCATCTCCACATCATCGGCGACATCTTTGACCGCGGTCCGGAGCCGTATAAAATCATGGACTGCCTGATGAATTACCATTCCCTCGATATCCAGTGGGGCAACCACGATGTGCTCTGGATGGGCGCTGCGACCGGCCAGCCGGCGTGCGTGGCCAGCACGATCCGCATCTGCCTCCACTACGGCAATCTCGATGTGCTGGAGGACGGCTACGGCATCAATATGCTTCCGCTTGCCACCTTTGCTCTCGAGACGTACGGCGATGATCCGTGCGAATGCTTTGCCGCAAAAGGCGGCGAGGACAGCGGAAATTCCCAGCAGATGCTGGAGCGCCGCATGCACAAGGCCATCACCGTAATGCAGTTAAAGCTCGAGAACCGTCTGATCCGTGAGAACCCAGAGTATGGCATGGAAAACCGCCGTCTGCTGGAAAAGATCGATTACCAGAACGGAACGGTGACGATTGGGGAGAAAACATATGCTCTGCGCGACAAGAGCTTTCCGACGATCGACCCGGCGCATCCGGACGAGCTGACAGAAAAAGAGGCAGAAGTGCTCGATAAGCTGATCTTCGCCTTCCGAAACAGCGAAAAACTGCAGGCGCACGTCGATTTCCTGCTCAAAAAAGGAAGCCTCTACCGCGTCTACAATGGAAATCTGCTGTACCACGGCTGCATGCCGATGAATGAGGACGGCACCTTAAAAGAGGTACAGGTCGACGGAAAGAAATACAAGGGAAAAGCACTGTACGATATCCTCGAGCACAACGTGCGCCGCGCATTTGTAAGCCGCGATCCGAAAAAACGGGAGCAGGGCCGCAATACGCTGTGGTATCTGTGGACCGCGCCGAATTCCCCGCTGTACGGCCGCGACAAGATGACAACATTTGAGCGGTATTTCCTCGCAGAAAAAGAGACCTGGACCGAGGTGAAAAACGCGTATTACCGCCTGATCGAGAAAGAGGAGACGGCGGACCGGATCTTACAGGAGTTCGGGCTTGCCGGTGAAAATGTACATATTATCAACGGCCACGTCCCGGTACACCAGAGTGCCGGTGAAAGCCCGGTCAAATGCGGCGGCAAGGTGCTGATCATCGACGGCGGCTTCTGCAGGGCGTACCACAAAGAAACCGGCATCGCGGGTTACACGCTGATTTACAACTCGTACGGCCTCAGCCTCACCGCGCACGAGCCGTTTGAATCGACGGAAAAAGCAATCCGGGAGGAGAAGGATATTGTCTCCCGCCAGGTGGCGGTGCGGTACAACATGAAGCGCCAGTTAGTCGGCGATACGGATCAGGGACGGCAGATCCGGCAGCGCATCCGTGAATTAAAGGAACTGATCGAGGCGTACCGCACGGCTCAGTTAAAAGAGCTTCTTTAAATCAAGGGTTTTCAACTGCGCCGGAAAATGGTATAATCAAAACAGTGTGCGCAGATGGAAACACTGTGCGCTGGAACAGATGGAAAGAAGGAAGAAACATATGAGGGCATGGATTGCCAGGATGACAGAAGATAACATAGATCAGAGCGCGATCGAAAAAGCAGGAGAGATTCTGAAAAACGGCGGTCTGGCGGCATTCCCGACCGAGACCGTATATGGTCTTGGCGGAAATGCGCTGGATGCCAAAGCTTCCGAGAAAATTTATGCGGCAAAGGGCCGTCCGTCGGACAACCCGCTGATCGTCCACATCGGAAGAATGGAGGACCTCGAAACCGTAGCGGCAAACGTGCCGGAGAGTGCACGCAAACTGGCAGCCGCATGCTGGCCGGGACCGCTGACGATGATTTTTGAGAAAACAAATGCCGTTCCGCTCGAAACGACGGGAGGCCTTACCTCCGTAGCCGTGCGCTATCCGAGCAACAAAGTGGCAAACGCACTGATCTTAGCCGGAGGCGGCTTCATCGCAGCGCCGAGCGCCAATACATCAGGCCGGCCGAGCCCGACGAAAGCCGAGCATGTGATCGAGGATCTTGGGGACAAAATTGACTGTATCATCGACGGAGGAGACGCCGAGATCGGCCTCGAATCCACTATCGTCGATTTTACAGAGGAGATTCCGACGATTCTCCGCCCGGGCTATTACAACAAAGAGATGCTGGAAAAAGTGCTTGGAACCGTGCGTGTCGATCCGGGAATCCTTGCGGAGGACAGCCATGTGCGTCCGAAGGCACCGGGCATGCGCTACAAACATTATGCGCCGAAGGCAGACCTTACGATTATCCAGGGCGAGATGGAACGGGTGATTCCGGAAATCAACCGCCTTGCCGCAGAACAGGAAAAGGCAGGAAAGAAAGTGGGCGTAATCTGCACCGATGAGACACGGGAGCAGTACACCACAGGAGATATCAAGAGCATCGGGCTGCGCGCCGAAGATGAGACGATCGCGCATCACCTGTTTGCGATTCTGCGCGACTTCGATGAGGACGGCGTGGAAGTGATTTATTCCGAGGCTTTCGACACCCCGCGTATGGGGCAGGCGATCATGAACCGCCTGTTAAAAGCCGCAGGCCACAAAGTAGCAGAGGTATAACAGTGAAACATTACAGCAGGATTTTATTTGTGGACGCGGACGATACCGCGCGCGCACCGATGGCGAAGGCGATTCTGCAGAGCAAAGAGCTTCCGTGGCCGATGGAAATTGGTTCCCGCGGGCTTGTCGTTCTGTTTCCGCAGCCGGTCAACCAGAAGGTAGAGGCAGTGCTTGCGCGCAACGGGCTTTCGGCCAAAGACCACACCACCACACCGCTTACCGCGGAGGACATCAACGACGACACGCTGCTTCTTGTGATGGAGGACAGTCAGAGGGAAAAGATCCGTGAGGACTTCCCGGATGCGCCCCATCTGCAGACGATCGCCGGATTTCTGCGGCTGGCAGGAGACATCCCCGCCCTTTACGGGGAACCGCTTACCGAATACGGAAAATGTTATGAAGCGCTGGAATTCCTGATTGAAGGTGTTCTTGCGCGGCTGAAAGAGGAGGAAGAACAATGATAGCTTTAGGATGTGACCACGGCGGATATGAGCTGATGCAGGAGGTAAAAGCATATCTGGATAAACAGGGACTGGAATATCAGGACTTCGGATGCTACAGCAACGAGGCAGTTGATTATCCGGTTTACGCCAGAAAAGTAGGCCATGCGATCCAGAACGGAACGTGTGATAAGGGAATCCTGATCTGCGGAACCGGAATCGGCATTTCTATCACGGCAAACAAAATGGAAGGAATCCGTGCAGCACTCTGCACCGACTGCTTCTGCGCAGAGGCAACCCGCCTGCACAACGATGCCAACGTACTGGCGATGGGAGGACGCGTTGTAGGCCCTGGCCTTGCAATCAAAATCGTAGAAACCTTCCTGAACACTCCATTTTCCGGAGAAGAGCGTCACGAACGCCGGATTCATTTGATTGAGCATGAAGGAGAAAATGAATAAATTTTAAACAAAACAAAGGAGAAGGGAAAATGGCAAGAACAGTCATCATGGATCACCCGCTGATCCAGCACAAAATCGGTATTATCAGAAAGAAAGACACAAGCTCCAAGGAGTTCCGCGAGATGATCAGCGAGATTGCAATGCTGATGTGCTACGAGGCAACCAGAGAGCTGCCGCTCACAGACGTTGAAATTGAAACCCCGATCTGCAAAACAACCGTAAAAGAGCTCGAAGGAAAGAAAATGGCAGTTGTGCCGATCCTCCGTGCCGGTCTTGGTATGGTAGAAGGTATGCTGGCTATGATTCCGGCAGCAAAAATCGGACACATCGGTCTGTACCGTGATCCGGAAACCCTGGCACCGGTTGAGTATTACTGTAAACTTCCGTCAGACATCGCAAGCCGTGAAGTATTTGTAACCGACCCGATGCTGGCAACCGGCGGTTCTGCAACGGCAGCCATCACCATGCTGAAAGAAAAAGGCGCAAAGAAGATCCACTTCATGTGCATCATCGCATCTCCGGAAGGAATCGAGAAAATGCATGAGGTTCACCCGGATGTCGATGTTTTCGTCGGAGCACTGGATGACCATCTGAACGAGCACGGCTACATTGTACCAGGCCTCGGCGATGCCGGAGACCGTATCTTCGGTACGAAATAAGAGCGGAAGCAAAGTACGTTAAGAAAACACAGGGGAAATGGGTATGAGCGATAAACGAGAGGATTATATTTCCTGGGATGAATATTTCATGGCAGTTGCCCAGCTTGCCGGTATGCGCTCGAAGGATCCGCACACCCAGGTGGGAGCCTGCATTGTGAGCGAGGACAACAAGATTCTGTCCATGGGATACAACGGTTTCCCGAGAGGCTGCTCGGACGACGAGTTCCCGTGGGGAAAGACAAGTGAAAATCCGCTGGAAAATAAGTATCTTTACACAACGCACAGTGAACTGAACGCCATCCTGAATTACCGCGGTGGAAGCCTCGAGGGAGCCAAGCTGTATGTGACATTGTTCCCATGCAACGAGTGCTGCAAGGCGATTATCCAGGCGGGAATCAAAACGGTGATCTACGACTGCGACAAGTACGCGGACACCCCGTCCGTGATCGCATCGAAACGGATGATGAAGGCGTCCGGAGTCACTTTTCAGAAATACCACCGCACAGGGCGGGAAATTACCATGTCCCTGTAGCAGAAAAGATAATAGAAGGAGCGCGCCTGAACGAACAGAAAGTTCAGACGCGCTTCGTCTGTATACACGAAAAGACAAGAAACGGGAGGGCACCATGGAGAGCAATTTCGAATGGATTACGGCAAACGGGGATATCGGCATCCGCTTTTTCCACAGCATCGACGACGGCGGCTACAGCAACCCGCCGCACTGGCACAACGATCTGGAGATCATTTATCTTCTGGAAGGCCGTCTGAAAGTGCGTTTCGGTGACGGCGGCGAGCGGCAGATCGGGGCAGATGAACTTCTCGTCATCAACTCCGGCACGATTCACGCCGTGACAGCCTATCCGAATCAGGCCATCGTCCTGCAGGTTCCGTACGAGATGCTGCTGCAGTACATGGAGCATTACGATCAGCTTTACTTTGTTGTGGATGAAAGACCGGCCAGTGAGGCGGAAAAACAAAAACTCGCAGAATTCAAAGCAGTTCTCCGGGAGATGGACGAGGTGTACGGTGCGCAGAAAGAAGGGTATCAGTTAAAATTCGACAGCCTTCTTCTTGAAGCGCTGTACCGCTTACTGGTGGACTATGCGGTGCGGATCGGAAAAGAACACATTCCGCAGAATCAGAAGGCCGTACAGCAGATCCGCGAGGTCATGCGGTATATTGAGGAGCATTACGCCGAAAAGCTGACGGTGGCGCAGGTCGCGGAGCACTTTGGTTATACGCCGAATTATCTGTCGAAGCTTCTGAAACGGTACCTCGGTCTGACGGTCTACCAGTATCTGTATGAAATCCGGCTTGACCGGATCTGCCGCGACCTGCAGCATCCCGAGGCGCGGATCATGGAACTTCTGCCGAAACACGGCTGCGAAAACTACAAGTCGGTGTCGCGTCTGTTTAAGGAGCGGTACGGCTGCAGCATGAAGGAAATGCAGAAGCGGTATGAAAAGGAAAAAGGAGACCGCCCGATGGGCCAGTGGGTAAGAATCAGAAAAGCGGAAATGCCCTAATTTTCTGCCGAAAAAGGCACTAAACAAGAAGAAGAGAGCATGGTATAGTGGAAGCATGAAACAGCGGATTTTCAGTAAATGCCGCAAAACATGTGAAAAATGGAGTGTGGAAAATGAAAGCAAAACAAATTACAACGTACCATGTAAAAGGGGAAGCAAAAACCTGGGAAAAAGCGCTGGCACCGGAAGACGAGTCCAAGAGCGTAAAAATGATTGAGTCGAACGTCATCAACCTGTATCCGGACTTTGCGTTCCAGACCATCGAGGGCTTCGGCGGCGCCATGACCGAGAGCAGCGCATACCTGCTGTCCCGTATGGATGAGGAAACACAGAATCAGGCATTACAGGATATTTTCGGACCGGACGGCCTTCATGCAAGATTTGTCCGCGTGCCGATCGACAGCTGTGACTATTCCCTTGAGGAGTATCAGGCAGTCGCAGACCCGATCGCAGACCCGGATCTGGCAACCTTCTCGATCGACCGCGACCGCAAATATGTCCTTCCGATGCTGAAAAAAGCCATCGAAATCTCCGCAGAGCCGATCAGTGTTCTGATGAGCCCGTGGTCTCCGCCGTATCAGTGGAAAACTGCACCGAAGATCGCAAAGAATGATGCTGCTGTTTACGGTGCAATGGGAATGCCGGTTCCGGAAGAGATTCCGCAGAGAAACCACGGCGGCAGCCTGAAACCGGAGTATTACGGAAGCTGGGCAAAATACGTTGTAAAATATCTGCAGGCATACCTCGATGAGGGAATCCCGGTGACGATGCTGAGCCTGCAGAACGAGACCGTAGCAGCTACCACCTGGGACAGCTGCGTATGGACACCGGAAGAGTCCAAAACCTACCTGAAAGATTATCTGTATCCGGAGATGAAAAAAGCAGGCCTGACGGACAAGATCGGCATCTTCATCTGGGATCACAACAAAGAGCGTATGATCGAGCACGTTCTGACCGTCCTTGACGAGGAGACCATGGACATGGTAGCCGGTATCGCATTCCACTGGTATTCCGGCGACCACTTCGAGGCTGTTGAGCTGATGAAACAGAAATACCCGGACAAAACCTTCATGCTTTCCGAGTGCTGTGCCCTTCACATGCCGGGCAGAATCGGTTTTGGCGACGGTGGTTTCGGACCGGTGAACTTCCAGACACCAGAGTACGTCGATTACCTTGACGCCGCAGATTATGCACACGATATGATCGGAAACCTGAACGCCGGCATGAACCGCTGGATCGACTGGAACTTCCTCGTAGACAAAGACGGCGGCCCGCGCCACGTACCGATGGGATTCACCTCAGGTCTGATTGTAGATGATGATTTCCATTACCGCAAACCGATCATGTACCACTACATCGGCCACATTTCCAAATATATTGCTCCGGGTGCAAAACGCATCGGCTGGAGCAAATACGGAGCAAACCTGGATGTAACGGCCGCAGTCAATCCAGACGGAAGCTACGTTGTGATCCTGCTGAACCGCACAAAAGAGGATTCCGGCTGCTTCCTGCGTGTCAACGGACATATCATGCGTGTCGATCTTCCGGCAGAGACACTCAGCACGGTTGTAATCGAGAAATAAAAAGCAAAAATAAGAAAATGCCTTCTGTGCAGAATGGAAACAGTCTGCACAGAAGGCATTTTTGTAAGATACGATTTATTTTTGATCGGAATCGGAAGAATTTGAGTTTTTCTCTTCGGTCGAAGGCTTTGCCGGTGTATACGGCGCATCAACCGGAGACTCTTCCGTGGCCAGCTTTGTCAGCGCTTTGCGCAGCCGGTAGCCCGGAAAGTGGAAGACTTCGGCCTCGTCGATCTTCTTTTTCTGATATGGGATCGCCTGTCTCGTTTCCGGATCAATGTGGTCCATGTGGAAGTAAAACGCATCGTCATCCGGCAGGTGATATTTTTCAAGACGACGGTTGGCGAAGTTGCGGCAGACCGTGCAGATAATGGCACAGACCGGAACGGCGATGATCATGCCAAAGACACCCCAGAAGCCGCCGCCGATCAGAATCGAGATGATGATAAGGAAGCTGGACACGCCGGTCGTCTCGCCGAGGATTTTCGGTCCTAAGAAGTTTCCGTCAAACTGCTGCAGGAGAACGACGAAAATCAGGAAATACAGTGCCTGCAGAGGGTCGATCAGAAGGATCAGCAGAAGACACGGAACGGCGCCGAGGAACGGGCCGAAAAACGGAATGATATTCGTCACACCGATGATTACGCTGACCAGCAGTGCGTACGGGGTGCCGATCAGGCTCGTCACAAGATAGCAGATGGCACCGATGATGATCGAATCGATGACTTTTCCAACGAGGAACCCGCTGAATTCCTGGTTCATACTGGCAGTCGCGGATCACGGCATTTCCGTGATCCAGACCGAGCAGCGCGTAGACTGCTTTTTTCAGCTTGGCAATGTAGCTTTCCTTGTTGTACAGCATGTAGATCGCAACGATCGCGCCAAGCAGAATGTTTTTGAAAAACGTAACCATGTTGACGAGCTGTCCGGAGAGGTTCAGAAGGAACGTACGGAGCATCGGCATCAGGTCATTGGTCAGCCAGTTGGAAAGCTTTGCGGAGAACGTGGAGATGTACTGGTCTGCCGTCTGCTGCATCTCCGGGTAATTCGCCAGCACTTTTGTGGCAAAATCCTGAATGTTGTTTGCGTAGTTGGAGAAGTTGGAGACGATGTTTGCGATACTTGAGAACAGCTCCGGGATCAGGGTCGCAATGAGTCCGTACAGCGCGAAAAGCATGGCGACGTACGTCAGAAGAATCAAAAGCGCCCGCACAAGCTTTTTACAGCGTACCGACTGTGTTTTTCTGTGCCGGGCAAAGAGTCTGGCGATGATCCGCTGTTCTATGAAGTTAATGATCGGGCTGATCACATAGGCGAGAATCAGGGCTGCAATCAGGGGGGAGAGAATGTTGAGGACATTGTGAAAGGCGGTCCGCACAGAAGTCTGGTGGAAGAGCAGGTAGTAAAAAATCATGGACGCTGCAAGTACCAGAAAGGCAGTAACGCCGGCCCGGACATATTTTCGGTAACGATCCAGTTTCATAAAAATGTAAATCCCCTTTCGAATTTTATTAACCTCTATTATACACATGCAATCCCCAAAATACAACCGCAACCACACTTGCGGTAGAAAAAGGAAACTGCTATACTGGAAAAGCAGATTTAGAAAAAGGAGATAACAAATTTGAAGATAAAAATGCCGCCAAGCGTAAATATGGTAATCGATTCCCTGCATGCGAAAGGCTTCGAGGCGTACGCAGTCGGAGGCTGTGTGCGCGATACGATTCTTGCGCGGGAGCCGGACGACTGGGATATTACAACCTCTGCTTCCCCACAGCAGGTAAAAGAAATTTTTGACCGCACCGTGGATACGGGACTGGAGCACGGAACGGTAACGGCCGCCATCCGAAAGAAGTGGTCTTTACCTCCAGCCTCGCCGAGGATCTGCGCCGCCGTGATTTTACGATCAATGCGATGGCATACAACAACGAAGAGGGGCTTGTGGATCTGTTCGATGGAATCAGGGATTTACAGCGCAAAGTCATCCGCTGTGTCGGAAATCCGACCGAGCGGTTCAGTGAGGATGCACTGCGGATCCTGCGTGCCCTCCGCTTTTCCGCACAGCTCGGCTTCAAACTCGATCCGGCAACACTGGATGCCATCATAGCACTCGCGCCGACGCTTGAAAAAATCAGCGCTGAGCGGATCCGTGTGGAACTGAATAAACTGCTGATCTCGAAGCGGCCGGAGTACATGGAGGCCGTCTATGAGGCGGGTATTACAAAAATTGTGCTGCCGGAGTTTGATGAACTGATGAAAACGCCGCAGAACAATCCGCACCACTGCTATAATGTCGGTGAGCACACGA
>OHCC01000987.1_pt1 | contig 14658 bp, 8 predicted proteins | sample 1577521 | NCBI WGS metagenome assembly OHCC01 (sample SAMEA3879533, study PRJEB24766) | human gut metagenome | biome: human-associated habitat; feature: feces | place: USA | collected 1985/1987
AACAGGAGAGGTTTTAACTTCCCCTAAAAAAGACATGTACATAATGCAAGGTTGGGAGAGAAAAAATAAGAATATGTAAATAATATTCTATAAAAAAAGATGAAGGACTGGGGAGTTGACCGAAAAAATTAAGAGAAAAGCTCACGTAAGGTAAAACTTTTCTCTTGATTTATGAGAAAGAGGAACATTTACTGAATATCCCTACTGAATATTTCCAGTACACCCTATTTATATTTTAGGAATATTCCAGGTTACCTGTTGGAAAAGAGATCATTAGTTTTCCTTTTCTCTGCCCAGGCTTTCTCCATCCCATAGAAGTTTATTTCCTGCCCTGCAGGCTTCCCATCCAGCTCCGCCTGTTTCTGCTCAAAGAAGGCTTTCCAACGCTGATAATACAAGTCTTTCAAAAGTCCACTCCATTCCCGATGCGAATAATCATGTAGTCCTCCTTGATTGGCAGCAATGCTATCTCCCCAGACTGTGATTAATGCGGAAGCATTCCATTCGTACAATCGCTTTTCTTCTTCTGTAGTTCCCAGAGAACGAGCTGCATTCAACCAAGAGGAAACGGAAAATTCTTTCCGGGTAGATAACAAACGATCCTGTGCCAATATCAAGTCCAGGAATTGCTGTGTTTGTTTGCGGAAATCCTCTTTGTCCTTTCGGTCATAGCTCTGTGATATTTCTTCAAGTAACACATTTCCTTTATCGGCATTACTCTGACGTACGATGTCTACCAAGTCATACTCAAAATTGTTGTTTCCTTTATACTGGTCGGCAACGGAAGTAAATAGCCGGGCTGCCTTTGCAGTAGAATCGGGAGCATAAAATAGTTTGGAATATCCCCAAGTAGAAGTTCTGTCCAGATGGAAACCCGGACGGGCACATAACAAAGACTCAATGGTTCCTTCACCCTGATAATCTTTGGGAGCATTGTAAACGGTGTGTTCCAATGCACGCCAAGCCTCCATTATTTCCGGTGAAACTTCTCTGCCATAACGAGCTTTCAAGTAAGTCTGCAACCATTCATCGGAAGAAAAGCGTTCTTCACGCCAAGGAAGTTCGTAAAGGAGTTCAAACATCACCGGATTATTCTCTATGCCCTCCGGGGTTGCTCCTACTCCATGCAACGTTTTCCCGTTAGTGTGTGCACAAGCATCATAATACCCGTTCACCAGCTGATTCATCCGGCCGTGCAAACCAACATTACCTCCAAAATTCAGTAACATACAATAGAGCCAATCGTGTTTGCCAAAGCCTTTTTCCCGATACCACATGGAATCCGGATCTCCCCATTGGGGACGTTTCTCACTATATAAATCTAAAACGAGCAAATCTCCCTGATTAAGAGAAGCAATCATTTCTTCCCGAGGATTTGCCTGCCAGGCCTGAATAATCCAAACAGCCTTCGGATTGGCTTTCTTCATAGCCGCCATAATGGAAGCACCGGTTTCCGCCAAGTCGACTCCTTCCGTGTTACCTCCCTCATGAAATGGATCCATGCTGTAATAGTTGGCTTTTCCATAGAGTTTCTCCAATTCCTCATAATACATAGCGGCAAAAGAATCGAAGTGTTCATCTTCCGTAGAAAGGAAAGCCGGACGGGGGAAGCCACACCATTTACCGGGATCAGCAATCTGATAACCTAGCTTTTCACCAATGTTACGGGGAACCATTCCAGCATATCCGGGGAATACTGGTTCAATACCCAACTCCCGCATACGGGCTACGATCTTCTTTTGAAGCGCTTCTTGTTGCTGATACCAGCTATCGGGATTCGGTCCGCCCCAACCCTCGAGATTATTCATTTGCCACCAAGCCATAAAGGCCGGGCCGGAAATAAATTCATTGACTTCTTCTGTTGTGTATCCCAAACGTTTCAGCAAATTGTACCAGACTACCTCCATTCCGGTGATGCTCAAAGGCATATTGATGCCATGCATTGCCATCCAGTCTATTTCTTTTTCCCAACGCTCCCAATCCCAGAAAGCCATGGAATAAGAATAGGTGCAATAGTTCAGATAATATCTGTTCTGCATGGATGTCTCCTTACGTATCTTTTCTTGTGGAAGCGGTAGTATTTCCGGTAACTTCTGCGAAAGATTATTCCAGGAAAGATGAATACCGACTACATATTTCAGATACCAGTTCAACCCCGTAGCCAGAGACAAATCAGAGTTTCCGGTTATCAGCACTTTACCGTCTTCAGAAGATATTTCAAAATAATCTTTTAACGGATTGTTTTCATCAGCAATCATCCGAAAAAGAATTCGATCTTTCGAAGTACCTTCCGTCACACGATCTGCCAATGTATTGACAGGAGACTGTTCGGTTTGGCAGCTACACATCCATGTAGCCCCCAATAATAGAATGAATAAAAGACGTGTATACATAGTTTTATTTACAGTTTGTCAAATATAATAATTAAGAGTCGTATTTTATCTATTTACTACGTTTTATTCAATGAAATAAGAAGAATTGTGGACGACCATATATATTTATATCTTTCACCTTTCCTGATAAGAATGAACCTTTACGAACTTTCACGCGAAAAGCCGAAACCTTATAAATTTCTTTCATGTCTATAATAACCCGGTGAGGATGGTTAGACTCCACGGCCGCATTCGTATGCCAGAAAGAAGAGATATCTCCATCAAACAGGTTTTCTGCTATTCCCAAGTTCTTATCAGCTTGTTCGCTGCTTACATAAACGACTTCCCATTTAGTTTTGTCAATCGGCTGTCCCTTATCATCTATCAGTTCCACTTCCGAAATGCAGGCCTGATTATCCTCTGTGTAGGAAGCCAGAGTCTCTATACAGAAGTGGCGAAGAGTAGTCGCAACCGGTAAATCGAATGACTGCCACTCATTAGTCTCCTGCAAAGTAGTTTTTAATGCAAGATCACCGTCTTCCAGAATCGGAGTGCCTACCACTGCACGACGCTGGCCTTTCTGATAATTCTTATCAATACCCAAACTATCCAGAATGGGTTGATTCAATCCTTGCAAAACACGCTTACCCGTATCTTCCATTTCAAACACTACAATTTCGTTTTCTCCCTCTTTCAGCCATGGAGCGGGCAGATAGAGTGTTTGTTGAGGACCGATATTCCAGAAACGTCCCAGAGATTTGCCATTTACCCAGACAGCACCTTTGCCCCATTGACTCATATCCACAAAGCAGTCACCTTTCTTCTCTACTGTAAACGTTCCTTTATGGAAAGCAGGAACGCCTTTGATGGTTTCGCCAAACTCCATTTCCGAAACTTTTTCTTTATATAGAGGCAATGGAGTGATAGACCATCCGGTCAGCTTTTCATTTCCCCACAAAACTTGGCTGGTGATACCTTTCCGGTTAAACAGTATATCGGGGCCATAGTTGACGCGTCCGGTATTTTCTACCAGAATCTCCAGTGTGGCAGGTGTCTTCGGCACATTCAAGGTCACACTGTTCTGATTGTAACGACGATCCAGGCTGGCTACTTGCTTACCATCTATGAGGATCACAGCATAGTCACGCAAATCCTGTATGACAAGTTTCTGTTTTCCCGCTTTTTGAAGTGTGGTCTGATAATGAATATATCCGAAATCAACTCCCAAATCCTCCATCGACAGCACATTTTCAGACTGGGTAGTCTGATGAAATGCAGTCCTTAATGGAGCACTTTCCTTTAATTCGACTGTTGCAAAAGTGGTAGTCGGATTATCTGCCGGAACTTCCGGCAGTACTGTTCCCGTAGGCAGGTATTTCTGAATCACTTCCCTGAATGCATGATATTTGGGATAACAATTTCCCCATTCACCCAAGGGAGCGTCATAATCATAGCTTGTGGGCTGGGGCTGATAACCGCCTCCGGTATTGGCTCCATTGGTATACTCAAAGTTTGTACCACCATGGAACATATACATGCTGACAGAAACACCATGACTCAACATCCAGTCCAGCTGTTCGGCGGGACGTTCATAAGCAACAGAGGAATGTCGTCTGCCCCACTCATCAAACCAGGCCGGATAAAACTCCGCAACAAAATAGGGACCGCCCTTTTGGTACTTATCTACCACTTTGAATATATCTTCACCAAACACTCCGTTCAATGTAGGCAGTGCGCCCTCAACATGTCCGGCTTCCACCTGTCCACCACCGTCACAGGTAAATAGCGGAACATTGAACCCTGCTTCTTTAATCATATCGCGGATAGCGGCAAGATACTCTTTATCCGCTGCATACGATCCATATTCATTCTCCACCTGCACCATAATAATATTACCTCCATTATTGATGGTCAAAGGAGACAGTTGTTTGCCAAGTTCTTTGATATATCGTTCACAATAGGACAGGAAACGCGGATCTTTACTGCGATAAGTCATATCCTTTTCTTTCAGCAGCCACGACGGGTAACCTCCGAAATCCCATTCTGCACAGACATACGGACCGGGACGAAGAATCACATACAGTCCCTCTTCCTGTGCCGTACGGATAAATTCCGCAATATCAGCCTGTCCACTAAAGTCAAACTCTCCCGGCTGACGTTCATGGAAGTTCCAGAAGACGTAGGCAGACACCGTATTCAGTCCCATCGCACGCGCTCTCTTCAGGCGGTCACGCCAATACTCGTGCGGAATGCGGGGATAGTGCATTTCTCCACAAATCAACTGGATATCCTTTCCCTCGATAGTAAAAGTACCATTTCCTATTCTAACCTGTTCCTTGGGGGAGGAACAGGAAGAAATTAGAAATGATACTATAATGTTAAGTATAACAAGTACGGTTTTATGATTTTTGTTCATCTTCATTCAAATAAGATGTGAGTTTCGAATACTCCGACCGCAACATGAGATCTGTTCCATACGGTCGGAAGTATTCATCAATTTATTTTTAGAATGTAACTGTTCCGAACAGGTTCACGGCATATTTGTCTGCATCATCATACCAATGAGTCACATTCTCTGTTTTAGCAAACTTAATGGCATATACCGAATTGTATTTCCAATCGGCTACTTTTTCGGGCATCCAGATTCCCACTTTATAGGTTCCGCTCACACCGGCTGCCACACTTCCTTTGATAGTGTATTTCGCAGCCTGATTCGGTTCCTGTTCGGTAGCCGGAATCCAGGTCTTAGGATCCACATCCAGTTTGAATTCTTTCACTACCTGACCGCTTTCGGAAACCAGTACGAGATATACCTCTTTCGGATTAATCACCGTAGCAAAACCGGTATTCGTAATCGTCAGATCGTATTCCAGATTTCCACTTTTTGCTTCTACTTTCGATTCACTTTGAAGATTCAGACGATACCCCAAATGGTCGCGTACAAAATCATAGAATGAACGAACAACTTCATTGCCCTCCTCATCTTTGAAGTAACTCTCATCGAACAGAATGTGATTATCATTTAATAAAGCGGGATTTACCTTTACCCGTTTCCAACTCATGATATTCAAATCATAGTTTTGCGTCACATCAAATGCCGAGTAACGGTGTTCACGCAAAATACGCAGTGATTTTATCGGACTAATCAACTCCGCCAATCCCCATTCTGTATCCTCATTATAAGGGATCTCACCGCTCATATAGAAATTGTTCACTTTCACCTCCTCCGTTATCTGCTTGTAATCATCCGTATTAGGAACAAAGTCATTGCCCGGTGCAAGCGGATGTTCGCCGGCTGTAAAATAATCATTCGCATATCCGATGCGTCCACGAGATCCTTCCTGTTCCAGTGTCAACGCTTTCTTATGATTCGGATAACGCATTTCTACACAATAAGGTGCAGGCAAGGCTCTCAATAAAGCACTGACGATTGCATTCTTCGCACTCTGGTCATTCATCAACGGAGAAGTATGCCACTCTCCCCAAGCACCGATAAAACCAACCTGCATGGTAGCAATTTGTCCAATGTATTCATTCAACAGAGGAGTAAGTTGCTCGATGTGCCGGAGAATCCATTGTTTGGATTCGCCACCGGAAGTATTCAGTCCGGCGTGATTGTATGCAAAACGAAGAATGGCTTTATATCCCTGCGCTTTCATCAACTCGAATATCTTGCGGATATTCGACAGAGCTTCAGCATCCAGGTCTTTACTCACCCAGTTAGTTAAGTAGATATATTGCTGTACAAGAGTCAGGTTGTCGTCCTTTGCATCAAATTGCTCTACTTTCTTCGTATACAAATCATTGCCATAAACCTCATAATCATTATATGGACTTTTCATTTGGTCGGCAAGCAAATTACATTCCAAGTGGAATCCCCTATCGGGATTCCTAAGCGACTCGATCGGTACAATATTTCCTGTTACCTCCGGAGTTTCCGGTTCACTCGTTCCGTCTTCTTCTCCATATTGTCCCGCATATACATCTATTGTATCAGAACAAAAGCTACACATAATACCTAATAATAAGGTAGATAATATGGTCATAGTTTTCTTTATATTGATTAACATGATTGATATACTTTTAATTTTCACCCGATTAATTTTCATTGTAGATAAAACGTGCAGGAGCACCGGTTGTCCAAGGACTCCACAATGTTGCCCCTCCATCATGAAGAATACATTGATGAGACATATCATCAGTGACCAACAGATAACAATACGGTCCGGTATGATTAGTGATTGCATCACCGCTCCATTGACCGGAAGCACACAAATTGAATTTCCAGTCGTTCAAATGCGCCTGTCCTTTTACTGATTCATAATATTCAGGATCTTTCAATACATTCCATTGACCTTCGGCAGTTCCGGCTTCTGCAAACAAATTCTTATATTCCTGTATGGTCGGCAAACGCCATCCCTTAGGTGCTATCTTATCACGAATATCGTAATGATAATGCACTCCATAGGCTTTCACTCTACCTTCTCCGAGCGATGCAGGTGTCTTTTTGAAATTATTCGCTTCAATATCTGTACCATCAGCATATTTAGTTGCGCGCAGGTTATCTGCCAACCAAACCAATGATGTTTTGTCACTATAAAATATACGAACAACACGATAAGTAATCTTTTCATCTCCACGAACATCGATGAAGCGCATCATTTCTGTCATATTCAGTACTCCGGAAGAACGTGACACCCATTGCCCATCATCAGTCTTCACATTCCAATACACAGAATTGGAAGTCCAACGTTTGATAGAAAGTTTATCGAGCAGTGCCTGAAGTTCTTCATGAGTCAATGATGATTTACCATTCACAACTCCCACACTATGTTCGGCAACCGTCTGTTTCATTTCAGGATCCAGTGAGAAACAAAGCGAGTACGAGGTAGATTCAGGCCATTCCTGGGTATCCCATTCAAACTGCACAGTAGTTTCCGGGGCATTTTCAGCCAAAGAAATCTTAGTCAAATCTTCCGGCTGCACTAATTTGCTAGTCATACGTTTCACCCGAATGGTGCGTGCTTCCGAAGCTGCTGCGGTTATATTACCGGTTTCTTTGACTGTCCAATACAGTACCGCTTCCTGCCCCGCTTTAATTCCCAATTGAGAAAAACTCTGATCGGCAGTCAGTGCAGATATCGCAACAGAAGTCGATTTTCCGGCATCAATTATCACCGGTTCTTTGAATTTCCTGTCAGTACAAATAAGCAGCTTTGCTCCATTTTCCAGAGGTTTCTCCCAAGAGAAACTATATTTCTCAATCGATAAATCATTCAAATCAATGATCGCTCCATCTTGAGGCGCGCTCAAGTAAATATCCGACATTGGAATGATTACATTGTACTTGTCTTCCTTACATCCGGCAAGCAACAAGATTCCTAATAGACTATATAATAAATGTTTCATAATGCTATCTATTTTTTAGTAACCGGGGTTTTGAATTATAATGCCTTGACCTTCAGTAATCAGATGAGTAGGCAACGGGAATTTCTCATATTTATATTGTCCATCCACTTTCGTTTCTATTTTACCTGTCGGCTGTCCAGCAAATCTTGCTTTGGCAAGTGCTGCTTCAATAAATTTTCCGTGGCGGATCAAATCCTGACGACGCACTCCTTCAAAATAAAATTCATGTCCACGTTCTTCCAACAATTTATCCAGAAAATCTTCTACAGATGAAAAATCACTCAATTGATAAGCTTTTAGTCCACCATGAGTAACCCGCACCTGATTCAACAGGCCAATCGCCTCTTGAGTGATACTGTTTCCATTGCGAACGATAGCTTCCGAAAGTAAAGTCAATACATCCGCATAACGATAGATGGGCATATCTATTTCGCACTTCTCACCTACTACCCCCTCAATTTTATATTTCACCGGAATTGCACCGTAGAAAAGTATACCTGTCGTACCACCGTCACGGTCAAGCGCCCGGCTATGGTGTACGCCCTCTGTACCTGTATATTCACCAATAATTCTTTCACGTCTCTTGTCTTTAGGATCATAAGATTCGTATGCAGGCCAGGATATTTTAAATCCTCCCCAGGCAGTCACCGACATTCCGGCAGGAAGCGGATAGTCAGAAGTCAGTACGTGAGCGAACCATTTCTGTTCCATCACACCGGCCTCGGCCACACATGAGAATATGACTTCCGAATTCTTTTCACCAGATAAAGAGAACAGAGAGTTATAATCGTCTACCAATTTATAACCGTATTCCGGTTTTGTCAATTCACGTCCTATTTTCTCCGCCTCATCCCATTGCTTGGTCATCATGTAGAATTTCAGCAATAATGTATTGGCCAATCCTTTGGTGAAGCGTCCGTAATTTGTATCTTCATACTTATAGGGCAACACATTAGCTGCATCTTTCAAGTTGGAAACAATGTATTCACGCATAGCTTCTTCCGACAAACGTGGAATAACAATCTCTGCTTCCGGTTTTTGCAAAGTCTCCAGATCGGCGATAGGTATCGGACCATACATATCATACATCAGAAAAGCCAGGAAACCACGTCCGCATTTCAATTCCGCCATATAGCGAGCTTTCAAGGTTTCATCCATATTCACGTCCTTGATGCGATCCATTGTCAAAGTCATGGAAGCCAAATACTGGGAATAGTCATACACACGACGATAGTCACCGTCGATATGCCAGTCATTAGCTTCATACGAATTGTATACGGTAGTCCATCCCCAAGTGTTTTCCACATAATCGGTTACCATTTCCGAAGTCGTCACATAGCCTGCCGCTACTTCAAAAATTCCCCACGGAGAAAACACATAATAAGCACTCGAATTGACCAAAGCATTTACATCTTCAGCATTTTGGGGAAACATTCCCGGATTAATTTTATTATATACTTCCTGCTCCAGCGTACAAGACGAAATGAGGAACAAGAGAGTTGCTATTGCAGTATAAATTGTCTTTTTCATATTCATCACTTATTAGAAAGATATTGATACACCAAAATTATATGAGGTTACATTCGGATATGCATAGGTTCCATTGTCCGTTTCCGGGTCCAGACCTGTCCAGTTAGTAATCACAAATGGATTATTCACGTCTACATATACACGGAGATTCTTGGCAATCTTCTGGCTGATAGGCACTTTATATCCTAATGTAATGCTTCCACAACGAACGTAATAGATAGATTTCACATAGTAATCCCCCCATCCGCTTCCACCTCTGACAAATGTCGGATCTGTGGCTGTCAGGTTATTGCTATTAAAAGCTTTCAGGGCATAAGTAGAAACATTGATACCATTGTCCATACGTGTCCAGCCCTCATAATAACTGGCTCCTCTCTTTCTGCCGGCTTCTCCATAGAAATAGATATTCAAGTCGAAGTTCTTATATCTGAACGAGTTGTTCAGACCGTAGATAATTTTAGGATCACCATTACCCATATATACTTTATCCTCATCTCCCAATACTCCGTTTCCATCGCGGTCTTTCAATTTCATCATACCCGGAACCAAGTCTTTTTGAGCGTCCGGAACTTTTTCTCCCGGTTGCAGGATGCCAAGCGCTTCATATTCCCACCATGCACGAATCGGATCATTTTCTTTTTCATAAGGTTTGGGTTTCCAGTTCGGGTCACGTGTCAGCCAACGGTCATTGTAATGCGACAAGGTTAATGTCGTATCCCATTCAAAATCTTTAGTAACGATATTCACCGTATTCACAGTGATTTCCACACCCTGACTTTGTGTTGATCCTATATTACCCGCTATTTTATTTATTTCATTATAAAAAGGCAATGGTTTATTTGTCACCAACAAGTCTGTAATCTTACGTTTGAAATATTCGGCTGTCAACTTAAACCGGTTGTTGAGTATACCTAGATCCACACCTACATTAAATTCCGTAGTCGTTTCCCAAGTCAGGCTCCTGTTGCCCAAATCTGAAGCATATACTCCTGTTGATTCTGCACCTCCGATAATGGCACTTCTTCCCACTTCATAATAGTCATAAATGCGATAACCGACATTAGAGTTACCCGTCTGTCCATAAGAAGTTCTTAACTTCAACATAGACAACCAGTTTGAAGCCCCTTTCATGAAATTTTCTTCACTTATCATCCAACCGGCTGATACGGACGGGAAATACCCCCAACGATTTTCCGGGGCGAAATTGGAAGCAGCATCAGCACGAACTGTAGCTTCCAGTAAATATCTGCCTTTATACGAGTAATTGGCACGGGCAAACAAAGAAGCAATACTGTTAATAGAAGCCCATGAACCTACAGATGGTTTCTTGTAATTTCCTGAACCCAAACTATTATATCCAAAGCCATCTACAAGAAAATCTTCATTTCCGGCACTCAATCCATCATTTTTAAATTTTTGGAACGAATAACCACCAATAGCTTTCACGTTATGATCGCCAAAGCTCTTGGAGTATTGAGCTGTCAGCTCCATCAGATAGGCAGTACTTGTTTCCTGCGAAATATCCGCTCTTCCGTTTTTGGTCTTTCCCTGCAAAGTTGTCTTAGGCAAATAGCTGGAACGTTTCTGGAAACTACGGTCGACACCTAACTGCAACTTCACTTCCAAGTCTTTCAACGGTTTCACGGATACGAATGCAGATCCTATGATCCGGTCTTTTACCGTATTATCCTTAATATCCAACAAAGACACCGGATTCGCAACGAAGGGACGTTTCGGATCAATGAAATAATTTCCTTCAGAGTCATAGATAGGAATTGTAGGATTGGATTGGATAGCACCGGTCAATACGCCGGAATATTCATTGGCATTGTCTCCCAGAGGAACATTGTCATACTTATTCTGCGAGTAAGTAGCAGTCAGTCCGAAAGAAACATATTCACTCAATTCTTGATCCAGATTCAAACGGGCAGAAAAACGACTGACACCATTATTCTTGACAATTCCTTCTTGGTTCATATAGTTGACAGAAGCCAGATAACGAGTTTTCTCCGTACCACCATTCACAGAAAGATTGTGCTGTTGCGTATATCCATTGCGCATCACCGCATCCAACCAATCGGTACCGCTAGCAGTCAATATTTCATCATTATTGAAAGTGGGTTTATATTGAGTAGGCGGAGTGTCCTGCTTCTCAACATATCCTTCATAAATACCCATTCCGTTCAACTTTAACCACTCTTCATGCATCTGTTTATTATACATATCCATATACATACGAGTATCAAGCATCTTGTAGTTGGAACGAGCTACCTGCACCGACCCCATACCGGAATAAGTCACTCTGGGCTTTTGACTTTTACCACGTTTGGTGGTAATCAAAACAACTCCATGTCCGGCACGCGCACCATAAATAGCTGTGGAAGCAGCATCTTTCAACACAGAAATGGATTCAATATCATCCGGATTCAATGATTCCAGTACATTATCAATATTACCCGATTCATAGAAACCATTACCAGAACTTAAATTGGAAGTAGAAGATACCGGGAAGCCGTCGATTACAAATAAAGGTTCATTACCAGCACCGGTAGACGCTTCTCCACGAATACGAAACTTCGCCTCACCACCCGGCTGTGCAGAAACCTGGTTCACACGGAACCCCGCTGCTTTACCCGCCAACGCACGAGATACATTCGGTACGGTATTCATCTCCACATCTCCCATGTTTACCATAGAAACGGCACCTGTCAATGTCTTCTTGCTCTGTGTACCATAACCCACCACTACCACTTCATCGAGTTGTTTGGAATCTTCCTGCAAAATGATTTTCATATTTTTTCCGGGTTGCACGGCAACCGTTTGAGACTGATAGCCGATATAGGAGATATCGAGCTGTGCCTTCGATGAAGAGACGGATATTTTGAAGTTCCCGTCAATATCTGTTATCGTACCGTTACCCTGTACTCCTTTTTCTAATACACTGGCTCCGATAATCGGCTCCCCCTGTGCATCTGATATAGTACCGGATACGGTTATTTTCTTTTCTTGTTCAGGAGACTGTGCCTCAATGGATAATATAATCTTCTTGTCTAGTACCGAATATTTTACATTAGTACCAGAAAAGATTTCTTTCAACACACTAAAAATGTTGCTTTTATCAGCAGAAACTGATACGCGACGATTCAAATCGACATGCTTATTATTGAAGAAGAAATCAAAATCAGACTGCTCTTCAATTTCTTTTAGAATGTCCTCCACCCGCTGATTACGTACATCAATACTGATTAAAGCCTTTTGAGCGTAACTATCGGCTGCATAGGTCAGCCCAATAGAACATACTAAGAACAAAACCAATAGTCTCATAGATAATGGGATTTTTTTTGAGGTTAGCCAAAGTGACTTTACCACCCATAAAAATTGGATGCTAAAATAATTTTGCATAATTTTGTAATGACTTAAAGTTAATAAAAAGTTTATCTAAGCTTGTCGCCAAACAAGCATCAAAAAGATTTACCGATTTCCATACGGGAAGATACGCCAATATCCTCCCGTATGTTTTTGTTTAAGGGGGTCTGTCTTTCATTGCATTTTTGTTTTAAGGTTAATCAATCAATATATTTCTATTTTACTCTTTTCATCTTTTATATCCGGCGAATCAAGATAACGCCAACGGATTTGAGAAGAAAGCTGGAAATATTCCAGAATACGCTCGAGGCGTTGATTTGTAAACGTACCTGTAAACGAGTCTCCTTTCAAGCGGTCGTTTTTAATAATGAATTCCACATTATACCGCTTCTCCAACATTCGCAATCCCTCTTCGAGAGGAGTATTTCTAAATATAATCTTTCCCTCTTTCCAAGCTATTTCCGACTCACCGGAGGTGGCATAAAGCTGCACTTTACTGTCTCTTGTATCATAGACCAGCTTCTGTCCTGGGTCCATCAATACCTTTTTCGAGCCATTGTCAGATGAATAAATAAAACCTATCTTTCCTTCAACCAATGTTGCTGCAATCCGGTCTTCTTTTTCATAAGCCTCTACATTAAAATGAGTTCCCAGTACTTCGATCTGTGATTGGTGGGAAGTAGAAACTATGAACTTCTTTTCCGGGTTCTTGGCTACTTCAAAATAAGCCTCTCCCTGCAATGTTACATTTCTCGTGTCGCTATCGAAGCGTGAGGGATAACTCAAGGTAGATTCGGAATTCAGAAAAACCAGTGTGCCATCGGGCAATGTCAGAGAAGTCATCATTCCGGGATTTGTCTTCACTTCCATCATTTGTGCCAATTCCTGTTCGTTTCCTCCCCAATACTGGAGCATCAATGTAACGAGAAGTGGAATGAACAGCACTGCTGCCGCACGTTGCGCCCATTCCCACCATGTCGTTTTCCTTTGTCTGTTACCTGTCATTCTACTTTTCACCTTTGTCAATGCTTTCTCTGTGTCGACTTTCGTCATGATGTGAACAGTATCTGTAGCAAGATAGAGAGCATGTATCTGTTTGGCCATCCGCCGGTTTTCTTCCGACTCATCCATCCACGTCTCAACTTGCAGACGCTCTTCTTCCGTTGCCAGTCCTTCACAATAACGGGGAAGCAATTCTTCTATTGTATTTTTATCAGTCTTATCCATATTCGTATTTTATTGCCTTTTACTATAAGACAAGAGAGACTTGTGGGATTCCTAAACCAAATCTCATTTTTTTTCAGAAAATCTTTGTAAAGTTTAATGCATTCCTTACCATTATCATAAATCCTGTCTTTGATCCCCAGAAATTCTTCCATGCAGGGCTGCTTCATGGCAGACAGTTTTAAAAGTGACTTTAACGGTTTTAATGTCAGGTAGAGATCCAGCGACTGTTTTCCTGTAAACGGAGAGGGAATTCCATATTTTTCATATCGTGCTTCCAGATAGGGCTGGTCAAATCGTTCTCCGTTGTAAGAAATCATCAAATTATATTGCTGAAGAAATTGTGAAAAAATTCTCAGAATTGTCTCTTCTTCACTGGCATTTTCGGCCATCCATTGATAAAAATTCCAAGTTTCATCTTCAATTCCAACAGCTCCGATCAGGTATAAATACGTGGAATTTCTTGATAATCCGGTGGTTTCAATGTCGTAAAAAACAGGTGTAAAATTGTATTTTTGGAAGAATTTTCCAGTGAAAAATTTAACAGTCTCAAAGTCTGGAAACCCTTGTAAAATGGGCATTTTTTTAACAATCATGTTAATAATTTTTCCTTTCTGAAATTGTTTTTAATTATACACAAGAAAATGAAATTTGGGTAGTGCTTTTTTTGAAAAAATGGTTTATATTATAAACAGGTTGATAAAAATGTACAAAAAAGTATATGGATTTTATCAAAAATAGAGCACTTTGGTGGTGC
>OHCC01000993.1_pt1 | contig 14588 bp, 9 predicted proteins | sample 1577521 | NCBI WGS metagenome assembly OHCC01 (sample SAMEA3879533, study PRJEB24766) | human gut metagenome | biome: human-associated habitat; feature: feces | place: USA | collected 1985/1987
TACAATAATATGAAAAAAATAAAGAAATATCAGCTAATACAAGATTTACTAAACCAAGGATTAGATTATCCGAAATTTACAAGGAGATTAGCATCAATAAGAAATTCAGTAGATTATAGTACTCTGTTGGAAATTGTGGAGAATTTCGTGAAAAGATCTCCCATATTTAAAGAATATATGTTTGGAACTATTTTTCCCAATGACTCAAATGCGTTGGGAGGTAGTAGAGATTTCTTTTTGAAACCATCCAGTGTAGAAAGTGAAATTTCTTGGATCTCCTTGCAAATTAAGTATAATAAAGAAAAGATACAATTTTTCGTTTCTAAAAAAAGGATATTCGAACATCTTTTTTTACATGGCAGATATAGTGAAGCTTTGAATATATTAGAAAATGTCAGAAAAGAATTAGGTGTATCTATTTGGTATTATGAATCAAAGCTCTTGTTGTATGAATATAGTAATAGGACGGATGATAAATTCTTGTTACTATCTGATATCAATGAAAAACAAGGAGAAACACATGCTGGCTTTGTTACTTCCATTTTACATTTTATATCTTATCGTACAGCTAGAAATCTATCTGCTTATAAATATGATTTAGATTTACAAAACTGTTTTCAAAGAAATAGAACCGATTTTCAAAAAAGTAACTGTGACTACTTTTTGTTCAAATTGAACTATTTCAAGCATTACAACATTGATGATTTCAAAACAATATTTGCTTTCGAAAACACTAATTCACTAGTTGATAGGTATTTAACTTTAATTTATTTAATGCAGACAATGTACATCCATGGTAACAATGATGAATACATAGCAAATAGAGCTTTATACCTATATAGTAAAACTAAAGATATAATGTGGATACCTTTATTTGCATTAGTGTATCCAGAACGTATCCCTGATGTTTATTTTGATTTTGAATATTTAGATATTTTAGATAACTATTACAGTGGAGAATATGACAAAGTTGTAAACTTATCGAAAGTGTATGTTGAAAAATCCTCATGTTGCTTTGATGTTTTGGTGTTTTATTGTCGGAGTTTATTAGCTCTTAATAGAGGATATATGCATATTTCAAATGATGTTGATTCATTACTGAATCAAATATCTATAAAAATATTTTACGCATTAAACAATGAGGAAGATAGTTCTGACGCTTTATATAATTTGTATCAAAAAAACAAAAACATTTACAGTTTTAAATTAGCTTATGGCTTAGATTATTTCATTAAAGAAGAGGAAAATAATGAAAAAACATTGCGACTAAAACAAAGTTCATTATGCCACTATGACCCATTAGCTATTGTAGAATGTGAAGAAGATAAAGCTATAGAATATTTAAAATTAGGAGAAAAATTATTTAACAAATCAGTTGCTATTCAGCAGTACTTGAGAAGAATAAAAAAAGAATATACTCCCAGCGGAGAAGTTGTAGATTATATAGGAGATATAGATAATGCAAAGATTCTTTTTGAAAATGAAGATTTTAACTCATCTTTAGAAAGATGGAAAGATATAGTGGAAAAGTATAAATACTCAAAATCTATTATCCAAATTGCATTAAAATATGCTTTTGAATGCATGGTTAATGAAGATAAGTATTTAGAAGCTATAAAATTCTATGTAAACAATTATATTGACAACCCTGTGAGTGTAGCAAAAATCAATATTACTGATTTTATGTATATATTAAGAAAAATGAAATATAAAGGGATTAGACGTTGTATTGAATTGCCTATTTTTGTTGGATTAAATGCTGGCGATGATGCAGATAAAAGCTTTATATTGCAAAGTTATTGTGAAGTCTATGATAAACAAAAGCCATCTGAGTTATTTGATGAATTGATTGCTGAGGATATAAGAAAAGTTGAATGTTTCTATTATGTTATTTATAAAGAAGAAACGTTGCGCCACTTTATATACATAAATAGCACATTAGATAATTTACAAGAAAAGCAGCGTATTTTAAAATTTTTGGTGGATTTAAACACTCCAAATCGAAAGGCATATCAAGAACAATTAGATATAGTATCAAATAGTCTTATTGTGTATGAAGGAAGTAAGAAATTAGATGATAGTAAAATATTCGCAAACGATCAGGCTATTGTTAATTATGAATTGAGAGATGTTGATGGACTATTTAATAGATTCAAAACGATATTTAAACTTGTTATAAAAGACAACTTGAAAATTGTTATTTTGCAAGGTGGAACCTATAAAGTTGTTCAGTTTGAGGATAAAGAGAAGAAAGATCCTGGAGTTAAATTTTCGGACAATGCACTACTGGAGGTATTTTATTCCATATTTGATTTAGTTAGAGATAAGTTTCTTAATAGTAAGTATGGAATTGTTGCTTATTTAAGTACACGAATTAGGCATGGGGTATTAGAAGGAGAATTGCGACCAGAAATAGATAAAGAGAACTTGATTTTTAATCGGATAAACAACAAGTATGTTTCTAACAATTTCTGGCAAAAAAAATATGGTATTGATAGTCGGATGAATACAATCATTAATAAAGAGCTTGAACAGTTTTCTATAAAAGTGGATTCACTATTATATCATTTAATAAAAGAAAAGCTTCAAATTAAAGAAGATGCTATTCACCAAGATGGTTTGTTTAACTATGACGTTAGCAATTCAGAAATAGAACAGTGGGCTTATGAAATGGGGAATATGGAAACTTATCAGGAGTGCTGTTGGGCAATATTACGTAAATTATGGGAGCGCACTGAATTGAATTTAGAAAACATAAGAAGATTTATTGATACAAATGTTAGAAGTGATTTTGAGCAAGCTTTTAATATGCTAAGAAGTAATTTATTGTCGCAAATCTCACAAGAAAGTTTCCCCGAAATTTATAGTGCAATAAATACAGCATACAATACCATAGATCAACGTCTATATAGAATAGAAGGTTGGTTTAAAATATCTGGACCAGAATTAGAAGATTTTGATATAGAAACTTTATTGGATTTAGTTTGGGAAAACACATCAAAATGTTATCCCAAAGACAACGCTAATCTCCAAATTCAGTGTGTCAAAGGATTAAAAATAAAAGGAGACTATTTAATACATTTTACTGATTTATTTCGCATTTTTTTAGACAACATGTTTAAATACACTCAGCCTGTCAAAAGCGAGAAAAATTTTAATATAACATGTAAGTTAGATGATAAAAATCATTTAAATTGCGTATTTGAGAATAAAGCCCCAGAAAAGATTGAAATAGAGGGTGTGAAAACAACGATGTCAAATGAGAATATTTCTTGCTTAACAGAAGGAAAAAGTGGATTGGGTAAAGCTAAGAAAATTATCAAATACGACTTAAGGTGTGAAAATAATAATGCACAAGTCGAAATAAAAGATGGTAATTTTATTGTAAATATAGATATTAATGTTGAAAACTTAAGAATAAAAGATGAGGATATTAATAGTTGAAGATAATCAAAAAAAATTAGATAAATTGAAAGAATATATATCTAAGGAGTTTCCGGATTATGAAATAACAGATCGCCAGTCTTATAATTCTGCAACAAAAGAAATTGTACTCAATTATAAAAATTATGACCTTATGTTATTAGATATGAGTATGCAAACATATGATATTTCTGAAGATGAAATGGGTGGAGAACCTGAGCCACTTGCAGGTACTAAAATATTAAGCCAGATGTATTTGCGAGAAATCACAGTAAAAGTTATAGTTGTGACAATGTACGAAAATTTCGTAGGAACTAAAATAAAACAATTGGATGAGAATCTAAGAAATGAATATGCAGATATATATTGTGGATATGTTTTTTTCTCTCATTCTAACAATGAATGGCAATCAAATCTAAAAAAAATAATAAATGAAAGTATATGATTAAAATTTTAATAATGGACGACTCTCGTCCTAAAACAGAAGCTATAAAGAGATATTTGACAGATGATTGTTTATTACCATCTGATAATATTGATACTGCAATAACAATAAATGAAGGACGTAAGTTATTAACTAAGTATGACTATGATTTACTGCTCTTGGATTTAGTTATGCCTTTGAATGATGACAGTGAGCCAGATGTTGAAGAAAGTCCTAAATTTATTGATGAAATATACACAAGTACATATATTCATATACCTATTCATATAATAGGATTTTCTCAATTTGATGATCTACTGGAAACTTCTAAGAGTAAATTTGAAGATAAGCTGTGGCATTTACTTAAATTTGATTTAAGTAAAAATGATTGGAAAACAAAGTTGCAAAATAAGATTCAGCATTTAATAAGAACTAAAGAATTTTTCTCAAAATCATTAGGTGAGAAGTATCGCTTTGATTATGGAATAATTTGTGCATTAGATAAAGAATTCTCATTAATGCAGTCTGCATTTGTGAACATTGATTGGAAGAAATTTAAAGTTGAAGGACATCCGTTTAATTTTTATTCAGCAGAGATCTCTACCATAAATGGAAGTCGATTAAAAATAGTGTCATGTTGTGTAAACGAAATGGGAATGCAAGCTACTGCAGTGGTTTCTGCATTGATGTTTAGTCTTTTTGAGCTTAAATGTTTATTTATGACAGGAATTTGTGCTGGTATTGAAGGAAAAGTAAATATGGGAGATATTATTATAGCTGAGCGAATTTTTGATTATGGTAGTGGAAAATTGAAATCTAATGAAGACGGTGAGCCATTTTTAGAACCTAGTTATAATCCTTTAGATGTTGAATATGAGTTGTTAGGTACGATTCATCATTTTCTTACAGAAGAAGATATAGATACTAAAATATACAATCAACTAAGAAAAGTTTTTCTGCATAAAATTGATAAAATACCACAAATAGTGATCGCTCCTACAGCTTGTGGTTCATATGTTGTTGCAAATTCAAAATTTGCAGATGGCTTGAAAGTTGGCGAAAGAAAGCTTGCTGGAGTAGAAATGGAAGGATACGGATTATATAAAACAGGTTATATAGAGAAAAAGCAATGTTTAATGGTTAAATCAGTATGTGATTTTGCTAATGAGACAAAAGGTGATGATTATCAAAGTATGTGCGCTTTTTCCAGCGCTAGTTTTGTATACTTTTTCTTAAAACATATTTACTAGCTCTATTCCGACCGTTTGCTTAGACAATGCAATTCTTAAGTATATTTTATCCTGTAAAATATAGATTTAAGATTTTGAATGGAAATAAATGATAAAATAATTCAAGGGTGAGCATATAATGTGTTATATGTTTACCTTTGTTTTTAATTATAGTACACCTTCGTGCCTAAAATAGCACAATAGTTATAATTTACGTTTTTTCTTTTTTATTTTTGTTGTTTATCCCTTAGGGTTGAATATGTTATATATCTAATGTTTTTTGCTTGATAGCAGCATGAGTCTGCAGATTGAATGTCTGGCCATTTACTTTACTGATTTCAAGATTGATAGAAAGCAAATTTCCTGATTAATATCTATATCTCTTCCAGCGGATTGAAGATCTTGTTTTGTAGTTTAAGTTATTCGGTTACAGAACCATTTTTCATTAAACGTAGTAATTAAAAGATTCTGTATACTTTGGCGATTGTAATTGAATAGTTTATCAAATTCCTCTTCTTCTTCTTCTTCTTCTTCTTCTTCTTCTTCTTCTTCTGCTGCTGCTGCTGCTGCTTGCTTAAATAAATTTACACGGTCAAAACTACCTTTGATTGTTCCATTCTTAGTATTTTTATGATTAGTAAGTGGGGATAGTTTTTTCTTATTAGACTGCTCTTTCCGGCTCATAATCAAATGGTGGTACATATTCGGTTTGTTATCGGGACGATTATGGTCTATTAATCTTATCGTAAAGCTTTACATCCGAAGCAGATAGCTCTTTATTGAAGTTCTTAGTATATTCAGGAATAAAAAAAACTCACAAATACAGCGTTTCATTGCTTTGGCTTATTCCTGTTATGTATTCCCCATTGCCCAAAGTTCACTTTCCAATGAACTGATGTGATAGCGTAAAACTTAGTATCTGTTTTTAGTAGGATATCTTTTATTGAGAATGGTATTGTAGGAGGAAGGAGAAATGTGATATGTTCCCATTTTATCTATATCAGTTGAAAATACGATTTTATGGTACTAGTAAACTGATTGATAAGTTAAAGTAACATAAATCCAAAGTTCTTTTAATGGGGAATAAAATGGGGAATAAAGAGATTAGTAAAAAGAAAAAGCTCTGATAATCAGAGCTTTCATTTTCTTTAAAGTGGAGCTGGAGGGAATCGAACCCTCGTCCAAACGAGGAAATCATAAGCTTTCTACATGCTTATCTTTGCCTAATTTTTCGAGCAACGGCAGAACCAAAGCCATCAACCATTGCCTTATCCTCTAAAGTTTCATTCTCATCTCAAGGCCGACAAGAACTATCCCCGATGTAACTGCACCACTGGATCGGAATGCTTCGGAGCAACAGCTTCCGAGTGATGTCTCGTCCCAGCACCTAGTGCCGGGATTAAGCTAATCTACTGTGATTCGATTAAGCAGCAAGAGCGTATTGTCTTTCGCCAGATAAAATTTTGAGGACTGAGATTTAAGTGCAAATCAACGACGCACTGCATGCTTACTTACTATTTCTACCCGCTGTCAAATCCAGTCAACCCCAGAATACATACGGTTTTTAGAAATCGTGAGGCAAAGATAAGAATTCTTTTTTTACTGTACAAAAGAATAGTGTGATTGCTTACTCCGGATTAATAAACCTTATCTTTTTATAAGACCCAAAGCAGTTTTGCATTACCATACGTACAATAAAAGCCAGTACTCCGGACGATTTTACCTTTCTTTCTCCCACATAACCCGTACCTTTGGCAACAGAAGATAATATACACAAAAATATAAATATCATGAAGAAACTAATTGCAATGACACTACTGCTCGGAGGCAGTACTCTGCTCTGCGCACAAAAGACCGTGAAGATACCCGCTGTGTACAAACCTGTCAAAAGCGAGATGTACAAGAAAGGCTGGATTGATTTCAACAAAAACGGAGTGAAGGATGTATACGAAGATCCGAATGCCTCGCTGGATGCACGTATCGAAGATCTGCTCAGCCAGATGACACTGGAAGAAAAGACTTGCCAGATGGTAACCCTCTACGGTTACAAACGTGTACTAAAGGACGACCTCCCCACCCCCGAATGGAAACAAATGCTTTGGAAAGACGGCATCGGTGCCATCGACGAACACCTGAACGGTTTCCAACAATGGGGACTTCCCCCATCGGATAATCCCTATGTATGGCCGGCATCCCGCCATGCCTGGGCACTGAATGAAGTACAACGCTTCTTCATAGAAGAAACGCGCCTCGGCATCCCCGTAGACTTTACGAACGAAGGTATCCGCGGAGTAGAAAGTTACCGTGCAACCAATTTCCCCACACAACTGGGATTGGGACATACCTGGAACCGCGAACTGATACGCCAGGTAGGATTAATCACCGGACGGGAAGCCCGTATGTTGGGATATACCAATGTCTATGCTCCCATCCTCGATGTCGGCCGTGACCAGCGTTGGGGACGCTATGAGGAAGTATATGGGGAATCTCCTTACCTCGTTGCCGAACTGGGTATTGAAATGGTACGCGGCATGCAACATAACCATCAGGTAGCAGCAACCGGAAAACATTTCGTTGCTTACAGTAACAACAAGGGTGCCCGCGAAGGTATGGCACGTGTAGACCCGCAAATGTCACCACGCGAAGTGGAAATGATACATGTCTACCCCTTCAAACGAGTGATAAAGGAAGCGGGACTATTGGGAGTGATGAGCTCGTACAATGACTACGACGGTGTCCCCATACAAGGCAGTTATTATTGGCTGACTACACGCCTGCGTGGCGAGATGGGATTCCGGGGATATGTGGTTTCGGACAGTGATGCCGTTGAATATCTCTATACCAAACACAGCACCGCCAAAGACATGAAAGAAGCCGTGCGTCAAAGTGTAGAAGCCGGTCTGAATGTACGTTGCACCTTCCGGTCACCGGACTCATATGTATTGCCTTTGCGCGAATTGGTAAAAGAGGGCGGACTAAGCGAAGAAGTCATTAACGACCGTGTACGTGACATTCTGCGTGTAAAATTCCTCGTAGGGCTGTTCGATACTCCCTATCAGACCGACCTTGCAGGCGCTGATAAAGAAGTAGAGAAAGCTGAGAATGAATCTCTTGCACTGCAAGCCTCACGCGAAAGCCTCGTCTTATTGAAGAATGAAAACAACGTGTTGCCATTGGATATCAACAACGTGAAGAAGATAGCAGTTTGCGGCCCCAATGCAGACGAAGAAGGATACGCACTGACACACTACGGTCCTTTGGCAGTAGAAGTAACCACAGTGCTGGAAGGCATTCGCCAAAAAGCTGAAGGCAAAGCAGAAGTGCTCTATACCAAAGGCTGTGACCTCGTAGACGCCAACTGGCCGGAAAGCGAACTTATCGACTATCCGATGACAGATAGCGAACAAGCTGAAATCGATAAAGCAGTAGAAAATGCACGCCAGGCAGATGTAGCCGTAGTCGTATTAGGAGGCGGACAGCGTACCTGCGGTGAAAACAAATCGCGCAGCAGTCTCGAACTCCCAGGACGACAACTGAAACTGCTTCAAGCTGTACAAGCAACTGGAAAGCCCGTCCTACTGGTGCTGATTAACGGTCGCCCGCTATCCATCAATTGGGCGGACAAGTTCGTTCCCGCTATTTTAGAAGCATGGTACCCGGGTTCCAAAGGTGGAACAGCAGTAGCCGATGTGCTCTTCGGAGATTATAACCCGGGTGGAAAACTGACAGTCACTTTCCCGAAAAGTGTCGGACAAATACCTTTTAACTTCCCCTGCAAACCTTCTTCACAGATTGACGGTGGAAAGAATCCGGGACTGGATGGAAACATGTCACGTGTCAATGGGGCACTCTATTCATTCGGATACGGTCTGAGTTACACCACCTTTGAGTATTCCGACATCGAAATCAGTCCGAAAGTGATTACACCGAACCAAAAGGCAACTGTACGCTGCAAAGTAACAAATACCGGAAAACGTGCAGGCGATGAAGTGGTTCAGTTGTATGTTCGTGACATCCTGAGCAGCGTTACCACTTACGAAAAGAATCTGGCAGGCTTTGAGCGTATCCACCTGCAACCGGGAGAAACGAAAGAGGTAGTTTTCACCCTCGACCGCAAACAGCTGGAATTACTGGATAAGCACATGGAATGGGTGGTGGAACCGGGAGACTTCAGCATTATGGTAGGTGCTTCTTCCGAGGACATCCGCCTGAGTGGAAAATTGACAGTAGAAGATCCAAACGCCCCCATGCAAGCACAGGCAAAAACGGATGCTCCCGTAACTGCCAGCACCAATCCGGAAAGTGTAATGAACGTGCTCGATAAAAAAATGAATACTGTTTGGGAAGGAAATAAAGGAGATTATATTACCTTTGCCTTGGAGAACGGCTCCAAGGTAGATGGCGTTTCCATTGCATTCAGCAGAGGCAACGGTCTGCCGGCGGAGTTTGAAATCCAGCTTTCAAGTGGCGGCGGACAATTCCTGACAGTTTATTCGGGTACAGTCAGCGAATACGGAAAGTTGATTTCATATACGTTCAAAGGAACTACTGCCAGCGACTTGCGCATTGTGTTGAATGATGACCGTGTAGGAGTGGCGGAAGTGAAAATTAACGATTAACTAAATACTAATCACTAATGAAATCTCTTCTTTTCTGTATGCTTGGATTAGCAATGACAGCCTGCGCACCCCGCAAAGCGGGAAACGTAAACAACGGAAGTGACGAACTCGCCATGCTGGTAGGTACGTACACCGATGGAAACAGCAAAGGTATTTACACCTTCCGCTTCAACCAGGAAACGGGACTTGCCACCTCGCTCAGTTCCATCGAAGTGCTCAACCCGTCTTATCTCATCCCTTCAGAAGATGGAAGGTTTGTCTATGCCGTCAGCGAAATGAATGACACAACAGCGGCTCTCAATGCTTTCTCCTTCGATAAGGAAACAGGGAAACTCAGTTTGTTGAACCGCCAGCCCACTATGGGAGCCGATCCCTGCTACGTTGCCACCAATGGAAAAGAAGTACTCACGGCCAACTATAGCGGAGGTAGCATGTCTATCTTCCCGCTGAAAAAGAATGGTTCATTAGAACCTGTCGATACGCTTTTTGAAGGCAGTACCGGCGGACCGGACACTGAAAGACAGGCAACACCCCACGTACATTGCACTGTCTTCTCTCCGGATGGAAAATATATCTTTGCCACTGACTTCAGTGCCGACCGCATCCTGCGCTTTGTCATACATCCGAAGAGCATTATCCCCCACCCTTCTGCCGAAGCCATTGACGTAGATCCTAACTCCGGTCCACGTCATCTCACCTTCAGCCCGAACGGCAAGTACGCGTATCTTATCAGCGAATTATCCGGTAATATCACCGCTTTCAGCTACTTGGATGGTAAACTGGAAAAGATACAGACCATTGCAGCCGACACACTTCGTGCGCGTGGCAGTGCCGATATACATCTCAGTCCCGACGGGAAATACCTGTATGCCAGCAATCGCCTGAAAGGTGACGGTCTTGCCATCTTCGAAGTGAATCCGGAAAACGGTATGTTGGCAAAGGTAGGCTACCAGTTAACGGGGATTCATCCACGTAACTTTATTATCACTCCGAACGGGAAATATCTGTTGGCCGCCTGCCGAGACAGTCATGTCATTCAGGTATTCCAACGAGATCCCGTAACAGGTCTGTTATCTGATACACATCAAGACATCAGTATTGATAAACCTGTTTGCATCCAATTCGTAAAATAACCGGGTAAAAGCTTGACTTCCGGTTTTTAATTTACTATATTTGTCATCGTAATCCTGATTTAGATTCGGGGACACAGATAGTAACAGGGAAAAGCATTTGCTTCTCCCTGTTTTTTTATATCCGATACCTTTTCAGAGCAAAAACATACTTCTTCAAGTCAAATGACATCATCTATTGAGACAAAACATACTATCTAATGATACAAAACATACTATCTAATGAGGTAAAACATACTATCTAATGGGATAAAACATACCATCTTATGAAGCGAAAAGCACCGATACCTCCCTTAGATGATCGATTCTGTTAATATTCCGTAATTCTACTCTTGACAAAAATAACTTCATTAACTTTGTCCCTTAACCGAAATCGTTTAAATAACGCGACTTATGAAGAAAAAGAATATAGTATTACTCTCAGCCCTGTTGTTCTCCGTTTCTGCCATAGCGCAAACAGAAGTGACGGCAGGTGTCACACGTGGCAAGGATTACGGCGTAACTTACGTACTTCCGAAAACGGAAATCGAACTTACCGTACAAGCCACCAAACATACCTACACTCCCGGAGAATTCTCCAAGTATGCCGAACGCTATCTGCGGCTGAACAACGTCTCTTCCGAACCGGAAACTTATTGGACACTGGACAAGATGCAGACAGAAGTAATCGGTGTACCCGATAAAGAAAACGTATATTTCGTGAAGATGAAAGACAAAACCGTAGCCCCACTTATCGAGTTGAGTAAGGATGGTATTGTCTACTCCATCAACATGCCGCTGGGCAGCGGACAACGTAAGACAACTCCGACCATTCAACCCCAAGTTACAGGTAACACGCCGAACGTCAATCCCCGAGACTTCCTCACAGAAGAAATCCTGATGTCAAACTCAACGGCTAAAATGGCGGAATTGGTAGCCAAAGAAATCTACAGTATCCGTGAAAGTAAGAATGCCCTGTTGCGCGGTGAAGCAGACAATATGCCCAAAGACGGTGCACAACTGAAGCTCATGCTGGACAACCTAACTTTACAGGAACGTGCCATGACGGAAATGTTTGCAGGTAAAGTGACCACAGAAGAGAAGATATACACCATTCGCATCGTCCCCAAAGAGATGAAGCATGAAGTTGCCTTCCGCTTCTCTAAGAAACTGGGTATCGTAGCCAACAACGACTTGGCAGGTGAACCGGTCTACATTACAATAGCCGATCTTAAAAGCATTAATATCCCCGAAGCCGATCCCAAGAAACAAGTGGATGGCATTGCCTACAATGTACCGGGCAGAGCACGTGTAACATTAGACTATCACAATGAGGAACTGTATAATGCAGAAATACCTATTACGCAATTCGGTGTGGTAGAATACCTCGCCCCTGTTCTATTCAACAAGAATTCTGTTATAAAGGTATTATTCGATACGAATACGGGAGCTTTGGTAAAAGTAGACAGAGGAGAGTAATTTTATAAATCCATCTTTTTGTAGTTGCATCACATAAGTCGTGACTCGCGAAGCATAATTCTCATCAGATTGGAAGTGAACGGCAAGCAGTGAAACAATCTCCCGTACCGTACGCCGTCCATCTATCAGCCGCCACACAGCACTGCCGTGTTCTTCAAGGCGGACATGAATATCAGGAGACATACTCTTCGGCAGTAAAAGCCTGCGCATCCACTCATACTTGAACCGGGGATAGGAGATTACAGCGTAATCTCCCTCCCATTCGGTCAGGATGTGGTCGCAACGAACCGGAATAGCATCCAGCAGACTGACTTTTCCTTCAGGTGTTTCCATATCCATAAGTTGTTTTTACTTATCCTTGAATATTAGGTTCCTCCAATTGATAGCCATACTTCTTATCTGCTCTCTTCAACATAAAGGCTACCACAAGAGATAAGCAGGCAATACCGGTAAAGATGCACATCGGTATCGTATAATCGTACAGATTCGTTCCATCTGCCTTCTTGCCTACGATACAATAGACATCAAGTACTTTACCAATCAGCGTAGGAATCCCCCACAAACCAATATTCTGGATGAAAAAGATCAATGCATAAGCTGTACCCAACTGGCTCACCGGGAATATCTTGGCAACTGCCGGCCACATAGCAGACGGCACCAAAGAGAAAGCAATACCCAGAATAATCATCAAACCAATAGCTACCAACCAATAGTTAATGGCAGGAATAGCATAAATAAAGTGCACACCTATCAGCATGGCAGCTCCCAATATCATAATAGAAGCCGACTTACCACGCTTATCTATAAATCCGCCGAATATAGGAGTCAGGATCAGTGCTCCCAAGGCCGGTAGTCCGGCAAAAGTTCCTGCTACGTTTTCATTGATACCATATTTGATAATCATCAGTTCGGAAGCAAACTTCTGGAAAGGGAATACACAAGAGTAGAACAATACGCACAGCAAAGCTATCAACCAAAAACCCGGATTAACGAGGATATTCTTCACATCCTTAAAGGAGAATTTCTCTTCCTCCCCCTCGGTACCTGCCGCTATGGCTGCCGCTTCCATCTGTTTGTCCAACTTCTTATCCATCACTGAAAAGATAAAGAAAGCAACCAAACCGCCCAACAGCAAAATCAAACCTACCAATACCGGAGTCGTAATGCCGAAAGCACGCGCCAAAGGAATAGCCACTGCATAACCTGCTTGCGAACCGATACGTGCCAATGCTACCTGCACGCCCATAGCCGTAGCCAACTCTTTACCTCTAAACCATTTGGCTATAATTTTAGAGACTGTGATACCTGCAACTTCCGCACCTACACCGAAAATAGAATAACCGGCAAACGCGACAAATACCCCTGCTTTATAACCGAAAATTTCATTAAGACCGAAGATCTGTGCATCCGGACCGGCAAGTCCTGTCATGGCATAATACTCAAGTGCCGTACCTCCCACCATCAGGATGGTTGACAATTTACCGGTGAAACGGATTCCAAAACGGTCGAGAATTAATCCTCCCCAGATCAGCATCAGGAAGAATACATTCAGGAAACTGTATCCACCTGTGAAGAATCCAAAATCACTACTTGTCCAGGCAAGATCCGACTCCAACATCGTTTTCAGCGGTGCTACCACATCGTTTACATAGTAAGCTGCCATCATCGTAAAGGCAACAATCACCAATGCTCCCCAGCGGGTAGCCTTCGAGTCATTCAATTTAAGTTTTAATTGTTCTGTCATTGTACTATATTAGATTAATTATTAATCAGATTGCATAATCCCGACAAAGGTAATTAAATCTGGCATAAAAAGAAAAGAGGCTGACACCTTTTCGGCGTCAACCTCTCTCTTATTTCTTTTTGCGGTTCATCCGCACATAACTTTAGTTAGCTGAATCTTCAGCGGCAGGAGCAGTAGTGGCAGGAGCTGCGGGAGCTTCTGTCTGCGGAGCAGCTGTACCAGTAGGCATGTTGTACGGATTGGTTTTCTCTTCTTTCTGTGCCTGTTCCAAGATCACATCACCGCCTTTACTGGAAGAAGTGGGAACAACATAGGCAGTAGCAATACTCATTACGACCATAAATCCTGCCAGGAACCATGTTCCTTTTTCCAAAAAGTCAGTAGTCTTGCGTACGCCCATAATCTGATTGGAAGAAGAAAAGCCGGATGCTAAACCGCCTCCTTTGGAATTTTGAATCAATACAATGAAGCACATCAACAAGGATGCAACCACCATTAAGATAACTAAGAATAAGTACATTTTGTTATTTTGATTTAGCGTTAATAATCAATTTCTCCAAA
>OHCC01000995.1_pt1 | contig 14570 bp, 9 predicted proteins | sample 1577521 | NCBI WGS metagenome assembly OHCC01 (sample SAMEA3879533, study PRJEB24766) | human gut metagenome | biome: human-associated habitat; feature: feces | place: USA | collected 1985/1987
CGATCATTCCTGCCATTGTGGCAAGTGGATTTTTGATGGGAATCATGAACTCTCTTGATTTTATGAATACGAATAATTTTATTCATATTGACACGACCAGTTCACTGTATGTATTTGCAAATCTGTTCAGTAATACAGCGTATACCTTTTTACAGATTCTGATTGCTTTTTCAGCTGCAAAAGCGTTTGGTGCGAATCCATACCTGGGAGCTGTAATCGGAATGATCACAATTAACCCGGCGCTGCAGAATGCGTATACTGTGGCGACAGAAGGTGTGAAAGCAACGCAGTCGGTATTCTTTGGACTCTATCAGATCGATATGGTTGGGTATCAGGGACATGTCATTCCGATTATCATTGCCGTATGGCTGATGTCTGTGATTGAGAAAAAGCTGCACAAGGTTGTTCCGGAGGTACTGGATCTGTTCGTAACACCTCTGGTAAGTGTATTTGTGACAGGGTATCTGACACTGGCAGCGATCGGTCCGGTCTTTGTATGGGCGGAGAATGCGATCCTGAACTGTATCCAGTGGCTTCTGACACTTCCTCTGGGATTGGGAAGTCTCGTAATGGGAGGTCTGTATGCACCGACCGTAGTGACAGGAATCCATCAGATGTATGCAGCGATTGACCTGGGACAGCTTGCACAGTATGGAGTGACTTACTGGCTTCCGCTGGCAAGTGCGGCAAACGTGGCACAGGGAGCAGCAGCGCTTGCAGTTGCAGTAAAATCAAAAGATAAGAAGATCAAAGCGCTGGCACTTCCATCATCTTTAAGTGCATTTATGGGAATTACAGAGCCGGCAATCTTTGGAGTGAACTTAAGATTTTTCAAACCGTTCATCGCAGGATGTATCGGTGGAGGATGCGGTGCACTCTATGCATCAATCGTACACCTTGGAGCAAAAGGAACCGGAGTGACAGGTATTTTTGGTATCCTTCTGTGCCTGAACCAGCCGGTACAGTATCTGATCGAGATGGCGATCGCAGTCGGAGTTGCCTTTGCGGTATCCTGTATCCTTTATAAAGATAAAAAGGAAGACATAAAAGAGCAGGCAGAAGCAGTGATTCCGGCAGAAGAGCTTCCGGTTTCACAGGCAGAGGCTGTCACAGAAGAGACTCTGGGAAGTCCCGTTTCCGGAAAAGTTGTTCCGACAGCTGAGATTTCCGATGCCACATTTGCGGAGGAAATCCTGGGAACAACTGTTGCTGTAGAGCCGGAAGCAGCGGAGCTTGTAGCCCCTTGTGACGGTACGATCTTGAGTATTTATGATACGGGGCATGCAGTTTGTATGACCACACTATCCGGTGGAGAGCTTTTGATTCATGCAGGAATTGATACCGTAAAAATGGAAGGCAGAGGATTCCAAAAGTGTGTGGCAGACGGAGATTATGTTCATGCGGGAGATGTACTTCTTAAGATGGATCTGGATGCGATCCGAAAAGAGGGTTACGAGACAACAACGATGATGATTCTTACCAATGCAGATGACTATGATGTGGAAAAAACTTCCGCCAACGAGGTGAGCTGTGGAGAAAAACTGATGGTACTTCATAAAAAACAGGAGATGGAAATATGAATGCATTGACAAGAGATCTTGCTGATCTGACGAGGGTGGCGGAATCACAGACAGACGGCAAAGACCGTTTCCGCCAGAAGCTGCATCTGATGCCGCCGACAGGATGGCTCAATGATCCCAATGGACTTTGCCAGTTTCACGGCGTTTATCATGCATTTTTTCAATATTCCCCGTTCAACGCCAATGGTGGTTTAAAAATGTGGGGACATTATACCAGTGCGGATATGATCACATGGAATTATGAAGGTGTCAGCCTGTATCCGGATCAGCCGTTTGACTGCCATGGCGTGTATTCGGGATCAGCGTTTATTGAAGACGGAAAGATGTACCTGTATTATACCGGAAATGTGAAGCTTGAGGACGGAGAATTTGACTATATCCGAACCGGCCGGGAGGCAAACACAGTTCTGGTGGTCAGTGAGGACGGAGAGCGTTTTGGCAGAAAAAGAGAACTGATGAGAAACAGTGATTATCCGCAGGATCTGACCTGCCATGTACGTGATCCGAAAGTCTGGAAAGAAAACGGCATGTATTACATGGTGCAGGGAGCCAGAACGCAGAAAGATGAAGGAAAAGTGCTGATTTTTGAGTCTGAGGATCAGCTGAATTGGACCTACAAAAGCGATGTAAAGACAGCAGAGCGATTTGGATATATGTGGGAGTGCCCGGACTATTTTGAAACAGAAGGCAGAAAGATTTTATCGACTTCCGTGCAGGGGCTGGAAGGTGGCGTGTGGGATTCACGAAATGTGTACCAGTCCGGATATTTTCTGGTAGAGGGGGATCTCCTTTCCGAGTATGTGCTTTCTGACTATGAACTCTGGGACTATGGATTTGATTATTATGCGCCGCAGAGTTTTGAAAGTGAGAATGGACGCCGGATTCATATCAGTTGGATGGGAATGCCGGATTGTGAGGAATACACAAACCTGACGCTGGAAGATGGATGGCAGCACTGCTTTACATTTCCAAGAGAAGTGCATGTCAAAGATAAAAAAGTGCTTCAGCAGCCGGTAAAAGAACTGGAAGCACTGCGCAGAGGAGAAGAAAGAGCAGTCTCTGTTCTGGAGAAGAAAGGTACAAAAGTCTTTGAGGCAGAGGTGCAGAATATCACAGGAAATCACTTCCGCGCAGTACTGGCAAAAGAACTGGTTCTGGAATATGTAAACGGAAGATTTGAGATGAAGTTTACAAGCCAGGACAAGACGTCCGTATCGGCGGGAAGAAGTCTTAGATTCCGGGAAGTAAGTGAAGTCAGAAACGTCCGGATCCTTGCAGATGTTTCTTCTGTAGAAGTGTTTGTCAATGATGGAGAGACTGTGTTTTCTACAAGGTATTATCCGCAGGATTATGAAATAAAAATAGAAGCTTTGGATGCCGAGATTGCATTCTGGGAGCTGTAAAAGCAAAAATGTTCCCATCGGGATTTCCTGATGGGAACATTTTTGTTATGTAAGAAAGACTGTCAAATGTACAAATCAGTTTGCATCTTCTTTGTCTTTGGGCAGTACAATGTTGAGGAGTACTGCAAGCAATGTAGCCACTACAACCGGTGATTTGCCGAAGATCATCACAAACCAGTCCGGGAAGCTGGCAAGAGAATCACTTGCCTGTGAGATTCCCATTCCCAGTGCTGCCGCAAGTCCCACGATGGAAGTATTGCGAAACGTCATATTTTGTGATGTGATCAGTTTCATTCCGGTCATGGCGATGGATGCAAAGACGGAAACCGTAGCGCCGCCGAGTACACAATATGGAATCGTCGTCAAAAGAGACGAGAACTTTGGAATCAGTCCGGCGACTAACAGGATCAAAGCGGCACCGCCGAGTACACAGCGGTTAATGACTTTTGTAGTTGCAACGATACCAACATTCTGACTGTAGGTTGCAGTCGGAAGCCCGCCAAGGAATGAAAACAGGATATTGGAGATTCCATATCCTACGATTCCTCCCTGAAGTTCCTGATCAGTCGGCATACGGTTCATACCACCGCTTGTGGTTGCAGAAAAGTCTCCGATCGCCTGGATCGAGTTGATCGCGAATAACAGGCCGATGGCGATACAGGCAGACGGCTCAAAACGAATGCCAAAATGCATCGGACTTGGGATCTGAAAAAATGATGCATCCTGAATTGGGGAAAAGTCAACCATTCCGAAGAACAGCGCAATGATATATCCTCCGATAATACCGATCAGGATGGATGCAAGCTTCCAGATGCCTTTCCCAAAATGATTTAATACCGTTACGATCGTCAATGTTAAGAACGCTACCAGCCAGTTTTGCCAGGAGCCGTAATCTTTACTTCCGGTACCGCCGGCCATATAATTGATTGCGGTTGGATAAAGGGAAAGACCGATGGTAAATACAACGGTTCCCGTAATCAGCGGTGGGAAGAATCTGCGGATACTGCGGATAAAAAGTCCCACAAAAACGGCAACGGCACCACCCACGATCATAGCCCCTAAAATGGCGGCTACATCATACTCAGCAGCAATGGACTGCATGCTCGGCACATAGGCAAAACTGATTCCCATGATGACCGGAAGGCCGGAGCCGATGGCAAAATATCTGGTCTTGATAAACGGAAATAATTGAAGCAGTGTCGAAAGGGCGGAAGTGACCAGAGCCGCCTGGATTAATACGACAGAGTCTGCTTCGGAAAGTCCGGCTACACCGGATACAATGATAGCAGGCGTTACACAGCCGACGATCATTGCGACAACATGCTGCAGTGCAAGTGGAAATGCCTGATTAAGGGCAGGCACTCCGCTTAGTTCAAAAATGGTAGAGCGGGTTGTCTGATGTTTCATAAGTAAGGTGTCCCCCTTTATTCGAGATGGATCCTGGTGCCTGTAAGACCCTGGATTCCTTCTCTGGCTTTTTCTAGTAATGTGATCAAAGACTTCCTTCCGGGTGCTGATTCTGCAAATTCCACGGCTGCCTGCATCTTCGGAAGCATAGAGCCGGGTGCAAAATGTCCTTCTTTAATATACTGTTTTGCCTCATCTACCGTGATATCATCCAGCCATTTCTGGTCCGGAGTTCCGAAATGAATGGCGGCTTTTTCTACTGCAGTGAGGATGATCAGAAAATCTGCATCCAGTTCTTTTGCAAGCAGAGCACTGGCGAAATCTTTGTCTATGACTGCACTGGCACCTTTTAAATGATTGCCCTGACGGATCACCGGAATGCCCCCGCCTCCGCAGGCAATGACAAGATCACCGGAATCCACCATGGTCCGGATGGTTCCGATTTCAATGATCTCCTGTGGTTTTGGAGAAGCTACCACACGGCGGTAACCTCTTCCGGCATCTTCTTTCATAATGTAGTCATATTTCTGCGACATTTCTTCTGCCTGTTCTTCTGTAAGAAAACGTCCGATCGGTTTGGACGGACAGGCAAAAGCAGGATCATGTTCATCAACCCGTACTTGTGTGATCATGGTTGCAACAGGAATATCTGTAATATTGCGATTCAGAAGCTCTTCTCTTAAAGCATTCTGAAGATCATAACCGATATAAGCCTGGCTCATGGCAACACAGACAGATAGAGGGGTATTGGGCTGCTGTGCGTCTTCGTGAGTCAGAGCGAGCATTGCGTTGTTGACCATACCGACCTGAGGGCCGTTTCCGTGTGCAACAACAACTTCACATCCTTCCTCGATCAGATCAACGATGGCGTGGGCTGTGATCTTGACAGCGGCCATCTGCTCCGGAAGGGTGTTGCCCAGGGCGTTTCCGCCCAGGGCAATGACAATTCGTTTTTTTCTTGCCATTTTTATTCCTCCCCGACTGATGCGATTGTTTCTACCTCACATAAAACTCCTTTTGGAAGATCTTTTACAGCAACGCAGGAGCGCGCCGGTTTTCCTGTAAAATATTTTGCATAGATTTCATTGAATGCAGCAAAATCACCCATGTCTGCAAGGAAACAGGTTGTTTTTACCACATCTGTAAAATCCGCATTCTGGCTTTCAAGAAGCGCTTTGATGTTTAACATCACCTGTTCTGTCTGTTCTTCGATCGTGGTTCCGACCACTTCTCCTGTTATCGGAGAGAGCGGGATCTGACCGGAGAAAAACGCAATTCCGTTACAGATGATTCCCTGAGAATAAGGTCCGATTGCTGCCGGTGCATTTTTGGTTTCTACATATTTTAGCATAGCTTAGTCCCTCCTTGAATATAATCCATTTCGCATCGTGTTCTAGTATAACAGGTTTTACTCAAAAACTCTAGGTGTGGATTTCTCTTCCAGCTTCTTTAAGATATCAGCAGGATCTGCAAATTTTGCAAGAAAGATCATGGCTGCGATGATATACGGTTTGTAGCTGGCTTCTTTATAAAGTGGTGTTCTGTAGCGGTCGAATACGCTGGCATCGACTTCACCGGATTCGCAGCTGACACCTGTGATATCTGCAGGCAGGCAGTGCAGGTAGAGCGCGTTACCGTCTTTGGTCGTCTTCATCAGTTCTTCTGTACAAGCCCAGTCTTTGTGCTGTGCGTTCTGTTCCAGAAGTTCTTTTTCCAGAGCATCGATTCCCGCAAAGTCACCGTTTCCATATAATTCAGTACGTTTTTCCATGGCAGCAAACGGCGCCCAGCTCTTTGGATAAACGATGTCGGCATCTTTGAAAGCTTCTGCCATATTGTTGGTCTTTGTGAAAGAACCGCCGGATTTTTTTGCATTTTCGGCAGCAACAGCTTCCACTTCCGGGAAGACTTCATATCCTTCCGGATGTGCCAGTACAACGTCCATTCCAAAACGTGTCATCAGTCCGATCACACCCTGTGGAACAGAGAGCGGTTTTCCGTAGGAAGGAGAGTATGCCCAGGACATGGCGATCTTCTTTCCTTTCAGATTCTCCACACCGCCGAATTCATGGATGATGTGCAGCATATCGGCCATTGCCTGTGTCGGATGGTCGATATCGCACTGCAGGTTGACAAGCGTTGGTTTCTGCTGAAGAATCCCGTCTTTGTGTCCTTCTGTCACAGCATCTACGACTTCGTGCATGTAGGCATTTCCTTTTCCGATGTACATATCGTCACGGATTCCGATGACATCTGCCATGAAAGAAATCATGTTGGCTGTCTCACGAACTGTCTCACCATGCGCAATCTGCGATTTTCCTTCATCCAGATCCTGCACCTCAAGTCCGAGCAGGTTACATGCGGAAGCAAATGAGAAGCGGGTACGTGTGGAATTGTCACGGAATAAAGAGATTCCGAGTCCGCTTTCAAATACTTTTGTGGAGATGTTGTTTTCTCTCATAAAACGGAGTGCGTCTGCCAGTGTAAATACTGCTTCCAGTTCGTCGTCTGTTTTTTCCCAGGTCAGGAAAAAGTCAGAGTTGTACATGTCTTTGAAATTGAGTGCGTTCAGTTTATCGATGTAATCCTGTAATGTTTTCATAGTGTGATTCCTCCATATACTCAGGCTGTGCCTGTTGTGTTTTTTGCTATTTTGAAAATTTATTTACAATATAAAGTCGGCAGTGCAGCGTAAACAGCGGCACATACGACCAGGTCTGCCTTCCAGGTCTTTTCATTTGGTGCATGAGCCTGTGCTTCTGCTCCAGGACCAAATCCGATACAAGGAATGCCGTTTCGTCCCATGATGGAAACGCCGTTTGTAGAGAACGTCCATTTGTCAGTCAGTGGGCGGGCTTTTCTCATCTTAGCAGTCTCTGGTGTTCCAATCCTTTCTTCTCCGTAAAGTCCCTTGTAGGCTTCTTCCAGAGCTTTTGTGACTTTGTGGTCTTTTGGAATGACCCAGGTCGGGAAGTAGCATTCGATCGGATATACCAGTCCGGTATAGGATGGTCTGTCATAGTTGTACATGGAAACCGTTACATCCTCCCCATATTTCTGTACGCTTGGAAGTGCACGGATCTCATCCAGACAGCTTTCCCATGTCTCTCCGGCAGTCATACGGCGATCCAGAGAAACAGAGCAGGAGTCTGCAACCGCACAGCGGCTTGGAGAAGTGAAGAAAATCTCAGAAGTTGTGATGGTACCCCGTCCTAAGAATCTTGCTTCTTCCCATTCCGGATTATATGTTTCATCCAGCATTTTTACGAGTCCTTTGATTTCAGTTGTCTCTTCGGCATCGTTTTCGTTCAGTGCACGGACATCCTGCAGGATATCAGCCATCTTGTAGATTGCATTGTCTCCACGCTCCGGTGCAGAGCCGTGACAGGATACACCTTTGACGTCCACACGAATCTCCATACGTCCTCTCTGTCCGCGGTAGATCCCGCCGTCAGTCGGTTCTGTGGATACCACAAATTCCGGACGGACTTTATCTTCGTTGATGATGTATTGCCAGCAGAGGCCGTCGCAGTCTTCTTCCTGTACGGTTCCTGTGACAAGGACTGTATATTTGTCACTTAAAAGCCCCAGATCTTTCATGATCCTTGCACCGTAAACTGCAGAGACGATACCTCCGAGCTGATCAGAAGTACCACGTCCTCCGATCTCTGTGTCAGATTCGAATCCTTCATATGGATCGAATTCCCAGTTGTCACGGTTTCCGATACCAACGGTGTCAATATGTGCATCAAATCCGATGAGTGTCTCTCCGGTTCCCATATATCCGAGTACATTTCCCTGCGGATCGATCTCGACTTTATCAAAATCCAGTTTCCGCATCTCTTCGGCGATTCGTTCAATGTGATCCTTTTCCCCACAGCTCTCACCCGGGAATTTTACGATCTCTCTGAGAAATTTTGTCATATCCGCTTCATAGTTCTGTGCAGCTTCTTTGATTTTGTTGAAATCCATTTTAAAATCCTCCTTGATAAACATAATGAATGAAATGGTTTCCTGATCTAACGTTCATTGCCGTCCCATACGATGGATTCGTAACGGGCAGGATCGGTATCTCCTTCGGTGGAGAAAAGCAGTACCCGGGAAGTTTCATCCAGGCCCAGGTGTTCTCTTAATTCCTGATATTCGTCCATGCACATGATGCAGGCGAGCGTTCCAAACGGTGCGGCTCCGGATTCTCCGGAAGTGACCGGCGTATCTCCCTTGATCGGTGCGGCGAGCATCCGCATTCCTTTTGCAGCGACCCAGTCCGGTGCAGCAACAAAGGTATCCACATGATTCTTTAAGATATCCCAGGAAATGGTGTTCGGTTCGCCGCAGGCAAGACCTGCCATGATGGTCGGCATATCACCGTCCACGATACGGATCGCTCCGTCTCCGGCAACAGCTCCTTTGTAAAGACAGGCAGCAGATTCGGCTTCCACAACGACCACTTTCGGCGGGGTCTTGGGATAGCGGTTCGCAAAATATCCCTGAACAGCACCGGCAAGGGATCCGACACCAGCCTGGATAAATACATGAGTCGGGGCTTCGCAGCCGTCTTCATGAAGTTGATCGTCGGCTTCCATGGCCATGGTTCCATATCCCTGCATGATCCACGCCGGAATTTCTTCATAGCCGTCCCACGCAGTATCCTGCACGATGATACCATGTTCAGTTCTGGCAGCCATATCGGCAGCCATGCGCACGCATTCATCGTAGTTGCATTCTTCGATCGTAGCAGTGGCGCCTTCTTTTCGGATGTTGTTTAACCGTGTCTGTGTACTTCCTTTAGGCATCAGGACAACTGCCTTTTGTCCGAGCTTGTTGGCAGCCCAGGCAACTCCGCGCCCGTGATTTCCATCTGTTGCAGTAAAGAAAGTAGCCTGCCCGAATTCTTTTTTTAAAGCTTCGGAAGTCAGTACCTGATATGGAAGTTCACTGACATCTTTGCCGGTCTGCTGTGCAATGTAGCGCGCCATGGCAAAAGAGCCTCCCAGTACCTTAAATGCATTGAGTCCGAAGCGATAAGACTCATCCTTGATGTAAAGTGAACCAAGTCCTAATTTTTCGGCCATGTGGTTCAGTTTTACGAGTGGTGTGACACTGTATTGCGGAAAACTTTCGTGGAACGTGCGGGCTTTTTCCACCTCGGAAAGTGCCATGACCGGAAGGTTGGCATCCTCGGTCTTCGGCATATGATTGACTGCCCATTTGATTGTCTCCATGTGTAAAACCTCCTTATGATCTGCTATTTTCCTGCATCCATATAACTGTAAAGTGTAAATTTAGAAATATTGAGAAGATTTGCGACCTTATCTCCTGATTTTGTGATCAGAAACGCACCGGCATCATTCAGATAGCGGACCACCTGGATCTTATCTTCCTTGGTCATTAAAGCCACCGGTTTTCCGACCAGTGCCACGCCCTGCTGCATCAGATCGTTTAACAGCTCTTCTACATTGCGTGTGATCGTCTGCGGCGAGTGCGGCTTGCTGACTGTGTAAGTATCTGTTTCCGGTTCGGTGTGAAGAAGCGACCCCAGTGCACTGTCTATCGTAAGAAGTGCTGTGATGTCATAGTTGATGGAAAAGATATAAGAAATCTTTTCATCGGCATCCCGTATGTAAAGGGTACTGGATTTCAAAATCCGGCCGTCCTCCGTGCGTGTGAGATAAGAAAGCTTATCTTGTACTTTGGCAGCGTTTTTGTGCAAGGTCTCCAGTACGATCCCGGAAGGTCCGTCTCCGGACTTGCGGTTTGTCACCTGTCCGTTTTCAATGTGGACGATGGAGGTATCCAGATCCTTGTTCAGATCATGAATGACAACTTCACAGGAAGTTCCGAACTGTTTTGCAATGCCATGCGCCATTTGCTTTAGAAGCTTGAGTGTATGATCCATAGTCATCCCTCCCTTTGTGAAAAACATTGGTAAAATATGTCAAAAACAACTGCTTCTAAACTCATAATATCATAAAAATCCATAAAATCAATAGTTTTTCTAAAAAAGTTTTAGAATACCTAAAAAAGTTTTAGAATCGTGTTGCATTTGTGCAGTTTTGATGGTATTCTATAAACAGCAAAAGCGGTTCTGGAAGATATGCACAAAAATAGAAGACTTTCAAAAAGAAAAGGAGAGGTTTATATGCTTATTTTAGGAAACGGCAGGATGATCACAAGAGATGCGGACAATCCATATCTGGAATGCGGGGCAGTGGTGATTGACGGGACAAAAATCGTGAAGGCTGGTACGCTTTCGGAAGTGAAGGCGGCGTATCCGGATGCGGAGTTTTTGGATGCAAAGGGCAAGGTGATCATGCCTGCCTTTATCAATGCACACGAACATATTTACAGTGCATTCGCAAGAGGACTGTCCGTCAAAGGATATGACCCAAAAGGATTTTTAGATATTCTGGATGGGATGTGGTGGACGATTGACCGCAATCTGACCTTGCATGATACATATTTAAGCGCCACGGCTACATATATTGATTCGATCAAAAATGGTGTGACAACGGTATTTGACCATCATGCAAGCTTTGGGTCCGTCCGTGGTTCTTTATATGAGATTGAAAGGGCTGCGAAAGAAACCGGAGTCCGCTCCTGTTTATGCTATGAGATCTCGGATCGTGACGGGAAGGAAAAGGCAAGAGATTCCGTTATGGAAAATGCAGAGTTTATCCGTCATGCACGAAAAGAGGATACCGGCATGATCGCGGGCATGATGGGAATGCATGCACAGTTTACGATTTCTGATGAGACGATGGAGCTGGCTGCAGCGAACAAGCCGGACGGCGTGGGATATCATATCCATGTGGCAGAAGGAATCGAAGATCTGCATCATTGTCTGAAACATTATGGGAAGCGGATCGTGGATCGTCTGATGGACTGGGGAATCCTGGGAGAAAAGACACTGCTTGGACATTGCATTTATATCAACGGTCATGAGATGGATCTGATCAAAGAGACGAACACAATGGTGGTACACAATCCGGAATCCAACATGGGCAATGCCTGCGGATGTCCGCCGACGATGGAACTGGTGCACAGAGGGATCCTGACCGGACTTGGAACAGATGGATATACTCATGATATGACAGAGTCTTACAAAGTGGCAAACGTACTGCACAAGCATCATCTGTGTGATCCGAATGCCGCATGGGGAGAGGTTCCGCAGATGCTTTTTGACGGAAATGTCAAAATTGCAGAGCGTTATTTCCCGCAGAAGCTTGGTGTATTGAAAGAAGGAGCTGCTGCAGATGTGATTGTTGTGGATTATGATCCGCTGACACCGATGAACGGGGGCAATGCAAACAGCCACATTTTATTCGGTATGACTGGAAAACAGGTAGTAACCACAGTGGCGAATGGAAAAGTATTGATGAAAGACAGAGAACTTGTATCTATAGATGAAGCAAAAGTGATGGCAGACTGCAGACAGGCGGCAAAAGAGCTGGCTGAGAGGATCAACGCATAAGGAGGGCATGAGGATGAGTGAAGTTATGACACCGATGTCATTTGAACAGTTGGTGGACTGGGTATTGCAGGAAAAGAAAAAAAGAGGAACCGTGTTCGGACAGCATCATGCGTACCGGGCAGATGGAACACATAACCGGACGATGTTCGGGCGTACTCTGGAGACGCCGATTGGACCGGCAGCCGGTCCGCATACGCAGATGACACAGAATATTGTGGCAGCCTACTATGCCGGCAGTCGTTTCTTTGAATTGAAGACCGTACAGATCATGGATGGAGAAGAGCTGGCGGCATGCATCAACCGTCCGTGTATCAAGGCGGATGATGAAGGATATAACTGCGAGTGGTCCACAGAGCTGACAGTACCGCAGGCAATGGAAGAGTATATCAAAGCCTGGTTCTTATTGAAAGTGATCGCCAAAGAGTTTGGACTTGGAGATATGAATGGATTTCAGTTTAATGTCAGTGTGGGATATGATCTGGCAGGCATCCAGTCCCCGAAGGTGGATACCTTCCTGAATTCCATGAAACACGCAGAAGATACAGAAATTTTCAAGCACTGCAAGGCATATTTACTGGAGCATGCGGATTGGTTTGAGCACGTGACAACAGAAGATATCGAGCAGATCCCGCCGGAAATCTGCAATTCCGTGACACTTTCCACACTGCATGGATGTCCTCCGCAGGAGATTGAACGGATCGCCATGTATCTGCTTACGGAAAAAGGATTCCATACCTTTGTAAAATGCAATCCGACACTGCTTGGATATGAGTTTGCGAGAAAGACCATGGATGAGATGGGATATGATTACATACAGTTTGGAGACTTCCACTTTAAGGATGATCTGCAGTATGAAGATGCAGTTCCGATGCTGACACGCCTGATGAATACGGCGAAAGAGAGAAATCTGGAGTTTGGTGTGAAGATCACCAATACGTTCCCTGTGGATGTGAAACAGAATGAGCTTCCAAGCGAAGAGATGTATATGTCAGGAAAATCCTTGTATCCGTTGTCCATTTCACTGGCAGCAAAACTGGCAAAAGAATTTGACGGAAGGCTTCGTATTTCCTATTCCGGAGGAGCGGATTACTATAATATAGAAAGAATTGTGGATGCAGGCATCTGGCCGGTTACTGTGGCAACGACTCTTTTGAAACCGGGCGGTTATCAGAGACTGACGCAGATGGCAAAGCTTCTGGACAAGGAGAATGCTCCGTTTGAGAAGATTGACGTAGAAGCTGCAGGAAAACTTGCAAAAGAGGCGGTGAAAGACCCGCATCATGTGAAGGCAATGAAGCCTTTGCCGTCAAGAAAGATGAAAAAAGAAGTTCCGCTCATGGATTGTTTCGTGGCGCCGTGTAAAGAGGGATGCCCGATCCATCAGGATATCACAACGTATCTGCAGCTTGTGGGAGAAGAAAAGTATGAGGAAGCAATGGAAGTGATCACAGAGAAGAACCCGCTCCCGTTTATTACAGGAACGATCTGTGCACATAACTGTATGAGCAAATGTACCAGAAACTTTTATGAGACACCTGTTCATATCCGGGAGATGAAATTAAAAGCGGCAGAAAATGGATATGAGGCGCTGCTTGAAAAACTTCCGGTGCCGGCAGTGACGAAAGCAGGAAAAGCGGCAGTCATCGGAGGCGGCCCGGCAGGAATGGCGGCTGCATACTTCCTCAGAAAAGGTGGTATGGAAGTTACGCTATTTGAGGCAAAAGAATCTTTAGGAGGCGTAGTACGTCACGTGATCCCGCCATTTCGTATTTCGGAGGATGCCATTGAAAAAGATGCGGAAATCTTAAGAAAGATGCAGGTGGACATCCGCTGCAATACAAAGGTGGAATCTTTGGAAGAACTGAAAAAGCAGGGATATACAAAGATCGTACTGGCAGTGGGAGCTCCGGTTCAGGGAAGTTTAAAGCTGGAAAGCGGAATGCCGAAAAATGCACTGGAATTTCTGGCAGAATTTAAACAGACAGACGGTAAGGTTTCACTTGGAAAACATGTGGTTGTTATCGGAGGCGGAAACACAGCCATGGATACTGCAAGAGCGGCAAAACGAAACGCAGGCGTGGAGCATGTTTATCTGATTTACAGAAGAACGAGACGGTATATGCCGGCGGATGAAGAAGAACTGGTGATGGCCCTGGAAGATGGAGTGGAATTCAAAGAGTTATTGTCTCCTGTAAAACTGGAAAACGGCCAGCTTTTCTGCAAAGTGATGCAGCTTTCCGATTATGATGTATCGGGCAGAAGAGGAGTGACAGAGACCGGGGAGACAGTTTGGGTTCCGGCAGATACGGTGATCGCTGCAGTTGGAGAAAAAGTGCCGACAGACTGGTATCAGGCAAACGGTCTGGCAGTATCGGAAAAGGGAAGATTATATGTCGATGAAAAAACATTAAAAACCAGTGATGACAATGTCTATGCAGCAGGCGATGGTCTGTATGGACCGGCAACAGTTGTAGAGGCGATCCGGGACGGACGAAAAGTGGCTGAGGCAATTGCAGGAGAAGTGTTGGCGCGTGATTTTGATAAACTGGCAGAGGAAGAAAAGGTCTATGCCAAGAGAGGGGTACTAAAAGAGGAACAGAAAGAGACAAAAGAGGCAGGCAGATGCCTGGGATGCTCGACAATCTGTGAAAACTGCGTAGAAGTCTGTCCAAACCGTGCAAACATTGCCATTCAGGTACCGGGGAT
>OHCC01001000.1_pt1 | contig 14520 bp, 11 predicted proteins | sample 1577521 | NCBI WGS metagenome assembly OHCC01 (sample SAMEA3879533, study PRJEB24766) | human gut metagenome | biome: human-associated habitat; feature: feces | place: USA | collected 1985/1987
TATGTCAAAGAACGCTTGAATTTGACTTTTTACACAACCTCCGTCGGAGGAGGGGTGCCCAAAGGGCGGGGTGGTAGGTAAAGAAATTCCTTAATTTTATTATTCATAGGTATTTTATTGTTTTACCTACCACCTCCCCCTGCGGGTACTCCTCCTCCCAGGAGGAGGAGAATTTGAGATACTTTAGTCTTTCATTTTCGCTCCGCTAAATTATTATTTTTCATTCTTTCTTATTTCTTTCTGCTCTCTTATTAATCACAATCAGCAATACTAACACCGTTACAAAAATGATTGTTGACAGTGGGCGCAGTTCAGGAGTCAGTCCACCCTTACGTGCATCCGCATAGATGTATGTCGACAACGTTTCCAATCCTTCATTTCCGATAGTGAAGATCGTTACTGCGAAATCATCAATGGAAAGCGTGAAAGCGAGGATGAAACCACTGATCATTCCCGGCAGAATTTCCGGAAAGATGACTTTGCGAAGCGCCTGGAAAGGGGTAGCTCCGAGGTCGAGAGCTGCTTCGTAGACATTCTGATTCATTTTCTTCAGACGGGGCATCACGCTAAGTACCACATAAGGGGTACAAAAAGTGATGTGTGCCAATACCACCGTAGTAAATCCCTGCGAAATGCCAAAGCTGACAAACAGCAGGAACAGGGATACACCCGTAATGATATCCGCATTCATCATCGGAATAGCATTGGTGAAATTCATCACCTGACGTGCCCGGGAGCGCAAGTTAAAGATGCCGATAGCTGCCAGGCTTCCCAGCAGGGTAGAGGCTGTGGCAGCAATCGTAGCAATCGCGAATGTGTTCCAAATGGCATTCATCAGTGAGTGGTGCATGCCGCCTGTAAATAGTGAACTGTATAACTTGGTGGAGAACCCTGTCCAGTTACCCAGTACCTTGGCCTCGGTGAAAGAGAAGATCATAATAATCAGGATGGGCGAATAGAGCAGGGCAAGCAGAAACCAAAGATAGCCTTTCGCCAGAATACGTGTCATCATATCACACCTCCGCTTTCATTTTGTGCACTGTCGTCCTCATTGGTAAAGAGGGCGGTGACGCCAATCAGTAACAGCATGATGAGCGACAAGGCAGCGCCGTAGTTCCACATTCCGTTATATATATTCTCTTGTACGGTAGTACCGAACAGTTTGATGTTGTTCATCGTCAGCAACTCGGCAATGGCAAAGGTGGAAACCGTGGGCATGAAAACCATCACCACACCACTCATGATGCCGGGCATCGAAAGGGGGAGGATCACTTTACCGAATACCTGTACAGGCGTAGCTCCCAGGTCTTGGGCTGCTTCTATCAGACTGCCATCCATCTTCTGCAACGTATTGTAGATAGGGTATATCATGAACGGCAGGAAGTTGTAGACCATACCGAATACCAAAGCTCCTTCGCCCAGCGGCAAGTTGAGGAAATCAAACAATGCCACCGTGGCAAGTGTACGTATCAGGATGTTCACCCACATAGGCAGGATGAATAGTACAACCATGGTCTGGGAAGTGTTGAAGCGCTTCTGACTGAGAATATAAGCAGCCGGATAACCGAGCAGGAGGCATACCAGAGTCGTGATGACAGCTATTCCGATGGAGTAGACGAATGTGTTGATAGATTCGGGATGCATCATGAATTTGCGGAAGTTGGCAAACGTGAATGCGCCTTCAGCATCGGTGAAGGCATAAACCACAATGAGCAACAGAGGCATCACAACGAAGATGATGAGAAACAATGCGTAGGGAACTGTCCAGTTCCGGCGACGCATGAAGAAACGGGATATATTACTGAGCACTTCCTTTCTTATTAGCAGATTCGACAATAGGGATAGAACCGGTGGTCTGTGCCGGTGCAACAATTCGTATATTTTCGGGTGCGATGGTGATGCCGACACGGTCACCGTCGTCCCAGACGTCAGTGGTGTCTACAAAGATATCCTCGTCCCAATCGGTAAACACGGTGAGATGGTAATGGTTTCCTTTATAAAGGATGAATTTCACTTCGCCCGTCAGATGGCCGTCTTCTTCGTTATCTTCGAGGATGACGTTCCGGAAATCTATTTCTACGAGGACGGAACTGCCCGGTTCGATGTCCTGCACTTCGGCACACTCAAAGGTGTAACCGAGGAATTCGACGTGTGTGGCGTCTATGAGCTTGCCTTCAAAGGTGTTGCAGGTGCGTTCTTTCTTCATTACGTGAATGTCGAAAGGTTTCACGAGCAGACCGACTTCCCGTCCGGCTTCGAAACTGTGATAGTCTTGCACCATGAATTCGTAGCCCTCGTTAGTCTGTACCATCATTTCGTAATGCACGCCTTTGAAGATGCAGGAGGTGACAGTACCCATCAGTTGGGCAGCGGCAGAAGGCTCGAATATATAGATGTCTTCGGGACGGATGACTACATCGACGGGAGTGTTTTCGCCAAAGCCCTTGTCGACACATTCAAATTCGTGTCCGGCAAAGGATACGGCTTTGTCCTGAAGCATGAGGCCGTTCAGGATGTTACTTTCTCCGATGAAATCGGCAACGAAAGAGTTGATAGGTTCGTTGTAGATGTCTGTCGGCGTACCTATCTGCTGGATGCGGCCTTCGCTCATCACGACGATGGTGTCGCTCAGAGTAAGGGCTTCTTCCTGGTCGTGGGTGACGTAGACGAAGGTGATTCCAAGCTTCTGGTGCATCTCTTTCAACTCCATCTGCATGTCTTTGCGCATTTTGAGGTCGAGGGCGGCAAGGGGCTCATCCAGTAACAGCACTTCGGGTTCGTTGACGATGGCACGGGCGATGGCAACACGTTGTTGCTGTCCGCCGGAGAGGGAATCAACGTCACGGTCTTCGTAATCCGTCATACCTACCATGCGGAGGGCTTGTTTCACTTTCTTGCCAATGGTGGCTTCGGGCATCTTTTTGAGCTTCAGTCCGAAAGCGATGTTGTTGTACACGTTGAGGTGGGGGAAAAGGGCATACTTCTGAAAGACGGTATTCACCGGACGTTGGTGTGGCGGTGTTTGCGTGATGTCTTTTCCGGCGATGGTGATGATACCTTCCGAGGCGGTCTGGAAACCGGCTATCAGGCGCAACAAAGTAGTCTTGCCGCAGCCGGAGGGGCCCAATATCGTTACAAATTCGCCCTTACGGACAGAGAGGTTTACATCATTCAGTACGGCTTTGTCTCCGAAGTATTTCGATACGTGCTCTACACCGATGATGCAGTCAGACTTTTGCATAAGCGTTATTAAGTGTTTAACCTAAAACTAATAGAACGAATTCTGCCTTTCTAAAAAAGCGGGTACAAAGGTAGGGAATAAATTGGGAAAATGAAAGTGCTGCCTTCGATTTACATTATCTTTGAAGAAGATAAGCTGCACCTCGGCATAAAAAAATGAACGAGTTCATTTTATACTGTTCTCGGTTTACATTATCTTTGTAGCATTAATGAATACTATTATAGTAGAAGGAGGCAAGGACATGGGTAACAGAATATATCCTATCGGGATACAAAACTTCGAGAAGATTCGTAAAGAAGGATACGTTTATGTGGATAAAACTGCATTGATGTATAAGTTGGTGAAGAGTGGCAGTTACTTTTTCCTTTCCCGCCCCCGCCGTTTTGGGAAGAGTTTGCTGATTTCCACGCTCGAAGCCTATTTTGAAGCGAAACGGGACTTGTTTGAAGGCTTGGCGGTGGAAACTTTGGAAAAAGACTGGGTGAAACGTCCCGTGTTCCATCTGGACTTGAATATCGGGAAATATGATACGCCGGATAGTCTGGACAAGATACTGAATGAAACGCTTGATTACTGGGAGTCACTTTATGGAACGCGTTCTGCCGAAACGACCCTTGCCTTGCGCTTTGCAGGAGTTGTGGGACGGGCCTATGAGCAAAGTGGTGAGCGTGTAGCCATTCTCATCGACGAATATGACAAACCCTTGCTCCAAGCTATCGGCAACGAGGAACTGCAACGCGAATTCCGCAATACTCTGAAACCTTTCTATGGCGTACTGAAAACCATGGACGGCTGCATCAAGTTTGCCTTGCTGACGGGAGTGACCAAGTTTGGCAAAGTCAGTGTGTTCAGTGACCTGAACAATCTGAATGACATCTCCATGGACGAGCCGTTTATTTCCATCTGTGGAATTACTGAAAAGGAGATACATCTTAATTTTGAAGAAGACCTGCACGAATTGGCAGCCGCGCAGAAAATGACGTATCAGGAAGTGTGCAATGAACTGAAAGCGTGCTATGACGGTTATCACTTTACAGAAAATACGGACGGCATCTACAATCCTTTCAGTTTGCTGAATACATTCTTTAAGATGAAATTCGGCAACTATTGGTTTGAAACCGGAACGCCTACTTACCTTGTGGAGTTGCTGAGACGCAATCATTACAATTTGGAACGCATGGCGCATGAAGAAACGGATGCTGATGTGCTGAACTGTATTTATGGCGACAACGAACCCATACCGGTTATTTTCCAAAGTGGTTATCTCACGATAAAGGGGTATGATAAGGAATTCGGTCTATACCGTCTCGGTTTCCCTAACCGGGAAGTGGAAGAGGGCTTTATCAGATTTCTGATGCCGTTTTATACCCGCTTCAATCAGTTAGAAGCACCGTTTGAGATACAAAGATTTGTTCGTGAGATACGTTCCGGCCAACCTAACGCTTTCTTTAAGAGGCTGCAAAGCTTTTTTGCCGACACACCTTATGAATTGGTGAAAGACTTGGAATTACATTACCAAAATGTGCTGTTTATCGTCTTCAAACTGGTGGGTTTCTACACACAGGCGGAGTATCACACTTCGGAAGGGAGGGTGGATCTGGTAGTGAAGACTGCCGATTACATTTACGTCATGGAATTCAAACTGGAAGGTACTGCAGAAGAAGCTTTGCAGCAAATAGAAGAAAAACAGTATGCTCTTCCTTTTGAGGCAGACCCGAGGAAATTATTCAAAATAGGTGTGAACTTCAGTAATAAAACAAGGAATATAGAGAAGTGGATTATTGAATGACAGATTTGTGTAGTTCGCGTTCTTTTATTCTGTTTTGACACTATCTTAGTGTGGATTGGAGTGGAGAGTCCTTTTATATTTCATCTTTGTTGTGTGTTAAGTTAACGTAAGTTCCTAATTTCTAATTCTCAAAATTAGAAAAATGGTATCGGACAAAAACAAAATGGAAGAATTAAAAAATAAAAAAAAAGAAAAGTCGGAAAAACCGGCCCGAATACTTGACTTCGCCTTTCGGATGTCGTATCTTTGCAGGGTAGTTGATAATAGAGAATTCATACGACTTGTTTTCTAAGATAATAACAGACAAAAAATAAGAAAGGCGGTAATTTCAATAGGAAGTTATCGCCTTTTTTGTTGATATTTATTGGATTCGGACTTAAAAGAGGCTTTTTACGTTTTTAATAAACGTTGAGCACATTCTTTAAAAACGTTCCTGTTATTCTTTAAAAACGAATAACAAGAAGCTTAATAAAGCAGAGAAATGCCTGTAATTTGTCTATATTTGAGACTGTGATAAGAACCTTAGGTATTCTGTTAATATGCTTTGTTTGGTAAATTGTTTGTACGATGATGCTTGAAAATACCATTCTAAATATATGAATATTTAAAAATTGATAGTAAATGGGTGCAGAAGGAGTAATAAATCATAGAAATAATGATTATCTTTGTGATGTTTCATTGCTAAAAAGAATACTTTTATGGATTTTAGTGTTAAGGATAAAATAGAGTATATTGTAGCTCTGATCAGTGAGTTTGCTAAGCTACATTCGCTTGCTCCCAGCCAGGCATACCGTTATTTGGATCGGTATAAAGCTATTGATTTCATAGATAAACACTATGGTATTGCTCATACACAACGTTTTGAGGATGTAATAGCAGATATTACGGCTTATTGTCAACGTTTTGGAGGGGCAATAAAATGATTCTTTATCATGGTACAACGGTAGATATTAAGGAAATTGATCTTCAAAAATCAAAACCTAATAAAGACTTTGGAAAAGGGTTTTTTGCGTACTCTGTATACATCGGATACGTATGCAAAATTGCAGGATGCTAAAACCGGACTTTATTTTCAGAGTCCTCGCTATGTGTATGACTTTTTGAGGAATGAAATTAAAACTGGTAAAATGTCATAGCTGACAGAAGCTATATATTATTATGGATTCGCCCCGCCAATTCTTTGCAAAGAGAATGGGCGGGGCGAATCCATTATTAATCAGTAAAGACTCATTACCCGGCATATGTTGCCTCGTGCACATCTGCCACCGCCCGTCCGCTCGGATCATTTTTCCCTTGCAATGTGGCATCCCAGGCAAGTGCTTCAGCAGTAGAGCAAGCCACGCTCGGCACACTGGGCACGCTTCGGGCAGCCGACTGACTGGGGAAGTGTTCTTCGAAAATGCTACGATAGTAATATTCCTCCTTATTCTGTGGTGGATTGATGGGAAACCGTTCGGCGGCATGTTCCATCTGATGGTCGGTGACGGCGGCAGAAGTAATGGCTTTCAATGTATCAATCCAATTGTAACCGACGCCATCGGAAAATTGCTCTTTTTGTCGCCAGGCAACACTCTGAGGCAGCATATCCTGAAAAGCTTCGCGCACAATGCGCTTTTCCACTTCTTTGCCCGGACACATCTTGACGGCAGGGCTGAGGTTCATTGCCACATCCAGAAACTCTTTATCGAGGAAGGGAACACGACCTTCCACACCCCAGGCAGAAAGGCTCTTATTGGCACGTAGACAGTCGTACAGGTGCAATTTGGAGAGCTTACGGATCGTTTCTTCGTGGAAAGCCTGCGGTGTGGGGGCTTTGTGGAAGTAGAGATAACCACCGAAAACCTCATCGGCACCTTCACCACTAAGCACCATCTTGATGCCCATAGACTTGATGACACGTGCCAACAGATACATCGGTGTGGAAGCACGAACAGTGGTAACGTCGTATGTTTCGATAAAGTAGATGACATCACGCAAGGCATCGAGCCCTTCCTGAATGGTATAATTGATTTCATGGTGAACAGTGCCGATGTATTCAAGTCCGGTGCACCGCGCAGGCCGACGGCGAAGGAGTGGAGTTGAGGCCACCAGGCTTCGCTTTGGTTATCAGTTTCAATGCGCTTGCGGGCATATTTCTTGGCAATGGCGGAGATGACGGAAGAGTCGAGGCCACCACTGAGCAGAACACCGTAAGGAACATCGGACATTAACTGGCGTTGCACGGCAGCTTCAAGGGCGAGTTTTACACTGTTGATTTCTGGTTGGGTAGCCCGGCGGGCGTTGGTGTCATTGGCTTTGACGGCGGCATAATCGGTCCAGGGGCGTTGATACCAACGATGCATTTTCCCTTCACGTCCCCAGAAGTAATGTCCGGGCAGAAAAGGCTCGTAGGTATCACAGAAACCTTCGAGAGCTTTCAGTTCGCTACCGACGTAGATATGTCCCTGGTCGTCACGACCGATATAAAGAGGGATTACCCCGATAGGGTCACGGGCAATCAGATAATCGTCTGCTTCCTCATCGTAAAGGGCAAAGGCGAAGATACCGTTCAATTCTTCGAGGAAATGAATGCCTTTATCCTTATATAATGCGAGGATGACTTCACAGTCCGATCCTGTACGGAAAGCATACTTGCCGGCGTAGCGAGAACGGATTTCCCGATGATTATAGATCTCACCGTTGACGGCAAGGATTTGCTTGCCATCCGGAGAATACAATGGTTGTCCGCCACTTTCCGGATCGACGATGGAAAGACGTTCGTGAGCCAGGATGGCACTGCCGCCTACATAAATACCACTCCAGTCCGGTCCGCGATGACGGATTTTCTGCGCCATTCGAAGCGCTTTGTTTCTCAATTCCTGGGATTGAGATTTGATATTGAAGATACCTACGATTCCACACATGATATTTAGTGATTAGGGGTTAGTTACTCAAATACTTGTCTATCCGTTCTGCCACTCTCCGCCCGTCCGCCAGTGCATGCACCACAAGGCTGGCACCGCGTGCCGCATCACCTGCTACGAATACATTTTCCGGAAATTCCGGTTGTTCCGGTTTCAGGAAGCCCATGGCCAGAAGTACCATATCGGCGTCTATCACTTCCTTCTTTCCGGTAGGTTTCATGGTAGGGCGTCCTCCATCCTGAGCCGGAATCCATTCCACTTCTTCCACCTCTACACCGCAGACTTTTCCATTCTTGCCAATAAACTGATTGGATGCCAGCGACCAGCGGCGCGTGCAACCTTCTTCGTGACTTGAAGTCGTCTTCAGTACAATGGGCCATTGCGGCCAAGGAGTAGCGTCATTGTGACCTACGGGAGGCTGTGGCATGATTTCAATCTGTGTCACACTCACGGCTCCCTGGCGGATACTCGTACCGATACAGTCTGATCCTGTATCACCGCCACCGATGACGAGAACCCGTTTGCCCTTGGCATTTACCAGACGGTCTTTGGGGAACGTTTCTCCATCGAGGATATGATTTTGCTGGGATAGCATTTCGAGGGCAAGATAAATACCTTTCAGTTCGCGTCCGGGGATATTGAGGTCGCGTGCCTGTGGCGTCCCGGTGCAGATGCAGTAGGCATCAAAGCCCGCGGGGAGGTTCTGGACATCTACCGTTACGCCCATTTCGAACTTGATGCCTTCGGCTTCAAGCACTCCCATCCGGCGGTCGATTACTGCCTTATCGAGTTTAAAATTAGGAATACCATAGCGCAGTAATCCGCCGGGCATGGGTTTGCTGTCAAAAAGAGTCACTTCATAGCCTTTAGCATTCAGCCGGCAGGCAGCGGAGAGTCCCGCAGGACCTGCACCGATGATGGCAACCCGCTTTCCATTACGTTCGGGCTGAATGGGCACGATGTAACCTTCGCGAAAAGCCGCTTCGGCAATAGCCGCCTCGTTTTCACGAATGGTGACAGGCTCATCACACGAAAGCTTCAGTACACATGACTTTTCGCAAAGTGCCGGACAGATGCGTCCGGTAAATTCGGGGAAGTCGTTTGTGGCGGCGAGCACTTCGTATGCTTCGCGCCATTTACCTTTATAAAGTGCATCCTGAAATTCAGGTTGTTTATTGCCCAACGGGCATGCCCAGTGACAGAAGGGTACACCGCAATCCATGCAACGTGATGCCTGGAGTTTACGTTCGTGACTGTTTAAAGTTTGCTCCACCTGACTGAAGTCGGTGATACGTTCGTGGACAGGACGGTATCCCGCTTCCTGTCGTGGTATGTTTAAGAATGCTTTTGGATCTGCCATTGTAGTATTGTTTAATTTGACTATCTTAATTCCCAAGAGGAGGAGAGTTGAGATGCTCTTGGTTCTGTAATTTTTAATAATCTCTCTGCATCTCTGCAATCTTCTGTTGCAGTTTTCGCATTTGCTCCTCTTGCAGTACCTTCTTGTATTCGATGGGGACTATCTGGATAAACTCATCCACATATCGGTTCCAGTCATCAAGCATAGTGAGTGCCAGGTTGGAGCCTGTATAGAGGTAGTGCTGACGGATGAGTTCGTGCAACTCTTTACGATAGGAGGCTTCTTCGATGAGGCTTAGTTCCACCATTTCCATGTTACAGAAATAATCGAAGTTTCCATCCTTATTCCATACATAAGCTACACCGCCCGACATACCGGCTGCGAAGTTGCGCCCTGTTGCCCCGAGGACTACCACACGACCGCCCGTCATGTACTCGCAACAATGATCACCTACACCCTCTACTACGGCAATGGCACCGGAATTGCGGACAGCAAAACGTTCGCCTACGCGCCCATTGATGTAAACTTCACCACTGGTTGCGCCATAGAGCAAGGTGTTTCCTGCAATCGTATTCTTTTCGGCCTGGAAGTTAGAGCGTACCGGAGGTAATACGGCAATCCGTCCACCCGAAAGGCCTTTGCCGAGGTAATCGTTCGCTTCACCTTCCAGCTTGAAGTTAACACCCGGTACAAGGAAGGCACCGAAACTTTGTCCTGCAGAACCTTTGAACTTTACGTTCAACGTATGTTCCGGCAGTCCCGCTTCACCGTACTTCGCGGCAATGGTACCCGAAAGCATAGCTCCGCAAGCACGATCCGTATTGGCAATCGTATATTCCAGTGAGATTTCTTTCTGGTTTTCCAGAGCTTCGGCAGCGGCATGCAGCATTTCAACGTCTTTTACGTGGTCGATGCCGTGTTGCTGGTCGATGGTGTGGCGGATGGCTGCACCATTATCGACACGTGCCAGTATTTTGTCGAAACTAATTAGGGATTGCTTGGGCGATTCGTTTTCTGACTTGCGGATAATAAGATCCGTGCGTCCGATGATATCATCCATACGTTCCACACCGATTTCGGCGAGGTATTCCCGCACTTCCTGCGCCAGGAAAGTGAAGAAGTTCACCAGGTATTCGCTGCGTCCGTGGAAGCGCCGGCGAAGTTCCTCGTTTTGCGTTGCCACACCCACAGGGCAGGTGTTCTGATGGCATTTGCGCATCATGACGCAACCCAGTACAATCAAAGCGCTGGTTGCAAAACCGAACTCTTCGGCACCCAGCATCGCCATCAGTACGATGTCGCGACCGGTTTTCAATTGCCCGTCCACTTGCAGCATCACTTGCCCGCGCAGACCGTTCAGTACAAGAGTCTGTTGCGTCTCGCTTAGTCCCAGTTCAGGAGAGATACCGGCATAGCGGATGCTGGAGGCAGGAGAGGCGCCCGTACCACCTTCCGCACCGGAGATGACGATAAGGTCTGCTTTTGCTTTGGCCACTCCGGCGGCAATGGTTCCTACACCGCTTTCGGCTACCAGCTTCACACTGATCTTGGCACGAGGATTTACATTCTTCAGGTCGAAGATCAACTGTGCCAGGTCTTCGATGGAATAAATGTCGTGATGGGGCGGGGGAGAAATCAATGAAATGCCAGGAATGGAATGGCGCGTTTTCGCAATCACCTGATCTACTTTAAAGCCCGGTAACTGACCGCCTTCACCCGGTTTGGCCCCTTGTGCCACTTTGATTTGTATTTCATCGGCATTCACCAGATACTCCGTTGTTACGCCGAAACGTCCCGAAGCTACCTGCTTGATGGCGCTACGCAGACTGGTTCCGTCTTCGCGGGGCGTGAAGCGTGCGCTGTCTTCGCCGCCCTCACCTGTGTTGCTGCGTCCGTGAATCCGGTTCATGGCAATGGCCATTGCCTCATGCGCTTCTTTGCTGATAGACCCGTAACTCATGGCACCCGTCACAAAGCGGTGCATGATGCTTTCTACCGGTTCAACCTTATCTATAGAAATAGGGGCACGGCGGAAATCCAGGAAGTCGCGTAGGAAGATAGGCGCTTCTTTTCTGTCTACCAGACTGGTGAATTCTTTGAACTTCTTATAGCTGCCCAGGCATGTGGCAAGTTGCAAGGTAGAAATGGTTTCCGGGTTCCAGGCATGTTTTTCTCCATCTTTACGGAAAGCGTACAAACCGTTGTTGGGGAGTAATCCGTCTACCTGTGCGGCAAAACCTGCATCGTGGAATGCGATTGCATCGCGTGCCACTTCGTCCAGCCGGATACCGCCTATTGTGGATCTCAACCCGCCGAAATAAGCATTGCTGAGCTCTTCACTCAAACCTACGGCTTCGAATATTTTCGCTCCCCGATACGAGCGGATGGTACTGATACCCATCTTACTCATGATCTTGAACAATCCCTTGCAGATGGATTTGATATATTTCTTTTCGGCTGTGGCATAATCCAATTGGATTTCTTTCTTCGCCACCAGCTTGTCGATTACGGCGAATGCCATGTAAGGGTTCAGGGCACTGGCGCCAAATCCCAGTAACAGGGCTGCGTGCATCACCTCGCGTATTTCACCGCTTTCCACTACCAATGCCGTCTGTACGCGCTTTCCTACCGAAATCAGGTGGTGGTGTACTGCGCTTACTGCCAGTAGGGAGGGGATAGCCGCATGAGTGGCATCCACATCACGGTCGCTCAATACAATGTAGTTCACCCCTTCGCTGACGGACTCTTCCGCTTGCTTGCAAAGTGCTGTGAGTGCTTCCTGCAATCCGGCACGACCCTTGGCTACTTCAAACAGCAAGGGTAGTTTCACTGTTTTGAAACCTTTGTAGCGGATGTTGCAAAGAATATCCAGTTGTGCATTGCTCAGGATGGGATGGTTGAGGCGCACCATCTTACAATGGCTTTCGCTGGGTGTCAGGATGTTCATGCCCACGGCGCCGATATATTCCGTCAGTGACATTACCAGTTCCTCGCGTATCGGGTCGATAGGCGGATTGGTGACTTGTGCAAACTGTTGGCGGAAGTAGTTGTACAGTAGTTGCGGCTTATCTGAAAGCACGGCAAGCGGCGTATCATTCCCCATTGAGTTGATAGGCTCGGCACCCGTGGTACACATCGGAACGATGAGCCGCTCCACATCTTCCTTGGAATAGCCGAAGGTACGCAGCATCCTCTCGTAATCGGGCACAGTGTGCGCTACCTTACGGCCGCTTTTCAGCTCATCCAGTTCGATGCGGTTCGTTGCCAGCCAACTGTGGTAAGGCTTGGCTTCGGCCAACTGTTTTTTCAATTCTCCGTCGTAGTAGATTTCGCCTTTTTCGGTATCTACCAGTAGTATCTTACCCGGTTGTAGACGTCCCTTTTCTTTGATGTCTCCCGGTTCGAAATCCATCACGCCCACTTCGCTGGCCACTACCATCATATCGTTGTGCGTAATCAGATAGCGTGCAGGACGCAATCCGTTACGGTCGAGCATACCGCCCGTAAAACGTCCGTCGCTGAACAGCAAGGCGGCAGGGCCATCCCAGGGTTCCATCAGGATGGAGTGGTATTCATAGAATGCTTTCAGATCTTCGCTGATAGGATTCTTTTCATTGAAAGATTCCGGTACTAGCATGGCCATGGCATGCGGCAGGCTGAGGCCTGACATAACGAGGAATTCCAAAACATTGTCCAGTGAGGCACTGTCGCTCATTCCCGGCTGAATGATGGGGCGTATCTCCCTGATGTCGCCCAGGACGGGAGAGGAGAGCACACTTTCACGGGCTTCCATCCAACCCCGGTTGCCGCGGATGGTGTTGATTTCGCCGTTGTGGGCCAGGAGGCGGAACGGTTGTGCCAGTCCCCAGGTAGGGAAGGTGTTGGTGCTGAAGCGGGAGTGCACCAGTGCTATGCCGCTGGTGAAGTAGGGGTTTGTCAGATCGGGGAAGTAGCCTCGCAGTTGCAGTGAAGAGAGCATACCTTTATAGATGATGTTCTTCGTGGATAGGGAGACAACGTAGAAATCTTCGCGCGTGGCAATATCCGATTTGCGTACTTTGTTTTCTATTCTTTTTCTTATGAGATAGAGTTTACGGTCGGCTGTCTCGCTTTCCGTAAATCCGGTGATGAAAATTTGTTTGATATCCGGTTCGTTGGCAAGTGCCGATTCTCCTAAGATTTCTGGACAGGTGGGTACATTGCGCAGGTGCATCAATGTCAATCCTTCTTTTTCAATCTCTTCGATGATAATGCTTAAGATAGCACCTTGGCCTTTCTCATCTTTCGGCAGAAAGAGAAGACCTGTACCGTATTTCCCTTTCTCGGGGACAGGAATACCCTGCAAAAGAATAAACTCGTGCGGGATTTGCAGCAGGATGCCGGCACCGTCTCCGGTTTTGTTATCCGCACCTTCGGCGCCCCGGTGACGCATGTTCTCCAACACCTTCAATGCAGACTCCACCAGTTCGTGTGACTTGCCTCCGTGGATGTTCACTAACATACCGACACCACAAGCGTCATGCTCGTTCTCTACATCATACAAGCCCAACTGCCTGGGCTGTCGTTGATATACAGGATGTTGGCTTTCTTCCCTTCTCTGTTGTCCGGCTTTTCTCTTTGTTTCGTTGTTAAAAAGTTCTTCTTTCATCTTTTTAAGTTTACTTTATTCTGTAGTAATACCTATTATTGCTATCAAAATGTTTGGCAAAAGTATTAATTTAATTTCAAATTGGTACAATAATATGGGTTTTTGTGACTTGCAAAATGTCTGTTTATTGGATCTGTGTTTTAAATTGAAATAAAATATATGCTTTTGTGTTTTGAATTGAAGTAAAATGCGTGGTTTATATTCTGTATTGTAAGTACGCCTTTCCCTCGTTCGAGAAATTGCCATATTGCCATAATGCCAAATAGCCAAAAGGGAAGTGCATGACATTTTTTTGTTTCATCCTTATCCGGATATAACCAAGTCCGTACCAACTCCGTGTCAAGTCCATACCAACTCCGTACCAAGTCCATTCCTATAGATACGGAGATGGTACGGACTTGATACAGTGTTGATATGGGATTGACATGGATTTAGTCTCTTTACCCGTTGGCAGAATTGATTTCTTTCTTTAGGGTATGAATAAAATGAGTATCTCTACATTAAGTAAATAGAGTATCTCAATTCCCCTCCTCCGACGGAGGTTGTGTAAAAAGTCAAATTCAAGCGTTCTTTGACATA
>OHCC01001007.1_pt1 | contig 14378 bp, 8 predicted proteins | sample 1577521 | NCBI WGS metagenome assembly OHCC01 (sample SAMEA3879533, study PRJEB24766) | human gut metagenome | biome: human-associated habitat; feature: feces | place: USA | collected 1985/1987
TTGTCAAAGTGTGTGCTGTAGAACAGACGGTCAAGAAAAGCAATAAGTGTTGCATTTGCAGATGCATAATAAACCGGACTTCCGACAACAAGGCCGTCAGCCTCTTCAAATTTCGGAGCAACCTCATTTACCATATCGGAAAAAGCACATTTTCCGAGCTTGGAACAGGCACCGCAGGCAACACAGCCGCGGATATCTTTATTTCCGATATGTACGATTTCCGCCTCAATACCATTTTCTGTAAAGACTTTTTCCATTTCGTGCAGGGCAGTATAAGTGCTGCCTTTTGCGTGAGGACTTCCGTTGATTAATAATACTTTCATTTGATGGTACCTCTCTTTCGTAATTTCCTTTATTATAACACCGGAAAAGATGCAAATAAAGACGCTTTTTTGGGCAAAAACTGATCTTAACAGAAATAGCTGCTGGACGGTATAATACAATCAGCAAAGAAGGCAAAACTTGCAATGGGAGGTTACCAAATGAAGATAGAGAGAATTCTGATTGAAGATCAGATGGCACCGATCGGGCTGGATGAGAAAAAACCGGCATTTTCCTGGCTGCTGACGGCAGAAGAAGGAGAACAGAATCTGATGCAGAGCGCATGCCGGATCGTTGTGCGCACCGGAGAAGATACTGTGTGGGACAGCGGAAAAATGGAAACCGGCGTATCAACAGGGATTGGTTATGAAGGAGAAGCACTGCAGCCCTGTACCAAATATGAGGTAAAAGCAGAGGTGTGGGATAACCACGGCGGAAAAGCAGAAGCAGAAAGTTCCTTCGAGACAGGCCTTATGGATTCTTTGTATGCAGCATGGGAGGGAGCTGAGTGGATCGGCGCACCGCATGCGACGGTATGCGCGGAAAACCGCGGTGTTTTTACGATCGAGAGTGAATTTCGGATGGAAGGAGGGAAGGGAGAAGCGGGTATCGTCTTTGGAGCCAATGACTTCCGTCTGAACGATCATACGAAAAATGAGCTTGGCATGGAAGGGGAGAACTATATCCGTTATGCTGTGTGCCTTGAGGATGGAGATGCACGCCTCGAAATTTACCGCGTGGGCTATGCGCCGGAGGATACAGCGGAAAAACCGTTTGCCGTTACGAAACTGGTCAACTGGAAAGAGAAAACACAGGAAATCCTGACACCAGAGAATGCCGATGCCTTTCATAAGCTGACCGTAGAGGTTGACGGCAATGTGGCATACGCCTATGTCGACGGCATTCTCGTGGATGCCATTGAAGAGCATGGATTTTTTGGAACGAGAGTATCAGGCCGCCAGCTGAATCCGAGAGGAAATAACGATGTGCTGCCGTATCCGAGACTGAATGAGATCGGATTTTATGCAGGAAAAGGGACGACAGGATATTTTAAGAATCTGACTGTAAGAAACGTAAGAAAACCATCCGCGGAAATTGTTCGTGAGACGCCGGAAGGACGGCTGGATGGGGGAAAAAGTATCTTTGCGGATCAGATTCCGGTGGAAAACGGATACTTTAAAGTAGAAGACAGCCAGATTACGGCAGATCCGTCCCATCATTCAATTCCAATGCTGCGGTCGTGTATTTCCTGCCAGAAAGAGAAAAAACTGGCATCGGCACGCCTTTATATTACTGCGCGCGGTATCTACGACTGCCGGATCAACGGACAGGAGATCACGGAAGATCTGCTGCGTCCGGGTCTGACACAGTATGACCACAGAATGAACTATCAGACATACGATATCACAGGGCTGATGAAACCGGGCCGAAACGGAATCGGCGTGACGCTGGCATCGGGCTGGTGGAGCGAGGCACAGACCTTTGTGGTGAAGAACTTCAATTACTTTGGAGACAAGGAGAGTCTGCTTGCCAAGGTTGTCATGAAGTACGAGGACGGCAGCCGCGAGGTCTTTGGAACAAATACCGAGGATTGGAAGTATTTCGGAGAAGGTCCTTACCTGTTTTCCAGCTACTTTGCCGGAGAGCAGTACGATGCGCGCCGGGCAGAGGTTTACGAAACTTATTCTCTGCCGGAGTTTGATGACAGCACCTGGGAAAAGCCAGTTGTTGTGGATACCGTCATGATCGAAGAGTTCTGCACGATGCCGGGCTTTGGACGGTCCTGGCCGGCGGTTCATGAGCAGAAGCCGGAATATATCGGTGAGTACGATGCGCCGGTGCGGATTGTAGACCGGAGAACGGCAAAGACGAGAAAAGAGCTGTTCCCGGGTGTGTATCTCTACGATCTGGAACAGGAGATGGCCGGTGTACCGCGGATTACACTGCATGAGAAGGCGGGCACAAAGATCATCATCCGCTATGCGGAGGTGCTTTATCCGGATCTGCCGGAGTATGCTGGAAAAGAAGGCACGATGATGCTGGAAAATTACCGGGATGCGACGAGTACGGATGTTTATATCTGCCGCGGCGGGGAAGAGGTGTTCCAGCCGAAGTTTACCTTCCACGGCTACCGCTATATTGAGATCAGCGGTGTGGAGCATGCGCCGGAGCTGGAAGAAGTAGAGAGTCTTCAGTATTCTTCTGTGACGGAATTCCATGGAAGCCTTACGAGTAGCCATAGACTGCTGAACCGGTTTGCCGAGAATGTTTCCTGGTCACAGAAATGCAACTTTATCAACATTCCGACCGACTGCCCGCAGAGAAATGAGCGCATGGGCTGGGCGGGCGATACGCATATTTTCTGCCATACGGCGCTCAACAACAGCAGCCTGAAGAAATTCTATGAGCGGAACCTGCAGGCGATGCGTGATCTGCAGACACCGGAAGGCCAGTACCCGGAGATTGCACCGGTGGGCGGCGGATTCGGCGGCATTACGTATGAGTGTGCGAGTATTTTTATGGCGTGGGAACTGTATGAGCAGTATGGGGATATCCGCACACTGGAGAAATTTTATCCTGGCATGCAGAAATATATGGACTATATGAAGGATAAGGGTCTGCCGGGAACGAAGGTAAATCCGGCGATCGGACCGCTTGGCGACTGGCTGGCACCGGAAGAGACGGATCTGCTGCTTTTATGGAATGCATTCTATTATAAAGAAGCCGATCTGATGAGCCGGATTGCCGGTGCGCTCGGAAGAACAGAGGAGCAGCATCAGTATAAGGCGCTTGCTGCGAAGGTGAAGAAATTCTGGAATGAGACATTTGTACTTCCGGATTCCGGAAAGACCTGCAATGCGGACGGAACGCTGTGTGATACGCAGTGCTCGTATGCAATTGCACTGTCTTATGATGTGGCAGAAGACAGAAAGAGAATAGGAGAGCATCTGATCCGAAAGACGAGAGCGATCGGCCATACGGTCGGAACGGGATTCTTTGGAACGGGTATTCTGAACCAGATGCTGACCGAGCAGGGCGCTGTGGAGGATGCCTGGAAGATGATGCTGCAGACGGCATTCCCGTCGTGGCTGTATCCGGTGACCCAGGGAGCGACGACGATCTGGGAGCACTGGGATTCCTACACGAAGGAAAAAGGCTTCGGCGGACAGAATGCGATGAACTCGTTCAATCATTATTCTCTCGGAAGCGTTCTTTCCTGGCTGTATCACACGGGACTTGGTATCCAGAGAGACGAGACAAAACCGGGTTATCAGCACATTCTGCTGAAGCCGCAGCCGGGCACGCTCGAGTTTATGAAAGGTTCCGTAGACAGCCCGTACGGCGTGATTTCTGCCGGATGGGAGCGGAAAGGTGACAAAATAGAGTATCAGGTTACGATTCCGGTCAATACAACGGCAACCCTGTTTAAAAACACGCAGGATCCGGCGGATACCGTGGAACTGGGAAGCGGAACGTATACTTTTATGCTGTAAAAAGAAAACCCGAAAGGCTCCGGCAAAGAAATGGGAGACTTTCGGGCGGAAAGTGAAACGCTGCCGGAGAGAAGAGAACTCCGGCAGCGTTTTCTTTGTCATGCTTATTTTTCGGCAGTCATGTGCAGATGACGTTTGATCGCTTCAAAGCTTTCCTGGCTGATGACATGCTCGATGCGGCAGGCATCTTCCGTGGCGGTCTGCTCATCAACACCAAGGCTCATCAGGCCGCGGGAGAGGAGCTGGTGGCGCTCATAGATCATCTCTGCGATCGCGCGTCCGCTGTCGGTCAGGTAGATGTAGCCTTCCGGCGTTACGCGGATCTGCTCTTTTTCTCTTAAGTTTTTCATGGCAACGCTGACACTTGATTTTTTAAAGCCAAGTTCTTCTGCAATATCAACACCGCGTACAACGGGTTTTTTCTGACTTAAGACTAAAATGGTTTCCAAATAATTTTCTGCGGATTCGTTCGTTTTCAGCAAGATGTTCACCTCGTTTTTCTAAATAGCTGAAGATTCATAAATATATATACATATAGAATAGCATATTTTTCGGAATAGGGCAATGATGGTTTTTGATGGTTTTTCTTAATTTCAGAAAAGTTGTAAGATTTCAGAAAAAAAAGACAATGAGGATAGAAGAAGAAAAGCAAGATAAAAGATGACAGGGGGCAAAAAGAGAGGTAAAATAGGAAAAAACAATGAAATTTAGATGGAGGTTAGAACATACCATGGAACAGGTGATAAAGAAAAGACTGCAGCAGGTGATGGATGCGTCTGTTGCAAAAGGAGAGACACCGGGCTGTCTTCTGATGGTGATCAAAGACGGAGAGGAGCAGGTTTATCTGGAGAGCGGATATGCGGATATCGAAGCGAAAAAGCCGGTTTCCCGCGATAATATTTTCCGTCTCTACTCCATGAGCAAGCCGATTACCGCGACGGCCATGATGATTCTGGTAGAGCGCGGAATCGTCGATCTGGCGGATCCGGTCAGCAAGTATCTGCCGGGCTTCCGGAACCCGGTTGTATGTACAGCGGATGGGAAGATAGAAAAAGCGGAGCGGGAGATCCTTCTGGAGGATATTATGAATATGACATCCGGGCTGACGTACGGCGGAACGGATGAGACGGGACGGCAGACCGATGCACTTTTTCAGGAGGTGATCCACGGACTTAAGGAAGAAAACGGCGGAACGATCAGTACAGTAGAATTTGCAAACCGTCTTGGAAAAGTCCCGCTTCTGTATCAGCCGGGCCAGTCCTGGAGTTATGGAACGTCGGCGGATGTCGTAGGTGCGGTGATTGAGGTGGCAAGCGGCATGCGCTTTGGGGATTTTCTGAAAAAAGAAATTTTCGAGCCGCTCGGCATGAACGATACCGATTTCTGGGTTCCGGCAGAAAAGCAGGATCGTCTGGCGAAGGTGTATGACTGCAGGGAGGGACAGCCGTCCGTCCGTTATCTGGACAATAACCTTGGCATTCAGAACGATATGGCGTACCGCCCGGCATATGAGGCAGGCGGAGCAGGCCTTGCATCTACCATCGACGATTATGCGAAATTTACGCAGATGCTGCTGAACGGCGGCACCTACAACGGTGTACAGATTCTCCGTCCGACGACGGTAAAATTTCTGGGAGGCCACACATTAAGCGCGGCACAGCAGGCAGGCTTTGATAACTGGATCGGTCTGGAAGGATTTTCCTACGGAAATCTGATGCGTGTTCTGGTAGATCCGACGCGTGCGGTAACGCTGGGAAGCAAGGGTGAGTTCGGCTGGGACGGCTGGCTTGGATGCTACATGGAAGTCGTGCCGGAGCAGAATATGACATTTCTGATGATGACCCAGAAAAAAGATGCCGGAACGTACACCCTGTCCCGGAAGATCCGAAATATTATTTTCAGCGAATAGCTTTTCATGAGAGTGATTCTCAAGTAAGGCCTTCCGGCCCGTCAGATCAGACGAAAAAAGTGCCGGAAAAGAAACAACTTAACGAATCAGACGGAACATATGAGCAAATTGCTGTAAAACTACGTCGAATTTTGTCTAAAACGGATATTTGCAGTGAGACAGATGTATGCTATTTTAGTGTCAGTCGAAAATGAAGGCGATTTCATTACTACTTTCAGAAAAAACAGCAAAAAAGGGATATCGTGTAAGTTTTTGATCAATTTTGAAGGAAATAAAAGAAAAAATTCAAAATTATGAAAAGAAGACCAAAAAGCAGAGAGGATGCAGAAAATATGATTTCGTTACCGTTAAAGTTTGATGAAGTAGAGAGTGTAGAAGAATTTGTAAATATGGTGAAACGCCTGGATTACGACGTTGACGTAAAAATAGGACGATGCGTCTTTGATGCGAAATCCCTGATGAGTGTCCTGATGATCGCCGGAAATCCGGATGCGGTTGTAGAAGCCCATACGAACGATATCGAAGCATTTAAAAAGAAATTTAAGGATTACCTTCAGTAAGAAAAAAAAGTCGGAAAGGCACTGTGTGTAAGATGCATGGTGTCTTTTTTGATGCACGAAAAAGCGGGTGAAGTATCTTGCCGGGGAGACGTGTGCATGGTAAAATAAAGTCTATTGGGATGGAAATAAGAGAATCAAAAGAACGGGCTGATGTAGAAGAAGTTTTTCGTAAAAAAGGAGGCACAAAGTGGAAGAAGAGAAACTGGAAAGAAGCATCAGAAAATCAGAGATTCCCGGACTTACGAGGGAAGAGGAGGAAGCACAGCTTGCGAAGGTGATCGGGATTGCCGAGCAGAATCTGGAACAGGCGAAGGCGGATATCCGGTCGGCGAATGAGGATCTGGCGGATCTGATGGAGACGTATGACGCAAAAGAGGCGGAAGGCCTGGCGCTCTGGAACAACGCGACGGCGAAGCTGAATGCGTACCAGCACGGCATGGCGCGGCTGGAAAAAGCGAGAAAGAAGCCGTATTTCGGGCGGATTGATTTTCAGGATCCGCGGCTTTCGTTTTTAGAGTCCTATTACATCGGGCGCGTCGGCATTTCCGATGAGAAGGCGGAACCGGTTGTGCTGGACTGGCGGGCGCCGATTTCCTCCGTCTATTATGAGAACAGCACCGGGCCGTGCAGCTATACGGTGAGTTCAGAGGGTACTTTTTCGATTGATCTGAAAAGAAAGCGGACGTATGAGATTGAAAATGACCATCTGAAAGACTTTTTTGATTCCGATGTGGTAGCGAACGATGAGCTGCTGACAAAGTATCTGGCGAAGAACAAAAAAGCGGTGCTCGGTGAGATCATTGCGACGATCCAGCAGGAGCAGAACCTCATTATCCGCAGATCCCCGAAGACGAATCTGATCGTACAGGGCGTGGAAAGACGACGGTGGCGATGCACCGGATTTCGTACATCCTCTATAATTACGAGGAGGACTTCCGGCCGGAGGATTTCTATATCATTGGAAGCAACCGCATTCTGCTGAACTACATTACCAGCGTTCTGCCGGAACTCGATGTGTACGGCATCCGTCAGATGACGATGGAGCAGCTTTTTATCCGGCTTCTGTACGAGGACTGGGACGAAGAAAAGTACACGGTACACACCATCGACCGCGCGGATGAGAAAAACAGCATAAAGGGCGGAAGCGGCTGGTTTTTCGATCTGGAAAATTTCTGCCGTACGTACGAGGCAGAGCAGATTCCGCGGGAGCCGGTGCGGCTGGAAAAAACGGGAACATTGCTTCTGGACGCCGAGTATATTGATAACTATTGCAGGGAGCAGTCCACACTTTCCATGGAAGGAAAGATGTGCATGCTGAACGAGATCCTGCTGGCAAAATTTGAGAACGAGGTTTCGGGAAAAGAAGTGACGTTTCCGGCGCGCGAAAAAAAGGCGCTGAAGCGGAAATACGAGAAATATTTTGGAGATGGAAAATGGCGGGGATCCATTTTTGATCTCTATTTACAGTTTCTGGAGCAGCAGGAGGAGAAAGGAAAAGCGGTGGAAGTGCCGGAAAACTCCTTTGATGTCTATGATCTGGCGGCGCTGGCATACCTCTATAAGCGGATCAAGGAAAACGATCCCGTGCGCGAGGCGAGCCATGTGGTCATCGACGAGGCGCAGGATTTCGGGATGATGGCGTACCAGGTGCTTCATTACTGTCTGCGTGACTGTACGTATACCATTATGGGAGATACGTCGCAGAATATCCATTTTTCCTACGGCCTGAACGACTGGGAGGAGCTGAAAAAGCTGATTCTGACCGGCACGTACGATGCGTTCGGCGTTCTGCGGAAGAGTTACCGGAATACGGTGGAGATCTCCGATTTTGCAAACGAGATTCTGCGGCATGGGGACTTTGCGATCTATCCGGTGGAGCCGGTGCTGCGGCACGGAACGGCGGTGCGGAAAGAAGCATTTGACGATGAAGAGGCGCTGCTCGCCGCGGGTGTTCAGACAATCAAGACATGGCAGGCGCAGGGATATGAGACGATTGCCGTTGTATGCCGGGATGAGGCAGAAGCGGCGGATACGGCGCGGAAGCTGAAACAATACGTGCCGGTTGTGGAGGAGGATCTCGAGACGGCAGAGTTCGGCGAGGGCGTGATGGTGCTCCCGGTGGCATATACGAAAGGTCTTGAGTTCGATGCGGTGCTGCTTCTTGATCCGACGGAAGAAAAATATCCTGAAAATGACGGGCAGGTGAAGCTGCTTTACGTGGCGGCGACGCGGGCACTGCATGAGCTGGCGGTGCTGTATACAGGAGAACTGACGGGAATCCTTGCCAAAGAAGCGCCGAAGGGCCGTCACAATCAGGAATTTGCCATGGAGACGCTGACGAAGGCGAAAGAGTATGAGAAGGTTTCGCTGACGCAGAAGGAGGTGCGTGAGGAGAACCGCGCGATCGGCATTCAGGAGATGGACGAGCGGAACAGCCATGGACCGAAACGGATTGTGATCAAGCCGGAGCAGAGGCCGGGAATGGCGCTTGGAAATACAAGCACGACCGGAACAGCGGTGATGGCAAAAGGCAGTACGGCAACGCGGAGGGCTGCGGTAGAAACGGGAGAAGAAATTGCCGCAAAGACAATGCAGCAGCGTGCACCGGAAGGGGTGTCATCTATTTTTGCTGGTGCGGCTTATCATGGAAAGGCAGGCGGCAAAGCGCCGGGAAGCAGACGGAGTGCAGGAACACAGGCAGGAATGCAATATGGAATGGGCACGGCCGGAGTGCAGAGTGCAAAAAGACCGGGCGGAGCAGGTATGGTACCAGGAGAAGCCGAGAAGACGGAGCGCCTGAATACCTCACCTTACGCTTTCGGTGCAATCCCGGAAAACGAGCTGCTGCGCATCAAGGGCCATTCGAAGATCAAGTGTGCGGTGAAATGGGCGAAGAAAGGAAAATCGGCGGTTGAGATTGCCAGCATGTACGGCATCTTACGCATCACCCCGATCGCGCCGGAGGTGATCCGCATCAGTTTCGTAAAGAGTGTGACCGCAAAAGTGCAGGACACGTACTGGAAGCCGAAGGCAGACACCGCGTTTTCGTGGAGTGCGAAAGAATCGAAGACGGCGGTTCTGGTCGAGACGGAAAAGCTGCGCGTCATGGTAGAAAAAAAGGACGGCGCGGTGCAGTTCCTGACGCCGGACAACAAACCAATCCTTTCCGAGAAGCGTGACGAGCCGCGCATGATCGACGGCGGCATGACATGGACGTTCTTCGACTGGAGCGGTTCCGAAAAGCTGAAAGCAAAAGGCATTCTTTCGACCGAGTGGCTGGATCTGACCGCGAGGGCGCGCTACGTCTCTTTTGGCGGAAAGCAGGCGCGGATGCCGCTGCTTGTTTCGAACCGCGGCTACGGCATTGCGGCCGCCGCGTCCCGGACGGCACTGCTGTGCAATGTACGGACGTTTGGAACGTATCTTCACACCGCAGGGGACGGACAGATTGATTATTACTTCATTCTCGGAAAAGACCGGGAGGAAATTGTAAAACAGTATAAAGAGCTATAAAAGGAGCAGACATTTTATGAAAACTCTGGTAATTGCAGAAAAACCATCCGTGGCACGCGACATTGCGCGCGTACTGGGGTGCAGCAAAAAAGAAAACGGAGCGCTGGAGGGAAACAAGTATATCGTTACCTGGGCGCTCGGCCATCTGGTGACGTTAAAAGATCCGGAAGACTATGACAAAAAGTATAAGGAATGGAATATGGCAGTTCTGCCGATGATGCCGGAAAAACTGCAGATCAAGGTCATTCCGCAGACGGGAAAACAGTACCATGCGGTGACGACACAGCTTGCGCGGAAGGACGTGAATGAGATTGTCATTGCAACCGATGCCGGACGCGAGGGTGAGCTGGTGGCGCGGTGGATTCTCGACAAAGCACATAACCAGAAGCCGTGTAAGCGTCTCTGGATTTCCTCTGTGACGGACAAGGCGATCCGTGAGGGTTTTGCCAATCTGAAGGATGCGAAAGAGTACGACAATCTCTACCGCGCTGCCGTTTCCCGTGCCGAGGCGGACTGGCTCGTCGGCATCAATGCGACGCGAGCGCTGACCTGTAAATACAATGCACAGCTTTCCTGCGGCCGTGTGCAGACGCCGACACTTGCCATGATCGCACAGCGCGAGCAGGAAATCCGTGAATTTGTCCCGAAACCGTATTACACGGTGACGGCCGCGGCGGGCGGTGTGGTCTACACCTGGAAAGATGAAAAATCGGGCGGCACAAGAATCTCCGATCCGGAAAAGGCAAAGCAGATCGCAGAGAAGGCAAAACGGTATCCGCTTGTCTTACAGAACGTAGAAAAGAAGAAAAAGCAGAAAGAAGCGCCATTGCTCTACGATCTGACGGAGCTGCAGCGCACGGTTCGGCTATTCGGCAAAACAGACGCTGAATCTGATGCAGAGCCTCTATGAGACCCATAAAGTCCTTACGTATCCGCGGACAGATTCACGGTATCTGACGAAAGATATTGTGCCGACGTTAAAAGAGCGGCTGGATGCGGTCAGCATCGGCCCGTACAAAGCACTGGCCCAGCAGGCGAAGCGCAGTCCGCTGAACGGAAAGCTCTTCTTTGTCAATGATGCGAAGGTTTCCGATCACCATGCCATTATCCCGACGGAGCAGTACGTGCAGTTATCCGCACTCTCGAACGAGGAGCGCCGCATTTATGATCTTGTTGTGCGCCGCTTTCTTGCGGTACTGCTGCCGCCGTGTGTATATGAAGAGACGGTGATCCAGGCTTCCATCGAAAAGGAATGCTTTACTGCGCGCGGAAAGCGCATGGTCGAGAAAGGCTGGCAGGAGGCGTACGAGGATAACCGGTACGACGAAGAGGATGAGGCGAAAGAAGAGGTGCGGGAGCAGAATCTGCCGCTTCTGGAGGCAGGCATGAAGATCGGGCAGCCGAAGATCAGTCTCCGCGAAGGAAAGACAAAACCTCCGGCACGCTTCACGGAAGGCACGCTGCTCTCCGCGATGGAAAATCCGGTCCGCTACATGGAAAACCGCGACAGCAGCCTGGTAAAAACGATCGGTGAGGCGGGCGGCCTTGGAACGGTTGCGACCCGTGCGGATATCATCGAGAAGCTGTTCCGCAGCTTTCTGCTGGAGAAAAAAGGCAATGAGATCTATCTGACCTCGAAAGCACGCCAGCTTCTGAAGCTGGTTCCGGCGGATTTGAAAAAGCCGGAGCTGACGGCAAGCTGGGAGATGCAGTTAAACGACATTGCAAAGGGAAAGAAGCGGCGCGATGTGTTTATGGAGGAGATCCGCAGCTACACGGTGGAACTGATCGATGAGATCAAGACGGAAGAGGGAACGTTCCGCCACGACAACCTGACGAACAAGAAGTGCCCGAACTGCGGAAAACGGCTGCTTGCGGTGAATGGAAAGAACGCAAAACTGCTCGTCTGCCAGGACAGAGAGTGCGGCTACCGCGAGACGGTTTCCCGCACGACGAATGCGAGATGCCCGGTCTGCCATAAGCGCATGGAGATGATCGGAAAGGGCGAGGATGCGACGTTTGTCTGCGCCTGCGGCCACAAAGAGCGCATGACAAAATTCCAGGAGCGCCGCAAAAAAGAGGGCGGCGGCGTGACGAAGCGCGATGTGGCAGCTTATATGAAGAAACAGAAAAAAGAGGCCGAAGAGCCGGTGAACAATGCGTTTGCCGCGGCATTAAAAGGAATTAAATTATAAAAAAGGGAGCGAGTTCTGCCGAAAATCAAAAAACGGCGGAACCCGCTTCTTTTGTTAAAATCGTTGAGGAAAAGGTCAAAAAAAGTGATTGTTTTATGCAGAGTTATGCCGTAAAATAGAAACAAATGATATAAGAAACAGGAAAATTCTGAAAATAACAACAGGGAGGTTTTTCAATGAAACAGACGGATCTGGAAAAACTGCTGGCGGATATGTCGCTGAAAGAGAAAGTAGATCAGATGCTTCAGTTAAGCGGAGCATTTTACCTCGGGGATGAAAACAGCGTCCTGACCGGCCCGGCAAATGACATGGGAATCGGAAAAGAGGACCTGGAGATGGCCGGTTCCATTCTCGGTGCAGCCGGTGCCGATACGATGAAAAAACTGCAGGATGACTACATGGCAAAACAGCCGCATCACATCCCGATGCTGTTCATGATGGATGTCATTCACGGCATGAAGACCATTTTCCCGGCGCCGCTGGCGCAGGGAGCCACTTTTGATCCGGAGCTCTCCGGCGAGTGCGCGTCTGCAGCCGCAAAAGAAGCATCCGCGGCCGGACTTCACGTTACCTTTTCTCCGATGGTTGACCTTGTGCGCGATGCGAGATGGGGCCGCGTTGTGGAATCCACAGGCGAAGATCCGTACCTGAACAGCCGCTTTTCCGAGGCGATCGTAAAAGGCTTCCAGGGAGATGATTTAAAAACACCGGGAAAAGTTGCCTCCTGCATCAAACACTTTGCAGGCTACGGCGGAGCAGTCGCAGGAAGAGATTACAACACCGTAGAGCTCTCAGAGCATACCTTCCGTGAATTCTATCTTCCGGCATACAAAGCAGGCATCGATGCGGGCGCAGCGATGGTGATGACATCATTCAACACGATCAACGGCGTTCCGGCGAGCACCAACAAATGGCTGATGCGCGATATCCTGCGCGGCGAGATGGGATTTGACGGCGTGCTGATTTCTGACTTTGCAGCCATTCTGGAAACCGTTGCCCACAGAAGCTCGAAAGATGCCGCCGATGCAGCGAAAAAAGCGCTGGAGGCAGGCGTGGATATTGATATGATGACATCCGTTTACGCCGCAAACCTCTGCCGTCTCGTAGAAGAAGGTGAAGTGGACGAGCATCTGATTGACGAGTGCTGCCTGCGGATTCTGGAGCTGAAAAACAAACTGGGACTGTTTGAAAATCCATATAAAGATGCAGATGCCGAGAAAGAGAAAGCATACAACCTCTGCCCGGAGCACCGTGCACTGGCGAAAAAAGCAGCGGAGGAATCCTTCGTCCTGCTGAAAAACGACGGCGTACTGCCGCTTGACACTTCGAAAAAAATCGCATTTGTCGGCCCGTATACCAACAATCATGAAATCAAGAGCAGCTGGTCCTTCACCGGCGACAGCAAGGACTGCGTGACGATTCAGAAAGCAGCCGAGAAAGTCTTCGACGCATCACGCACCACGTATGCAGAAGGATGCCCGGTTATCGGAAACGATGTGGAGCTGATCGGATTTACCGAGACGACACCGAAAAAATACAGTGAGGAAGAGCTTGCTGCCATGGAGCAGAGCGCACTACAGGCAGCAAAAGAGGCCGATCTCGTGGTAATGCCGATGGGTGAGCATTATCTGCAGAGCGGCGAGGCGACCAGCCGTGCCATGATCGATGTGCCGGAAATCCAGATGGAGCTGTTCCACAAAGTGCTGGCCGTTAACCCGAATGTGGTTGTCGTTCTGTTCAACGGCCGCCCGCTGGATCTGCGGGAAATCAGCGCTAAAGCAAAAGCCATTCTCGAGGTATGGTTCCCGGGAACCGAGGGCGGAAGCGCTGTTGTGGATGTCCTGACCGGAAAGAAAAATCCGTCTGGCAAGCTGCCGATGAGCTTCCCATACTGCGTGGGCCAGGCACCGGTCAGCTACAACGAGTATTCCACCGGAAGACCGAATCTGCCGGGCATGAAAGAGCGGTTCCGTTCCAAATATCTTGACATTCCGAATGCACCGCTGTATCCGTTCGGCTATGGTCTTTCCTACACGACATTTGCCGTTTCGGATGTCGTGCTTGACCAGAACGAGATGGATAAGAATGGCAGAATTGCAGCAAAAGTAACCGTGAAGAATACCGGTGATGCTGCAGGCTGCGAGGTTGTTCAGCTGTACATCCGCGATGATTATTCCGATGTGGTTCGTCCGGTGAAAGAGCTGAAAGGTTTCCGGAAAGTAGAGCTTGCCCCGGGTGAGGAGCAGGAGGTTACGTTCTATATTACCGAAGAGGATCTGCGCTACTACCGGCTCGACGGAACCTTCGGCAGCGAGCCGGGTACCTTTACGGTGATGATCGGCAACAGCAGCACGACGGAAAACAGTGCAGTATTTACTTTAACACC
>OHCC01001014.1_pt1 | contig 14266 bp, 8 predicted proteins | sample 1577521 | NCBI WGS metagenome assembly OHCC01 (sample SAMEA3879533, study PRJEB24766) | human gut metagenome | biome: human-associated habitat; feature: feces | place: USA | collected 1985/1987
AATACCGATACGAATGGTAAGTTTCATTCGGATTGGTGTTCAATGATTTATACGCGTTTGTTGGTGGCTCGTTCTTTGCTCGCAGAGGATGGGGTTATCTTTATTTCGATTGATGATAATGAGGTGCGCAATCTGAGAAATATTTGTGACGAAGTATTTGGGGAACATAATTTTGTAGCACAATTAGTGTGGGAAAGAGCTTACTCACCCAAAAATGACGCAAAATACATCTCAAATAGCCATGATTATATTTTGATGTTTGCCAAACAAATAGAAGACTTTACGATTGGACGATTAGAGAGAACAGAAGAAGCTAATGCTCGTTATTCTAATCCAGACAATGATCCACGAGGTGTTTGGAAACCAAGTGATATGTCTGTTAAGACATATAATGCAGCATGTGATTATCCCGTCACGACCCCTTCGGGGAAAATCGTAGAGCCTCCAGCAGGACGCTGCTGGAGTCTCTCGAAGAACGCGTTCTTCGAGAGACTCCGCGACAACCGAATTTCATTTGGTGTCGATGGTAATAGCGTACCATGTATCAAAAGGTTTCTATCTGAACTTAAGTTTGATGGTATGGCTCCAACATCTATACTTTTTTATAAAGAAGTTGGACATAGTCAAGAAGGTGCAAAAGAAGTAGTATCTCTTTTTGGAGACAAAGGTGTATTTGATGGGCCAAAGCCTGTAAGATTGCTTCAACGTCTTATTACTTTGGCCAATTTGAAAGGAGATTCTATCGTATTGGACTTCTTTTCAGGTTCGGCGAGTACCGCTCATGCCTTGATGAAGACTAATTTAGAGAAGAACACTAATTGCCAATTTATTATGGTTCAATTACCTGAAGAAGTAAGTGATACAAAGAAAGATCAAGGTTATGAAAATATCTGCGAAATAGGAAAAGAGCGTATTCGTCGTGCCGGTGCAAAAATCAAGGCTGATTCTCCGCTTACTACGCAAAATCTCGACACCGGTTTCCGTGTCTATCGCCTCGATGAAAGTAATTACGAGAAAGTATCACTTTCACCTAAGGAATACAAGCAAGACCAGCTCGACCTCTTTGCCAATAATATCAAGGCTGACCGTACAGACTTTGACCTGCTCTATGGTTCTATGTTGGCATGGGGCGTTCGCTTAGACTTACCCTTGTTGACAGAAACCGTGGATGGCTGCACCATCTACACCGTCAATGAAGGCGACCTCGTGGCTTGTTTTTCTCCAGATATTACCGATAAGGTAGTAGCTGCGATGGCAGACAAAAGTCCTTTACGTGTACTCTTTCGCGATGCCTGTTTCAAAGAAGATGCTCAGAAAATCAACATTTATGAGCAGTTCAAGCAAGCCTTGGACTGGGCGGATAATGATGCGTTTAATAACATCAGAGTAATTTAACGTGTTCATGGAAGAGAACAACAAAATACTAATCTATACAGACAATGACGGTCTGACAAAGATAGATGTGAAACTTGAGGAAGATACCTTATGGCTTACTCAAGCGCAGATGTGCGAGCTGTATCAGACAAGCAAATCCAATGTAAGTGAGCATATTAAGCACATTTTCGAAGAAGGCGAACTACAAGAGGACTCAGTTGTTCGGAAATTCCGAACAACTGCCGCAGATGGTAAGGCGTACATGACAACCTTCTATAATCTCGACATGATTATCGCTTTAGGTTATCGTGTCCGCTCCATCATTGCCACACGTTTCCGCCAATGGGCTACCCAACGGCTGAAGGAATACATCACCAAAGGTTTCACTATGGACGACGAGCGCCTGAAAAAGTTGGGTGGTGGTGGCTATTGGAAAGAACTATTGGAACGCATCCGTGACATTCGTGCCACGGAAAAGGTGTTCTACCGCCAAGTGCTGGAAATCTATGCCACCAGTATTGACTACGACCCTCGCGCCTCAGTGTCACAGGAATTTTTCAAGAAAGTGCAAAACAAGATACATTATGCTATCCACGGTCGCACTGCCGCAGAATTGATAGTGGAACGTGCCGACTCAGAGAAAGACTTCATGGGACTACTCACCTTTAAGGGAAGCCAACCTACACTGGCCGAAGCTCGTACTGCAAAAAACTATCTTGATGATAAAGAACTTCGATCCATGGGACAGTTGGTGTCCGGATATCTTGATTTCGCAGAACGTCAAGCCGAGAAAGAGCAACCCATGACCATGAACGATTGGGCAAACTATCTGGATCGCATACTCACCTCAACTGGAGAACAACTCCTACTGGATGGAGGCCGAGTATCCCATCAAGAAGCGATGGACCATGCCACTACTGAATATCGTAAATATAAACAACGCACACTCAGCGATGTGGAGCAAGATTATTTGAACGCTATCAAGGCGATTAGCGACAAAAGTAAGAAAGGAGGCAAAAAGTGAAAATAAGATATAAACATCAACGCTTTCAAGCGGAAGCCACCAAATGCGTGAGCGACGTATTTCAGGGACAACCCAAACACGACGGCAGCCGCACCTTCTTGAACAAGTTTGGTGCGCTCAGTTTCGACGGCTTCGGCAATCTGCCCCTTGTACTTGACAATGAAAGCATTTGCGAGAATGTGCGTGGTATACAGATGGCAGAAGGATTGAAGCCCGTGGAGCATCTGGAGGGAGACGGACGTACCTTTACCATCGAAATGGAAACAGGTACGGGTAAGACCTATACCTACATCAAGACCATGTACGAGCTGAACGCCCGCTATGGCTGGTCGAAATTTGTGATTGTAGTGCCAAGTATTGCCATCCGCGAAGGCGTGTTCAAGAGTTTTGAGAGTATGGCAGAACATTTTGCCGAAGAATACGGCAAGCGTATGCAATACTTTATCTACAACTCCAAGCAGCTCGCCAAGATAGAAGCGTTTGCCTCAGACAACAATATCCATGCGATGATTATCAACACGCAGGCTTTTAATGTCTCGCTCAACGAAGATAAGAACAAGGAAGGACGTGCCGGTGATGCAACCGCTCGTATCATATTCTCACGGCGTGACGATTTTGGTTCGCGAAAGCCGATTGACATCTTGGCGAAAACGAATCCTATTATGATTATTGATGAGCCGCAAAGTGTGCTAGGCACTGATGCGAATAATGCCACACGCAAAGGTGTCAAACTGTTTAATCCGCTCTTTACCTTGCTTTATAGTGCCACACACCGTGAGATATTCAACCAAGTATATCGCCTCGATGCCATTGACGCTTACAATAAGAAGCTAGTGAAGAAAATAGAGGTACGCAGTGTGCATCAAGTGGGTTCTACAGCTACCAATGGCTATGTTTATCTGGATGAAATCGTCATTAGCAAAGGTAATCCACAAGCTCGATTGGGCTTCGATGTCAAGACAACCAATGGCACACGCCAAACCATTCGCTTGGTCGGCGAAGGATTCGACCTCAAAGAGCAAAGTGGTGGTTTGCAGGAGTATGCCGATAATTTCAAAGTGGAACGTATAGACGGATTGACCAATACCGTGCATTTCCTCAACGGACTGACGCTTCATTCCGGTGAGGTGGTGGGCAGCGTGAACGAGGACATTCTCCGCCGCAACCAGATACGAGAAACCATCAAAACCCACTTGGAGCGTGAACGCCAACTTTTCGCTCGCGGTATCAAAGTGCTGTCATTGTTCTTTATTGACCACGTGGATAGCTACCGCATCTACGATAAAGACAACGTGGAAAAGGGTAAGTTCGCAAAGATGTTTGAAGAGGAGTACCAACGTGCTTTGCAGGAGTTTATGCCTACCTTTACGGATGCCTCTTACACACGCTTTCTTTCCGACCCGAAGAATGCACCCGAAAACATTCACGATGGTTACTTCTCTATCGATAAAAAAGGAAAGAGTGTGGAATCGAAGAATAAGGAAGGCGAAAACGAAGAGCGTGGTTTCGACCTTATCATGAAGGATAAGGAGCGTTTGCTTAGCCAAAGTTGCCCCGTTCGCTTTATTTTCTCTCACTCGGCCTTGAAAGAAGGTTGGGACAATCCTAACGTGTTCCAGATTTGCACGCTGAAAGACACTTCCAACGAAATCAAGAAACGTCAGGAGGTGGGGCGTGGTATGCGCCTATGTGTTAACGACAAGGGCGAACGCCAAGATGCCGATGTATTAGGCGATCGTGTATTTGATACCAATATACTGACCGTTATCGCCAGCGAAAGCTATGACGATTTTGCCAAGAAGCTGCAAACAGATATGGCGGAAGCCTGTGGTAATCGTCCGGTGATTGTAACACCTACGTTGTTTACCGATCAGCTGACGCAAACCGAGGACGGACATAATATAAAGATAACCACTGAGCAGGCTGTGGAAATCCACGAGGAACTTATTGGGCAAGGTTACATCAAAAAGGGTAAGCTAACGCAGAAGTATTTTGATGAAAAGAAAGCCGGAACGCTCAATTTTGGTGAAGTGGAAAATCTACGCTCGTTTGTCGTCAAGCAGTTGGATAAGGTATTCAATCCCGATGCGTTCAAACCAGCTAATGGGCGCAACAAGACGGAGGCTCATTTCGTGAAAGACAACTTCAACAAAAAAGAGTGGCAAGAGCTGTGGAAGCGTATCAATACACGTACCTATTACAATGTGCGCTTTGAAACTCCAAAGCTCATAAAGGCTGCCATTGATGCACTCGACAAGCATCTGAATGTGACAGAGATTCGTATCGTTGTGGAAAGTGGCGGCATGGAAAGCATCCGTGACCGAGAGGAGTTGGAAGCCGGAACTGCTATGAACGCAGCCACGGTGAAGACTATCCGTGTGACGGAAGCCATTGGTGCAGAGGTAACGTATGACCTTGTGGGCGAGCTGGTACAGGCTACGGGTCTTACTCGCCGTACCATTGTGGAAATGCTGAAAGGCATCAGTCCTGCTACTTTCCATCAGTTCAAACTCAACCCTGAGGAGTTTATCATCAAGGCCGGACGCATCATCAATGACTGTAAAGCAATTTCCCTCATCCAGCATATCCAATACGAAAAACGTACCGGTACTTTTGGCACAGACATCTTTGAAGAAGCTACACTACGCGGTACACTCGGTAGGGACGCCATCGAAAGCACCAAGTCGCTCTACGACCTTGTGGTAGTGGATAGTGAGGGAATCGAAAAGAGCTTTGCCGAATCACTGGAAGCAGAGGATGATGTAGTGGTATATAGCAAACTGCCGGGAGGTTTCTACATCAACACCCCAATGGGCAAATACAATCCCGACTGGGCTGTAGCTTTCCGAGAAGGCACTGTGAAGCACGTATATTTCGTAGCGGAAACCAAAGGTAACGACATCGAAGTATCACAACTTCGTCATTCCGAGGATGCTAAGATAGAATGTGCTCATCGCCACTTTGCAGCTATCAGTACTGGTGATGTGGTGTATAGTGTGGTGAAGACTTATCAGGATTTGTATAATATTGTAACAAAGTAAAAACAATTAACTATGTAGAGGTCATACCACTACGTGCATTTAATTCATTGGTATAGGAACATGATAACAGAGCATCCTTCATATTTAAAAACAACGCCTATTGGCGAAGACTTATTTATAGGTAAATCTCATGAGGCAATATCTAAAAGAATTGCTCAACAGATCAAAAATGGTAACCATTGCCAAATGATTGGAATTGATGGCGGATGGGGATCTGGTAAATCAAATTTGGTAAAGCTCATTTCTAATGAACTCAATGCAGGGATAAGTGATAAAAAGAAACAAATGTTTCCATTTATCACCTATGATGCTTGGGGGCACAGTTCCGATTTACAACGCCGTACCATATTAGAGGAGATAACAAAATCTCTGATTAGTGACTATGGATGTCTTGATAACTCTTGGAAAATAAAACTTAACGAACTTCTTTCCAAAAAGAAAAGCACTTATAACAAAAAAGTTCCTAGACTTAGCACAACTATTAAAGTCGGCATGTTATTAGTGGCATTAACCCCACTAATCAATTGGCTTGTTTCTTTGGTCCCAGATAAATGTGTTTGGGGAAAGATTCTTACGTCTATGATACCTTATATTGTTGGTATCGTTTATGTTGTTTATAAAAAGCATTGCGATGATAAAAAATATGGCATAGCTGAAACCGTATCATTTTCGTCTTACTTTGAGGAATTATTCCTTGTGTACAAGGGTGAAATTTCTGAAGAATCAACTTATGAAGTGATTTCTGAAAAAGAACCTTCATCTTCACAATTTAAGGAATGGATGCATCAGTTAGATGGGAGTATCAGGGATAGTAAAAAAGTAATCCTTGTCTTTGACAACATGGATAGGCTTCCTATTGCTAAAGTACAAGAGTTTTGGGCTGCTATACACTCTTTTTTTGCAGAAGAGTCTTTTGATAATCTTGTTATAATTGTACCATTTGACCGCTCACATATCATAAATGCCTTCAAATCGGAAGATAATACCGATAATAGCCATTGTTACGGCAATGACTTTATTAACAAGACATTTAGTGTGGTACATCGTGTAGCTCCTCCTATCATGTCTGATTGGAAAGCTTTTTTTTATCAAAAATGGGAAGAAGCCTTTGGTAAAGAAGTATCTCCAGATAAGGAGGTTACGCAGATATATGACGCTATGACCCCAGAAATAACCCCTCGCAACATCATTGCTTTTATAAACGAACTAATTACATTGAAGTTTAACTCTGATGCATCTATTCCTGATAGATACTTAGCATTATACATTTTTGGCAAGGATGAAATTTCAGCTAAACCGTCAATAAAACTTTTGTCTCCTTCATTTTTAGGGAATTTGTCTTGCCTTTATAGTAATGATACCGGTATGCCTAAATTTATGTCGGCTATACATTATCAACTACCTGTAGAGAAATCAATGGATATTGTTTTTACACGGCAAATGAAAACTGCTCTCGATAATAATGAAGTGGAGACAATTAACCAATTAGCCAAAGAGAACTCTACCTTTAAGAGTATTGCAGAAATAGCTATTCTAGATGTCACTAACATTGAGAATGCGACAATAGCACTCGAAAAGGCTGATTTATCTAATATTGAGAAAGGTGTTGTCGATTATATTTGGCAATGTCTATACCATCGTATTCACTCATTAAAAGCTGACTTCACACGTTATAAATCTTTCCACTCAATCTTACTTTCTCATATATCACAAACAGATAGGAAAAACTATATCTCTATGCTGATTAAACAATACCAAAGCATAAAGGAAGATAGTTTTGATTGCCAGACTTATATACAAGGCATTGATGCCTTGCGGAAAGTAGACTCATTTCATTTAGATTGTGTCCTTGAATGTTTATGGCAAATATCACCTGCATTGTTCGTGAAACTTACTCAAATCACGAAAGATTCATACAATGACTATGGATATTATTGTCCTGAAGAAGATTTAGACGAATACCTTTCTGATTTAAGCATTTCGGATTGGAAATCCATATTTATCAATAAGACATTAGCTGATGAATATAAATTGAATCGCTTTGAGAAAAAACTGCTCGAAAATCTAAAATCCTCTGGGAACAACGTAGATGATGTTAGAGTATGTATTGAACGCCTGAAAGAGATTCGATCCTATATAGATAATGCAGATTCTATAATGGCCGACTCGGCTATCTATAATATATTGGGTAGCATCGATAGTAAGAATCCAATATTCTATGATTTAATATGCATTGGTATGTCCAAATGCGGTTCGTACCAGTATAGAAGATACAGCCCATATTCTACAATGCTATCTTCACCCTCTGACCAAGATATTATTTCTATCTCAAACACCATTAAATGGTATATCAATTATGGTGATCTATTAGTAAGTTATAGTTCATATGATAGTAAACTAACAAATAGTGTTGTAAGACATTTGACCAATAGCTATAATGCTCATAGTAGAGCATCAATCACAAATTGCTTGAAAAATTATACATCTATAAAAGCTCATTATTCACTTGAAGCCAAGGCTTTGTTGACTAAACTTGCTGGATGGTCTACTCACTATAAAGGTGAAGATGTTTTCTCTCCTGAACTAATAAAAGACTGCCTTAATGTAAAAAATGATTTATCAGTTGCAGTATTAAATGCTCTAAATTCAACCTTGCAAAGCAAATCGCAAGAGGTTTGGTGTGATGACTTGAAAAACTCGCACACTTTAGCCGATTATTATGTCATGTATCATCCAGAAATTAATCAAAACTTGTTTGATGCGATAAAAGAGCAGATAAATAGTTGTGTAACTAATAATACTGCCATTGCAAACCAAGACATTGTTGGTAAGTTATTGTCTATATGTAACGTACAAGGCTGTGACGTGAAAAATTTCTTTATAGATACCCTAAATAAATTCAACACAAATCAGTCAACCAAAGGAAAGGTAATTGCATTAGCCCCTTGGATTTTCCAATATGTAGGGAATGACTTGGAGACTTATCAGGATTACTTGTTTAAGTTTTTAGTTACAGAGGTGTTAGAAGATGATGCAATAATTAGTATCCTTAATAAAAACAGACAGATGCTTTCATTCAAAAAACCTGATGATTTTAAGAGGAAAATCAAGCAGTTAGCTGAAGCTAATGGTAACGAATCTTCAGAAATTTGGATGCTGGCAAAATATTGGAAACTTATAAAAGATAAGAAATAAAAATTTGGCACTTTTGCTATGGATTCGCAGTTATACATGATAGTAGATTTAGAGAGATGTGGCGATAAGTGTATGTTTATCACCGAGCAAGTTTCCTCTATCAGCGAGAACAAGAACGGTCTTTGGGCTGTTCGCTTCTCGTCATCTACTCGTGTGTTCAATTACAACAAAGCCCGTCTGTTATATTTTACCGATCCAGAGACCATAGATTTCAGCGAAAAAGGATTGTATATCAAGAATAAGCACATCAACAATGTGGCAGAAGTATTGCGGTTTTCTGACACTCGTCATACATTCTATCGAGTGACCTATTCCAATGGTTACTATGAGAACTTTGAGGGAAATGATGTCTATATCACTCGTACTCCCATTGACAAAAATGGTGGATCTACTTGGGAATATCTTCGTAAATTGGCTGCTGAAACAGGTCTGATGACAGAGGATGAAGATAATATCTTATCCAAGCAGTATGAATTGGTAGATACAATGCGCGACAATGTTCCTTTGGCTCAATATCTTGGTGACAAGTCAAAATTAGCAACATATCGCTTGCCAAAGCAGGTTTATTATCCTTTCGGATGCAATGCCAGCCAAAAGTCTGCGGTGGAGAAGGCATTGACGCATCAATTAAGCATTATACAAGGACCTCCGGGAACAGGTAAAACGCAAACGATTCTCAACATCATAGCCAATTTGCTTATGGTAGGAAAAACAGTGCTTGTTGTGTCTAACAACAATTCTGCCGTAGAGAATGTAGCAGAAAAATTGGAGAGCGAAGGACTTGGTTTTATAGTAGCCAAACTCGGTCGTACGAAAAATAAAGAGGTGTTTATTGCCAATCAAGTAGGTTATCCTGATATGACAGATTGGAATATTGAGGACAAATCAACAATATATCAGTTGGCGAATGATTCTCTCCAAAGCGTTTCTAAAGGATTTGACGGACAGTTACGTCAAGCTCAACTAAAGACGGAATATGATGCGTTGCTGAAAGAGAGCAAATATAATGCGCTATTAGGAACAAACAATACTGATAACAAATGGCTTCATGGTAAACCTTCTTCCAAACTGATGACTCTACTCAATCTTTACCGAATGATGGTAGAGAAAGAGCATAAGACCGGTTTCTGGTTCCGTCTGAAGTGGTCATTTGCTATGGGAATGAAGACATTCTTGTTCCTTAACGGTAAAGTTACAGAAGTGATAGCAGGATTGGAAGAAGCCTACTATTTTTCTCATAAGGCTGAAATCGAGCAAGAATTGAGTACCATCGCTCATACGCTTAAATCCATTGATATTAACCGGTCTGTAAAAGATCTGCATTCCTCTTCCTTGCAAATGTTGAAGGATAAGATTGCCAAACGATATGGAACCGGCAAAAGAAAAAGATTCTCTCTTAGAGACATAAAACCAAGAACCGAGGAGTTCTTGAAAGAATATCCTATCATACTCAGTACTACCTATTCTGCCAAGAGCTGCATCAGTAAGGATATGGTATTCGATTATGTAATCATGGATGAAACGTCGCAAGTGGACATTAAGACCGGAGCATTGGCACTCTCGTGTGCGATGAATGCCGTGATTGTTGGTGACGACAAGCAGTTACCTAATGTAGTGAACCGTGAAGAAGCACTTGCATTAAATGCCATTCAGACAACCTATAGTGTAGATGACAGATACAACGCCGTGACACATAGCTTTCTGCAATCATGTGTGGAGGTATTCACGGAAGCCCCTGTCACGTTGTTGCGTGAGCACTATCGTTGCCATCCCAAGATTATCGAATTCTGCAATCAACGCTTTTATAACGGTGAACTGGTGGCTATGACTAGCGATAACGGTGAAGAGAATGTGTTGCAAGTAGTCCGTACAGCTAAAGGCAATCATGCGAGAGAGCATTTCAATCAGCGAGAGATTGATGTTATCACACAGGAAGTAATGCCAAAATATAAGGATATGGATAGCGTGGGCATCATTACTCCCTATCGAAACCAAGCGGAAGAAACAAACAAGGCATTAGGACGTACTATTGCAAGTACGGTACATAAATATCAAGGTCGAGAATGCGATACCATCATCATAAGTACAGTAGACAACGAGCCAACGGAGTTTTCTGATGATGCCAACTTGCTCAATGTTGCCATATCACGCGCCAAGGCTCATTTGTGCATCGTGACCAATGGCAATGAACTGCCTAAAGAGTCGAATCTTGCCCAACTGATAACCTATATACAATATAACAATTTTGAGGTCAAAGAAAGCAAGCTCCACTCTGTGTTTGATTTGCTTTATAAGCAATACACCGCAGAGCGTTTGGCGCATGAAGCCACCCATCCTTCGGTATCGAACCATCTATCTGAAAACCTCGTTTATGAGGTTTTGGTAAAAGCTATTGCAGATTTGAATTTGATTAATGCGGAAGTATTATGTCATTATCCACTCTCTCGACTAATTGGCGATTGGAGTTTGCTTAGTGAAGAAGAAAAGGCTTTCGCAGAAAGTCCGTTTTCTCATGTGGATTTCCTTATCTACAATTCGCTCACCAAACAACCACTCCAAACGATTGAAGTTGATGGTTGGAATTTTCACCAGAAAAGCGATGTACAGCAATCACGGGATGCCCTCAAAGACCGATTGCTCACAAAGTTTGGTCTTTGTCCGCATCGTATTTCCACTACAGAAACGGTGAATGTGGAAACGATAAAGAAAATCATTTTAATCAGTAGTTAAAAATCAAAGTTATGAGCAGATTAAGCAAACTATATCAGACAATGGAAAACCTAAAGGAATTAGGTTTGTCTATTAATGAAGATCTTATTCAAGAGGCAAATGAGTTAGAAGAAGAAATTATCAAGAAAGAGATTCTTCCGGTGTTGAGCAAAACAATAGAGCCGGCTTTGCAACCTGTAAAGCGTGAACTTGTTTTAGTTGTGGATTATGTGCCGGAACAGCCCTTGAGCGTTCATCTTAGCCGTAAGCGTAACTTTGCAGCGGAGTTGACGGATGCCAAGGAGATGGTGCTCGATCCGGAGGTAACACATCGGAATAATGGTTCTCGTCTGGATGAAAAGATAGAAAGAGGTCCGACAAGAGATATGACGGTTGTTTTTCCTGACGGAACTATAATAGCGGAGAAAACTGCTGTTGAAACACTTATAAATGTTGTCAAAAAAATAGGAGTGGCTGAGGTTCGCAAGGTGGTGGAAGAGTATAATCTCAAATTCTGCAAAGTACCCGTAATTTCAAACCGAAGAGATGCAAAGTACGGTAAAAGTCAGAAAGAATTGGGTGGAGGATGGTTATTGATTACCCATAGCAACAATCGTATGAAAAAGGCTTTTATCGAGAATGTTTCTGAAGTTTTACATCTCGGAATAAAGGTCACCTTAAAAGAATAAGAGAGCTATGGCAAAAAATATAGAAATACGAAATAGTACAGCAGAGTTCCTGATTTTTCAAATTGAGGGAAAAGAAAATGGAGTGCAGGTAATGTATCAAAATGAAACTATCTGGTGTACACAGAAAGCTATGGCGCAATTATTTGACTGCTCCACAGATATGGACTTCACTTGAAAAATATATATGAAAGTGGAGAGTTGGTACAAGTGGTAACAACCGAGTATTTCTCGGTTGTTCAGGTGGAAGGTGAACGTCAAGTAAATCGTAAGTTGAAATTCTATAATCTTGATGCTATCATTTCCGTAGGCTATCTGATATCTATGCAACTAGTATCGACTACAACCGTAATGTCCCCACAACACGCGCCTTTTTCAAAAAAAAGCAAAATAAGATGCACTATGCCGTGTACGGGCATACTGCCGCAGAATTGATAATGGATAGAGCCAATGCCGAACATGAACACATGGGACTTTACAACTAGGTTACCAATGCCATGCTCCGCTTATTAATGCAGTTTAATGCTAAAAAGTTATTATTCCGGAATCGCACTCTTTTTTATGAAATAACTAAAAGTACAGGGTATAATCATTTACCTTTGTAAATAAAAAAGATTTTCATTTGCGAACTGTAAATCCCGCTCAGAATACCTTCTACATAGGGAAGGAAATTTTTAGTAAATTTCCATTGGATTTTTACTAAAAATCCTCTGAACTTTTAGTAAAAATTGGTCGAACTTTTAGTAAATCTTAGGAAGGGTTCTTTCATGTCAATAATAATGAAAAATATTCAGCCTGTAGACCATTTCTTTATTATGTTTCTCTTTCGTAAAATCACCCCAATAATCGATGATAGGAATTTTAATCGGAAAAGTGAATTTTTCTGATTGTGATATTATTGGAAAAGTGTACATTTGTGATCGGATAAATCATGGAAAAGTGTAATATTCTATTCGCATTATGCTGGCATACACATACATAGAGAAAGGAAAGTTCGAACTTCAGAAGAAGTCTGTGCCCCAAATAATAGATTCGCAGGATGCCCTTGTGCGCGTCTCGCTTGGAAGTATTTGTAGTAGTGATTTACACATCAAACATGGCAGTGTGCCTCGTGCCATTCCAGGCATCACCGTTGGTCATGAAATGGTGGGCGTTGTAGAGCAAGTAGGCTGTAATGTTACTACGGTGAAGCCCGGTGACAGGGTGACAGTGAATGTGGAAACCTTTTGCGGCGAGTGCTTCTTCTGCAAAAAGGGATTTGTGAATAACTGTACCGATCCCAATGGTGGTTGGGCTTTGGGTTGCCGCATTGACGGCGGACAAGCCGAATATGTCCGTGTGCCCTATGCTGATAGCGGTCTGAGCCGCATCCCCGATACAGTGAGTGACGAACAGGCTCTATTTGTAGGCGATGTACTTGCCACCGGATTTTGGGCTGCCCGTATTTCGGAGATTACCGAAGATGATACAGTGCTGATTATAGGTGCCGGTCCTACAGGCATTTGTACTCTGCTTTGTGTGATGCTAAAGAAGCCGAAGAGGATTATTGTTTGCGAAAAATCACCCGAACGTATTCAGTTTGTTCGCGAACACTACCCTAATGTGTGTGTAGTAGAACCTGAAAAATGCAAGGATTTCGTGCTTCAGCATACTGACCATGGCGGAGCTGACGTCGTTTTAGAAGTAGCCGGAAGCGAAGACTCTTTTCATTTGGCATGGGAGTGTGCCCGCCCCAATGCCATAGTTACCGTAGTTGCTCTTTACGACAAACCGCAACTTTTGCCTTTACCCGATATGTATGGTAAGAACCTTACTTTTAAAACAGGTGGAGTAGATGGATGTGATTGTGCCGAAATCCTTCGACTGATAGAAGAAGGCAAGATAGATACTACTCCGCTTATCACTCACCGATATCCATTGAATGAAATAGAAGAAGCTTATCGCATCTTTGAAAATAAATTGGATGGAGTGATAAAAGTGGCTATAATAGGGAAAGATCGCTAATGTGTTTGATGCATTACGAATTTTAGATATAGTAGTATATATAAATACACTCGTTTTTATAAATGTTTCCCTGAGATTTTGGACTTAGCGAGTCCAAAATCAATTCCTATGCTTTCGTGGACTCATTATCGAACACTTAGTATAACTAGTCGTTGGCAGAATTACTTCAAAACGCTGAAAATAATGAACTAAATAATAAGCAGAACTAATAATTAAGTGATAGTAATGGGTGA
>OHCC01001022.1_pt1 | contig 14055 bp, 10 predicted proteins | sample 1577521 | NCBI WGS metagenome assembly OHCC01 (sample SAMEA3879533, study PRJEB24766) | human gut metagenome | biome: human-associated habitat; feature: feces | place: USA | collected 1985/1987
GATAAGTGATTAGCGATAAGTGATTAGCGATAAGTGATTAGCGATAAGTGATTAGCGATAAGTGATTAGTGGTCTGCGCAATCGTTGCCATAGCGCAGCCCACTAATCGCTAATCACTTATCACTCATCACTACTTTATAATCTCCTTACACCACTCCCTCACCCGCTTGTCCGTCAGTTCCGCCTGATTATCAAGATCAATAACCAAGCCACACCATTGATTGCCACGCAGTGCACGAGACTTATTAAATTTATATCCCTCTGTAGAAGTAAAACCAACCAGGGTGGCTCCGTCTTCTTCAAAAACATCTGCCAGTATGCCCATACCATCTACAAAGTTATCAGGATACTTTGCCTGGTCACCCAGGCCAAAGATGGCTACTTTCTTTCCCTTCAGTTGAAGTGTCCTCAGCTCCGGCAGAAGTTCATCCCAATAGGTAGGCAGTTCCCCGTCAAACCAGGTAGAAGCTCCCACAATCAAATAGTCGTATGCTTCAAAATCATTCTGCCAGGCGTTCTCTACAGAGACTACCTCAACTGCATCACCCAACTCTTTTTGTATCTTTTTTGCTACCAAGGCCGTCTTATCCGAATTGGCAGCGTAAATCAATGCTATCTTTTTCATATAAGTAGTACTTTAAATTTAGTTCATACTATGTGACAGCGTTTTATTGAAACGCAAATGATCGCAGATTAAATGGCTGCGCTATACTTGAGCGATGATATGCTTTGCGTGAATCTGCGAGTTTCTGCGTTTCAATAACAGTATCATATAATGATGAACGATTATTTATCAATCTATCTTTCTTAATATTCCAATAACTCTTTTGCTGTTGCATATATCTTTTCTTCATCGGGCAAAATAGCACGTTCCAGTACCGGATGGAACCCAACCGGCGTAAATGTGGAACCTACACGACGGATAGGGGCATCAAGATGCCTGAACATCTCCGTCCCAAGAGTAGCAGCTACCTCGGCACCAAAGCCTGAAAAGACTTTATCTTCGTGTACCACCAATGCCTTGCTGGTTTTCTTTACCGATTCAAAGATAGTCTCTTTGTCTAACGGGATCAGTGAACGAAGGTCGATCACTTCCACTTCCCATCCGCTTTCCTTCGCCAGGCGTTCGGCTACGTTAAGGCAAAAATGGGTAGTATTGCCATAAGTGATAATACTCAGATCGGAGCCTTCACGACGGATACGGGCCTTACCAAAAGGTACCTCAAAATCTTCGGGCACAATGGCTGAGGCTTCTACTGAATTGTACAGAGCTTTCGGTTCAATAAATAAAGTGAATCCCCGCGAACGCATACTTGTACGAAGCAGTCCGGCCGCATCATCGGCAAAAGAAGGACATACGATCCGCGCTCCGGGAAGGGTGGTAAGAGCTCCTTCTATGTTTTGGGAGTGATACAGTCCGCCACCGATATAACCACCCGAAGCTAATCTCAGGGTGATATTGGGAACAAATTTTCCGTTGCTTCGCCAGTACTCGTGTGTACACTCTACGTACTGCTCTACGGCCGGCCAGAAATAATCGGCAAACTCAGCACCTTCTATCACAACATGTATCTTCGGGTCGAAGCGACACATACCATTGGCCGTACCTACGATATAATCTTCGGCAATCGGTGCACTGAATACACGGGCATCGCCAAACTCCTGTTGCATGCCTTTGGTGACATTAAATACGCCTCCTTTTTCTTTGTTTGCCACATCCTGTCCCCAGATAAAGGTATCGGGATTGCGCCTGAACTCAGACTTCAGTGTTTCATTAATAGCAGTCACCATAAAAGCCTTCTCTCCTTCTACCTCCTTGTGAGTTCCATCCGGATACTTCTTCGGTTCATAAGGTTCCGGCAGTACAAAGTCAAAAATCGACTTCGGATCGGGATCGGGAGCAGCAAGTGCTTTGCGATTGGCAGCACTAAGCTCTTTTTTCGCTTCGGCTTCTATCTTTTGCAAATCCTCTTCCGAGAGTCGTTTGTAACGGAGCAACATGCGGCGGAATTTCATCAGCGGATCGGCATCTTTCACATAGGTAAGTTCGTTCTCATCGCGGTAAAGGGTATGCTTGTCCGAATTGGAATGCGAACCGATACGGACACAATTGGCATGCACAATCACCGGGGTGCGATTGGCAATGGCAAACTCACGGGCTTCGGTCATCGCATTCATAGAGTCGAACACGTCTTTGCCGTTACAATGAATGATTTTCAGATTCTTAAAGCCGGAGAAGTTATCGGCAACTTTACGGTTGGCAGTCTGCTCATCTTTCGGGACAGAGATACCATAACCATTGTCCTGCCATACAAAGATAACAGGCAGGCGCTCAAGACTGGCCCCATTGACAGCTTCGTAAACAAAGCCCTCGGAGGAGGCCGATTCGCCATGCGAAGTGATCGCAACACCCCGGTGGCCGTAGTAAACCATAGCCCGGGCTACGCCTGCGGCATGCAAGTCGTGTGTACCGGTGGCAGAAGAGACATTTTCAATGTGCCACTCCGGTTTGGCGAAGTGATTGGACATGTGACGACCGCCACTACCGGGGTCGGTAGCTTTGGAAATGCCGTTTAGAATCAGTTCCTCTACGCTCATTCCGGCAGAAAGAGCGGTAAGCATATCGCGGTAGTATGGGAAAAGAAAATCTTCTCCTTTGGTGAAAACCTGCCCGATGGCTAACTGAATGCCATCATGCCCGGCATAAGGGGCGTGGAAAGACCACCCTAAAGATTGCAACAAATAAGACGGTGTTTTCTCGTCAAGGGCACGTCCCAGGGTCATCAGATAGTACCATTTACGAAGCGTGGCTTCGTCAGTAGTCTTAATATCATATTTCTTCATAAATCTTTTTTTGTGCTTCCCGCACGGGGAGGTGCGGCAGGCGATGATTGTATATTAATGGGGGTATCAATGTGTATTTTTATTTGACATTTAGGGGATACTTCGAGGGAGGCTTCGGGAGGGGGTGTTGTGACACACTGATGTCATGCTCGGTGACATCAAGGATGTCATGCCCGGTGACATCAGGGATGTCATACCCGGTGACATCAGTGTGTCATGACTGGTGACACAGGTGTGTCATGACTGGTGACACAGGTGTGTCATGACCGGTGACACAGGTGTGTCATAACAGCATCCCCAAAAAGCTGCTCAGAAGTACCACAGGGGCATTATTCTGAGGTGAAACGCTCTAAATAATCTGCTATAAAATGGAGGAAGTTACCCCCTAATGAGCCATCTACTACCCGGTGGTCATAAGAGAGAGACAGGTACATTTTATGCCGGATAGCGATCACATCTCCTTCGGGAGTTTCTTTTACAACCGGCTTCTTCTCAATACTTCCCACACCCAGGATAGCGACCTCCGGCTGATTGATTACCGGAGTACCAAAAAGCATCTTAAATGTACCGTAGTTGGTGATTGTAAATGTTCCGCCACTAATCTCGTCAGGAGTCAGCTTATTATTGCGGGCTTTAAGTGCCAGTGAGTTTATGCTCAGTGCCAGTCCGTTCAGGTTCAGGCGGTCGGCATCATGGATGACAGGTACAATCAGATTACCGTCATTCAGCGATACGGCAACCCCGATATTGATGTGCTTCTTAAACAGTATATTGTAACCGTCAACAGATACATTCACCTGCGGATAAGCAACCAATGCTTTAGCCACCGCCTCTGTTATGACAGGCATATAAGTCAGCTTCACACCCTCCCGACGGAAGAATGCATCTTTATTCTTCTCACGCCAATGAACCAGCCGGGTCACATCAACTTCGACTACATTGGTTACGTGTGGAGAAACTTTCTTCGACATTACCATATGATCGGCGATAATCTTACGGACAAAATCCATAGGCTTCACTTCCACATCCGAAGTGGACCTGGCTACCGGAGCAGGCGAGACAACCGGTGCAACCGGAGCAGTGGTAGCAGCAGATACAGGCGAAGTAGCCGGAGCTGTACTCACCGGAGCCTCTTTGGATATAGCGGCTGCTTGCTGAACAGTAACTTTAGGCGCAGCAGAACTACCACTCTTCTTCCGGGCAATGTAATCTTTGATATCTTTCTTACTCAACCGCCCCTCATAACCTGTACCGGGAATGGTATCCAGTTCTTCCCTCTGAATTTTTGCTTCCCGTGCCAGCTGTAACACAACGGGCGAGTACCAACGCTCTTCTTCGGCTTTCACAGCTTTCTCCTGCGGAGAGTCAGAAGTGGGTATTCCGCTTGATGGTTGCTCTGTTTCGGTTTCTTCCTGTTCGCCTTCTCCACCCATATCTACAAGGGCAACCACAGTTCCTACCGGCACTGTATCGCCTTCTTTAAACAATATCTCTACCACCTTGCCGGCTACGGGAGACGGAACTTCGGCACTCACTTTGGCAGTGTTTACCTCAAACAACACATCGTCTTCCTGAATGACGTCGCCTACTTGTACCGACCAGGATATAATGGTACCTTCAGTGACACTCTCACCCAATTTGGGCATCTTTATTTCAAACTTTGGCATATAACTTATTCTTTTATTATTATTGACTTATATAGATTAAACAACCTTCCGGATTAGAAAGTTCCGAGTTAATAGTTTATAGTTGTTATCACCCCGCACAATAACTGTCCACTGTCAATTGTCCACTGTCAATTGTCCATTGTCCCCTGTCAATTCCCCCAAATCCACGCTTCCGTAGCATACTTCCCACGCTTCAGCCGTTCAATAGCTTCTATATCATTACGGGTGAAACGATAGATAGGATTCTCTCCATTCTCACTCAAAAAGTAATGAAACAGGAGCCGTAGAAAGCGTCGCATATCCGGAGGCTGTTGCAAATGCCTGCACACATTGGTCACTTCACTTTTTACTGACGGCACGGCGCGCACTATGTGAGAACCGGGAGCCAGTACTTCCGGCTCCGACCTGCCATTGAGCGAGGCATTCAATGCCTCGATGTTTGTAGAAAAGAGGAGTGTGCAGTGATACATCACTCTGTTTTTGTGGATACACTGTGCACTACCGGATATCTTCTGCCCGTCGATATACACTCCTAAGCGACTGTCCGCACTGGCAGTGATCCCTACTGTTGCCAGAAAATCAATGGTCTGTTGCAGATAATAGTTGAAGTCGGGCTGAGTAGCAGTCTCTATGAAAGTGAGGTTGACATTTCCCGCATCGTGATAAACTGCACCTCCACCGGAGAAACGGCGGGCAATCCTCACACCGTACTGCTGCGTGTAGTCCGTATCCACTTCTGCCTCCACACGCTGGTGTTTGCCGATAACCACCGTAGGAGTTGCCTGCCAGAGCATGAAATAGTTCTCACGCTTCTGCTTCAACAGATATTCTTCTGCTGCCAGATTGAAATAGATATCCGTACAGCGGTTGTCTATGCAGAACATCAGGCAAAAAGGGTTTCATGGAAAATCTCTCCCACCGTGGGGTGAGGAAATACGTTCTTCTTAAACTCTTCTACCGTATATCCGTGCTCGATGGCAATACCTGCCACTACAATTAGTTCCGAAGCCGGATTCCCCAACAAGTGACAGCCGATGATATGCTCATCTTCATCAAGAATCAGTTTGCAAAGCCCATTTCCCAATTCATTCTCGGCAATAAAACGCCCGGAGTAGACCATTGGTAACTTCTGTACCCGGTAACTCACCCCTCCGGCAATCAGCTCTTCTTCCGTCTTCCCCACCCCCGCAAGTTCGGGATTGGTATAAACTACTCCGGGAATGTAGTCATAGTTCATCTTATCTTCTACGCCCAAAATGTGGTTAATAGCCACCTCACTCTCACGGATGGCAGTATGTGCCAGCATCGAATGGCCTGTAATATCACCACAAGCATATACATGCGGGTGAGAGGTTTGCATGTGCTCATTTACTTTCACCCCACTACGGTGTAGCTCGATGTTCAGTTTATCAAGCCCCACCTGGCCTATATTTGCTTTACGTCCCACGCTTACTAATATCTTATCTGCTTCAAGTACAGTTGTTTTCCCGTCTCTCTCTACTGTAACTCCTGCCTTACCCACTTCAATCACTTTTGTATTCAGATAGAAATTAACACCCCGTTTCGTATAGTCTGCCCGGAGCATGGCGCTGGTTTCTTTATCCATCGCACCCAGAATTTCGGGCATCATCTCGACCACTGCTACCCGCACTCCCATACTGTTGAAGAAAGAGGCGAACTCCATACCGATTACGCCACCACCAATGATGACGAGTGACCGGGGGAGCTGCGTCGACTCCAGGGCTTCTTTTGAAGTCCAGTAATCTACATCCGTAAGCCCCTTTATCGGAGGAATCACCGTATCAGAGCCCGTACAAACCATCAGATAGGTCACCTCATACGATTCGTCCTCACTGCTAATGTGTATTCGCCCATCCTTCTCCCCCACTATGAGGGCTTCATGCTCCACAATCGTTACACCGTAGGAAGTTACCGTCATTGTCACTCCTCCCGTCAGCTTCTTCACTGTCTTGTCTTTGCGGTTGATAATCTTTTCCATATCAAACGCGGGAAGCCCGGAGACGGAAACACCATACTTGGATGCTCCTTTTATATTATCCAGCACTTTGGCGGAGTACAATAATGTTTTGGTTGGGATACATCCTTCGTTAAGGCATACCCCTCCCATTGCTTTTTTCTCAAACAGTACGGTTCTCAGACCGTTGGCCCCTGCACGCTCGGCAGCGGTATATCCGGCGGGACCTCCGCCAATGATTGCTATATCAAATTTCATACGCTGATTGTTTTTAAATAAAATATGATATAACAACAAATAAAAGAAGAACTTGGTTGCCGGGAATTGTCTGAATGATTACCTTTGCCTTAAAACTAAATCTTAAAAGAAATGACTAAGGAAGAATTAATGCGGAAAGCCATTGAGCTTTCAAAAGAAAATGTCGCTAATGGTGGTGGCCCGTTTGGTGCTGTTATTGCCAAAGACGGAGAGATTATTGCTACCGGAGTAAACCGCGTAACTGCCTCTTGCGACCCTACAGCCCATGCGGAAGTCAGCGCTATCCGTGCTGCTGCTGCCCAGCTTGGTACATTCAACCTAAGCGGTTACGAAATATATACTTCGTGTGAGCCCTGCCCGATGTGTCTGGGAGCGATCTATTGGGCACGACTGGATAAAATGTATTATGGCAATAACAAAACGGATGCGAAGAATATAGGGTTCGACGACTCATTTATTTATGACGAACTGGAATTGAAGCCCGCAGACCGGAAATTGCCTTCGGAGGTACTGCTCCACAATGAAGCTATCAAGGCTTTTGAAGAGTGGGCGGAGAAGGAAGATAAAGTGGAGTATTGATTAATCCTATTAACATTCCTGAGAATCATACGTACTATGCCTGACAAAGAATGCATAGTTTACATCTGAACTATGCATTTTAAGGGAGCGTTAAAATGCATTTTAAGGTATTGTTAAATACGTACTTTAGGACTCGTAATATTATCTTTCCTAAATGGTAACATAAAGCGTTGCAACATAGAAGTATACGCTATATAAAACAAGAATCCCCGGAGTACTGCATTTCTCCGGGGATCTTTTTCACACACAAAAGTTATAATTGCAATTGAAACTCTTCTTTTTTAGAAACGCATGCCGATGGTAAAGAGTACCTGGCTGCGAGTGTTGGTAACGTCCGTCTTGTTAAGATATATATCTTCAAAGGCATAGAACTTCTCTTTATAAGTACTGTATTTATATGCGAGATCTGCATAAAGCAAGCTGCCACGATAACCGATACCGATGGTATAATTGCTAAGCGCCTGGGCATTGGCAAAATCTGTATCTGTACTTATTGAGTTTATAGGTAAGTTCTTGAAAGCATCCTCCTTAAAGGCAGAAGTGCTGTAATTGTATCCCAAACGGAAAGCAAATTGCGGAATCACCTTATACTCTGCCCCTACGCGAACCGTACTAACTCCTTTCAGCATACTGGTCTGGCCATTTTCCCAAGTCATTGCATCACCTTCGGGGTAGTTGAAGCGCATTGTTGAATAATTTTCATATTCATACTCCGCACCGATAGCCAGGCTACTGCCCACTGTATATCCGAGACTGAAATTATAAGTCCACGGTGTACGGAAACTATACTCGCGGTTCATATCACCCACCAAGTCATAGGTATCAATGGTGGTCCGAGTCAGTTTATCACCCAAAAAGACATCGGAAACCATACGAGAGCTTGTAGTCAGCGTAAGTTTATAGAATGTAGGAGAGTGCACAGACACACCGAAACGCAGAGGAGAGGATTCGATGGGACGTACAATGGCTCCCAGCTTAAAGTCAAATCCACTACCGCCAATCTTGTTCCAGCTTTCCAGCAAATATCCTGTCTCGCCATAGTTCTCGTCATAAGAAGAGTACTTCTTATAGTCTACGTCATAAGCACCTATTGTCATTCCGAAATAGAAACGGTCATTGACGTTGAACGATACGTTGAAGTCATATTGATCAATTCCGCCTCTTTCCTCAGAGTGAAACTTAGCATAGGGGATATCGGTAGTCATCGGTCTGTAGAGGTTTCCACCCCATTGGTCTTTTCCATCTTCAATTATTAGATGACCTTGAGAGCCCAATACGGAAAGCCAACCCAAATCCTTGTCGCGAAAAGCTTCACGGCCTTCAAGATATTTACTGTCTTTCACTCCATTCGCCTGATTAGCCATCTGGTAGGTTTGGGTTACAATACCATCGCCAGGTGCTGTATTCAGCAATCCCTCCATGCCCATATTCTTATAGAACGACTTCGATTTGTGATAGTTGAATCCGAAGTTCACATACCGCAGAGGCGTCTGATTACCTATCTTTGAAGAAAACACAAAACCTATATTATCAAATCCTCCACGGTTCTTATCCCATTTTGAATTATAAACATTGTCAAGTCCCTTGTATGTACTCTCCATCCCATAGGCTGAGAAACTGAAAGTAGTCATCACATCATTACTGCGGTAGATTCCGATACCAGCCGGATTTGTTCCGATAGTGGATATATCTCCTCCTAAAGCACTCATTGCGCCACCCATACCGACAAAACGGGCGGTTCCATTTAAGTCCTTACCAGTAAACTTAGCAGCATCGTATATTGTCTGTGCCTTTGCACTGCCTGCAAGCAGGGCGGCAGCCGCTATAATCATTATCTTTTTCATAATCCTTACCTTTTAAGTTAATACTACGGTTATCTCCGGCTACTACTGCTACGGCTGGAACCACCGCCACCACCACTGGAACGGGAGGAACTACCACCACTATATGAACCTGCACTGGAGCGCGAACTACTGCTGCTACTGGGAGAATAACTTCTGCTGGAAGAAGGAGTAGACGACGAACGTGAACTTCCGCTTGAATAGCTGCTACGGCTGGAAGGCTGCGTTGAGCTACCTCTGTTGTAAGTAGAACTCGGACGGCTACTGCTACTACTGCTCGGTCTGGAGGAAGAGCTGCTGGAAGGACGGCTTACCTCAGTCCGCGAGCTACTATTATAAGTACTGCGCGTACTGCTCGGACGTGTGTAGGTAGAACGACGTGAAGAGCTTGCTTCTCCCCTGTCCGTACTTACTCCCGGACGACTGCTGGCGGAGGTACGTGTACCTACAACCCGGCTTGAAGACGAAGCATTGGTACGACGGGAAGTGCTCGTTCCACCTGCACTTGGGCGACGGGAGGCATCTCCTGAGGTATATGTACGACGGGAAGTACCCGATGAATACCGGTCGCTGTTTCCGTAAGACCGACGATTGGTATAACTGTTATTGCTCCAGTAGTGACCTCCGCCACCCCAACCCGGATAATACCCGGGATAATGATGGTGATGTCCCCAGTGACCACCCCAATAGCCGCCACCATACCAACCACCGTACCAGCCGCCATAATATCCGCCCCAACCGTAATAAGGACGTGACCATCCCCAACCGGGACCGTAGGAATTATAGCGCCAATCCCACCACATCGGATTGCTGAACGTAGGGAACGCATAGGCATACAAGCCGTCAGTATATACGTTCCAGTCCCATGAATTGCTTCCGTAAACAATATCCCAATAGAACGGGCTACTGATACTTACAGCAAAACGCGGATTACGGAAACGGATGATGCGTTCTGCATATTCGTAATCGTCCTGCGAACCGTTGAACTCACCGTTCACCCATTCGCCATCCAGATCCGGGCGTGATTTCTCTTTAATATATAAGGTGTCATCCTCCATCTCGAAGTCGTTTTCACGTGCATCGTAGCGGCGGTTATACTCGTCCACATCTCGGGTATTTCCTTTGCGGTCCTGAACAACAACAGTTGTCCCCGGAGACGTATAAATATTCGTCGTGGCCTGTCTCCTCACCGGTTCCTTCTTCTCTGGTGCCGGCTCTTCCTTCTCTTTGGAAGGAATGAAGTAGAGGTCATCGTCATAGCTCTGTGCCATCAAACCTATAGGGAGACACAAGGCAATCAACAATAAAAAAACAATCTTTTTCATATCTCTGTGGTTTATGGGTTTATTTTTTAATCCTTTCATTCACATTACAAAGATAAGCAAGGTATTGTTGCTTTTCGGAAGATTTTCCCCAAACAATAATAGGGAAATCCCTATTTATAAAAGATTAAGAAGCTGATAAAAACCTTTAATACTTTACCTCAATGAATAAAAAACAGAAGGATGCAGGGAATTGTTTCCGAGAGAAGAAAAGTTAACCATGAAGGTGGCATGTAACCGGAGCGTAGCCTGTATGTAGGCAAGGCGTGGGCTCCAAGCAGGCAAGGCGTAGTCTCCAAGCAGGCAAGGCGTGGGCTACGAACACCCTGTTTATCCTCCTTTTACCATAGTAATCTTTACGAGGCAGAACAACCGTTTAAATTAAAAACTCATTTCGCTTTCAATTTCAAAAAATATATATACTTTTGTTCTTCATAAATAAACTTCTAAAAGACAGATTATGAAAAAAGGACTACTATTAATGGGTTTGTCACTGTTTTCCGTGACAATATCGGCACAACAAATTCATTCTATTCTAAATAAAAAATATGGAATAGAGAACAAAACATCTATCAAAACAAAGCAAACCAGACAAGCAGAAACAGAAAAGCAAAAAGAGTATCAAAAAATGGTGGAAACACAGGTGAATACCAGCATCGCACGCCATAAACTGGAAAACATGCGCGAAACCATCGAAAGGGCAAGCGTCAACCTTCTGGATGAAGCTGTCATCGAAGGATCGGAGAGACGCACATACACCTATTCGCCCGACGGCAAACGTGACGAAGAAAAACTCTACCATTGGTACAACAATGAATGGCGACTGGATAATGTCTATAAAAGAATATACACGTATGACGACCAACAACGCTGTACTGGACGTACTATATTAAATGATGGCAGAGAAATATCCAAAGTTACCATCAGCTATGAAGGTGGAAACACCATCTACAAATACTACAGAATAGGAGGACCCGAGCAAACATTGGTGGCCGACTATGAAAAAGGTTACGATGCAGAAAAGCGCGAAACCCTCTACAAATTATACGACGAACGAGGTATCCTAAGAGACTGGAGAGAATTCAGATATGATAATGAAGGAGACCAGGTATTCACGTTATTCTGGAACGGATCATGGGGTGAACATGGCAGTGGAACAAAGTATGAAACGATAAAAGAAGGCTTGAAAAATACAAGAACCTCCTATCAATGGGACTCAAATAAAAACGACTGGTGGATGACCGAAACCCTGACCATCCTCCACAATGAAGCAAAACGCAGCTTGTCCGAAGAACGTTACGCATACAATCCCGATGGTAGCATCATCCATGGAGAAAAAGAAACCAATGTATATGATGCATACAACCGCCTCACCTCTACAGTGGTCGAGGAGTATACGAACGGAAAATTTGAATACTCATACAAAGAAGAGTATACATACTGGGGAACCGAAGCCTACGATCCCGACAGCGAAGAGGAAGACTTTGAAGGTCCGTTACTCACCTATTCTTCTTCTGACTGGGAAGACGGTGAATGGGTAGAAACTGAGTATGGAAAGATAGAACGTAATGCACAAGGGGTAGCCACAAAGGGTTACTCAAAAGAAATTGATGAAGAACGTATTGACGGTGAGTATGTCTTTGTAATCAACGAAGAAGAAGGAACGTTTGACGATAAGGGAAACCTTATTGCAAGTACAGGAACATGCAAGCATGAGAACGGCACATTGTTGTACAACATAAAATCTGAATACGAATATAATGCCCAAAACAAAAACATACGTTCTACTTTCTACAGAAAATACCCGACGGATGATGCATGGCAACTGAATGAAGAAGACCGTGAGGAATATGATTCATTCGGCAGAACTATCCTGAGTTCCTACCTCTACCGCGATGATAGCAATAACTGGCAGGGAAATAAGTCAATATACAAATACCAGTTTGGAACCAAAGAGACGGAATATGCCGAAATAACAGATTACTTTGTAAACAGCAACGGTGAATTCAGTACAGTACCAAGCTACTTCCGTTCTCATCTCCTGAAGGATCAAATCAAAGAAACCATAAACCAATCCTACGAGAATGGAGTTGTAGTTTATGGAAACAAAGAGGAAGTGGCTACAATCAGCATCCAGCTCACACTGCCCGACCCCGAACGTTACAACGATCCTATCGAGATAGAAGAGGTGATGGAAAGTCCGAAGATTTCTCTCATATCCTCCTACTACTGGGAAAACGATAGCTGGATACCGCAACAAAAGTACGGATTCGAGCAAGAAGGCAACAACATCACCGTAACATTCCAGGTAGGTGACAGAGAGATGGAAAGAAGCGTATACACCTACGATGACCAGAAGAGAATCGTTGCCTATACACAGTATCAGGATACAGAGAAGAGATCAGAAGTGACATATAGCTACAACAACGACGGATTGCTGAACAAGAAAGACGAAAACGGTATTGTCACCCTCTACATCTATTCTAAACACGAGGTGACAGGTATTGAGAAAACAACCGTGTCCGTTCTGCAAATCAAGGGACGTATCATTACTACCGACAACGCAGAAACATTGTTGCAGGTATATACCATTGACGGAACACTCATCGCCAGCGGAACAGGTACAGTTACCCTGCCGGAAAGCGGAATCTACATCGTAGTTACAGACACTGTTCGCCAAAAAGTTATGATCCAATAATGTATGGACATGAATTTATTTACGATTAGACGATATACGATTGAAGTTACTCTTTTAAAAGCCTGTTTCAGTGCTGTTAGAGACAAAGTAATCCCAATCGTACATCGTAAATCGTCTGATCTAAATAAATCCATTTTTATATGGATATAAGGGAATTTTGGTGCAGTTGCCCGGGCTTTTTCGGATATTATACCAGGCAATTGGTATTTTAATTACCTTTGCAAATAAAAACAGAATACATATGAAGTACTTTGAATTCACTTTTAACACTAACCCTTGTACCGAAACAGTCAACGATGTACTGGCCGCTGTCCTGGGTGAGGCAGGATTTGAAAGTTTTGTAGAGCGCGAAGGAGGATTATCAGCTTATATCCAGCAAAGCCTTTGCGATGAAGAAACAATAAAAAACGCGCTTGCTGATTTTCCTTTGCCCGATACGCAAATCACTTACAGCTATGTAGAGGCAGAGGATAAGAACTGGAACGAGGAATGGGAAAAGAACTTCTTCCAGCCAATAGTAATCGGAGACCGTTGCGTGATTCACAGTACATTCCATACAGATGTGCCCAAAGCGGAATACGATATTGTAATCAACCCACAAATGGCATTCGGCACAGGACATCATGAAACCACCAGCCTTATTATTGGCGAATTATTGGATAGCGAACTGCAAGGTAAATCACTGCTCGATATGGGATGCGGAACTTCCATACTTGCTATCCTTGCCCGCATGCGTGGTGCTGCTCCCTGCACGGCTATTGACATCGACGAGTGGTGCGTACGCAACTCCATTGAAAACATTGAACTAAACCAGGTAACGGACATCACCGTAGAACAGGGCGATGCTGCTGCATTGGCGGGTAAAGGACCG
>OHCC01001028.1_pt1 | contig 13947 bp, 7 predicted proteins | sample 1577521 | NCBI WGS metagenome assembly OHCC01 (sample SAMEA3879533, study PRJEB24766) | human gut metagenome | biome: human-associated habitat; feature: feces | place: USA | collected 1985/1987
CCGCTTCACGGCGGAGGTGAACAAGAATAAGATGCTCGTGATCTCCGAGCGCATCGGCACCCGCGAACGTTCCGAAACCGAGGTGACGGTTTATTACAACAACCTGAAGGAGATCCGTATTTCGGGGGCGAATGCCACGTTCGGAGAGCCGATCGACTTTCCGCAGGCCCGGTGCTGGTTTTCCAACGGGGCGGTCGTCAGCGCAGCGCTCGATGTGAAAGATCTTCAGATGGATGTTACGGGCAAGAGCGTCGTGGTCCTGACGGGCAAGGTCCGCTACTGGGATCTGAATGTTTCCACGGCCCAGGTGGACGCTGCCGCTGTCGAAGTGATGTCCGTGCGTGTCAATTCCACCTCCAAGGCCGACGTGACCATCACCGCTCCGGAGCGCCTCGAGGCGTCGGTCGGTACGAAGGGCCGGATCACCTGCATCGGAGAGCCCGAGTTGCTGCACACTTCAAACTCCCTGATCGGGGGCGAGATCACCTTCAAATAGCGCACTCGCCATGCCGGGATTCCTGCAGGAGGTCGCTGCCGATTTATACGACAGATACGGGGACGATATTTCGTCCCTTTCTGTTCTGTTTCCTTCCCGACGTGCGCGGCTTTTCTTTATCGACGCCTTGTCCGGCATCGCCGAACGTCCTTTGTGGCAGCCCCGCTGGACGACTATCGACGAGTTGATGAGCGAGATTTCGGGTCTCCGCATCGGCGACCGGGTGCGTCTGGTGACCGAACTGTATAAAGTCTATTCGGAATTTCATCCCGAATCTTTCGACAAGTTCTATTTCTGGGGGGAGATGCTCCTCACGGACTTCGATACGATCGACAAGTACCTGATCGACGCCGATATGCTTTTCCGCAACCTGGCCGACATCAAGGAGTTGGAGGCCGACGTATCGTATTTGAGCCCCGTCCAGTTGAAAATCATCGCTTTCTGGGCCAATTTCACGGACGAAACCTCCCTTTCCGAGGAGAAACGCCGCTTCCTGGCCGTTTGGCAGACGCTGGGCCCGGTATATCGGACTTTCCGCGAGCGGCTCCGGTCGCTGGGGATGGCCTATACGGGGATGGTACACCGGGCGGCCGCCGAGCGGATCAAGGCCGGCGGTTTCGCATTCCCGGAGTCCCGGCGGTTCGTCGTGGCGGGCTTCAACGCGCTCTCGGAGTGCGAGAAACGGCTTTTCAAGTTTCTCTCCACGGCTGCCGAAACCGATTTCTACTGGGATTACGATACTTATTATACGGACAATGCCGACCAGGAGGCCGGTATGTTCCTGCGCGAGAACCGGATCCTGTTTCCCGCCCGGCGCGAACTTCCGCACGATCATTTCCGGTCGCCGAAGCGAATCGAAGCGATTTCTACGGTATCGAACGCCGTGCAATGCAAGTACGTGACTTCGATCCTGCGGGATCTGGCTGCCGAACAGGGGCCGCTGGGGAAGGAGACTGCCGTCGTGCTCACGGATGAAAACCTGCTGCTGCCCTTGCTGCATGCTCTGCCTGCGGAGATTGGAAAGGTGAATGTGACGATGGGTTATCCACTGAAACAGAGCCTTTCCTATTCGTTTGTTGAACGATTGATCGAACTGCAAAACCATGCCCGGCAGAAGGAGGGCAAACCGCTTTTTTACCACGCCGACGTGCTGGGACTTCTGTCGCACCCTTATATCCTCGAAAGCGACCCCTCCCGGATCGTCCGTATGCAGGAGGAGATCGTCCGAAACCGGCGTATCACGGTCGCAGCGGAGTGGCTGGCCTGCACGCCGTTGCTTGCTACGCTGTTCCGGAGCGTCGAGGGGTGGCGCGGATTTTCGGACTACCTGCTGGCGGTGATCGCGCAGATCGCCCGGATGCCTTACGAAGATACGGAGGCACGCCGCCGCGTAGAGTTCCTGAACGTCATTTCCGAAGAGGTGATAAAACTTCGCAATTCACTGAATAATTGTGAAATAGAATTATCTATATCGATCTATACTTCACTTCTTCGCCGACATCTGCAAACCCTGCGTATTCCTTACGAGGGAGAGCCTTTGGAGGGAATTCAGGTTATGGGTATCCTCGAAACCCGCAACCTCGATTTCCGCAACGTCATTTTGCTCTCGATGAACGACGACAACTTTCCAGGCAGTGTCGTGACCGGTACTTCGTTCATTCCCTACAACCTGCGGGCGGCTTATGCCTTGCCTACGCCGGAGCATCACGAGGGGGTTTACGCCTACTATTTTTATCGTTTGCTGCAACGGGCCGAGAACGTGCGGATGCTCTATTGCGCTCATGCCGATGACAAGACCACCGGCGAACAGAGCCGTTACATCTATCAACTGGAGTACGAAACTCCCTTCGAGATCCTCCGCCGGGAGGTCGGTATCGATGTCAATCGGATGGAAACCCTGCCGATCGAGGTCCCCAAGCAAGGGGAAACCGCCGAAAAGTTGGCCCGCTTCCTCGCGCCGGACGATCCCGTGCGGCTGTCGCCTACGGCTTTTTTCCGGTATGTGGCTTGTCCCCTGCGCTTCTATTTTCACTCCGTGGCCCGGTTGGAGCCGGACAACGAGATTTCGGAGGAGGTCGATGCACCGATGTTCGGTACGATTCTCCATGCGGCTTTGCAGCGGCTCTATGCTCCCTTTGTCGGGAAGACCGGCTGCGGAGAGGCGTTGCGTGCGCTGACTCGTTCGTCCGAAGTGGAGAAGGCGGTAGTTGCGGCCATCAATGAAAACTATTTGCAGGATGTTGAAGCGACGGTTGAGGATTATAACGGTAATCTGTTGTTGGTCAAAGATATTGTAATCCGCTATATTCGGGGCGGCGTATTGCCTTACGACGCCGCGCATGACGATTTTACGGTCGAAGGACTCGAGGAGCGGATCGGGCAGGAGTTTGCGTTCGAAAGCGCCGGAAAATCCCTGCGTGTGGTCTTCGGGGGCCTGGCCGACCGGATCGACCGCCTGCCGGACGGTACGCTGCGGGTCGTGGACTATAAGACCGGCGAACCGCACCTCGATTTCCAGGGGGTCGAAGCGCTCTTTCGTGGAGAGGCCAAACAGCGTCAATCCAATATTTTACAGACGTTGCTCTATTCGATGATGCTTTTCCATTCGCGGGGGGTGGATGCCGAGCCGACGCTCTATTACGTGCGGGCCATGCACCGGGACGACTATTCGTCCCGGCTCGTCGATCGGGAGTTGGGGCGCACGGGCGTACGCTATTCCGAATACCGCGAGCCTTTCGAACGGCTGTTGCGCGAAACCCTCGCCGAGATGTTCGATCCGGCGATTCCGTTCCGTCAGTGCGAGGATGCCGAGCACACCTGCCGCTATTGCGATTTCCGCGAGATCTGCAAACGCTGACGCGGGCATGTCGCAGCGATTTTCTCCGTGTCGTCTTTTCGGAAAGGCGATTACATTTTCAATCTGCCCCTTGTCCGACGATCGCTTTTCGCGGCTGGTGCCCGCGTTCATAATTCTGTCCCTGAATCCTCTTTTCGGAGGGAGTCTGGGCCACTGTGCTCCCGAAGAGGTGTATATGAAAGTGTATAATCACGTTCGGAAAATCAGTTTGCAGCCTGTAAATACCGGCCATAGAGCGCCTCATATCTTGATCTGATTCATTGACGGACGGTGCGAGCGTATTTCCGACGATATGCGGGATCGGCTCGGAGAACCGCTTTTGCGGGAGGGTCGGTCAGTTCACAACGGATTTTTCGCGGGATGCCTGTAAATACTCCCGCAGGATTTTTTCGAGTTCCGCCGTGCCGATATCGACTGTTGAAGCCGTGATTGCGTAGGGGGATCCAAAGTATTTCATTTGCCAGCGCATAAGCCCTTTGGCAATCCGGTTTTTTTCCTCGTCGATCGCCCGGTCGGGATCGTGGAGTTCGATCCGGATGAATTTCTGCCCGTAGGTTCGGAATACGCTGAAATCCGCAATGCGCTGCCACTCGATCGTGATGTATATCCCTTTTGCCGGTACGTAAATCCGCAGACTGTCCGGAGTCAGCAACAGGGTCGGCTTGCTTCGAAAAAAATTTTTCAGCAGCATGATAAATAAGATGCAGAAGCCTCCCCCGAAGAAGATCAATCCTGCGATGCCGATGACCAGCCCGAACGTCCCGTGCGGCTGTACGATGACGAGCAGGCAGGAGAGTGCCGCCATGATCGCTGCGGCGAGCGTCGTGCCCAGCAATTTGCGGTGGCTGGGATAGATAGCCGTTTCTTTTTTCATTCGCGATTCGAAAAATTAGTCGAAGGACTGCATGCCCGACTGGGCGATGCGGATGATCCGCTGGTACTCGACGGGTGAGAGTTCCATGAAGAAGTAGTGGATCGGATCGACGCGCATGCCGTTGTGCCGCACCTCGTAATGCAGGTGGGGTGCGATCGAAAGGCCCGTGTTGCCCGAAAGTCCGATGATGTCGCCGCGACGGACCTCCTGCCCGCGGCGTACATTGACCGCCAGCAGGTGACTGTACGAAGTTTCGTAACCGTTGCCGTGGTCGATGACGATGGTACGTCCCGCTGTGGAGCGCGAGGCGATCTCCTTCACGCGGCCGTCCGCCGTGGCGAAGACGCGCGAACCTTCGGGCACCGTATAATCGACGCCCTGATGGGATTGCAGGGTGCGGTAGAAGGGATGGATGCGCATGCCGTAGGAGGCGGTAAGCAGCGTGAGCTGCTGGTTGATAACGGGCTGTATGGCCGGAATCCGGTTGCGGCCGTCGCCGACCGTATCCAGCAGACGTTGCAGTTCGAGGTACGATTCGTTGAGCTTGGTCAGCGTCGCTTCGGATTGTCTGACCTTCTCTTTGAGTTCCAGGATGATCTGACGGTCGGATTTGTCCAGCAGGCTTTCGTACGTTGCGAGCCGCTTGGTTTCATATTCGGTGTCGAAATCGTAAGGATCGGATTCGAAAAGGATGTTGAAGACGTTGCGGTCGCGTTCGGAAACATTTTCCATCACCGTGCGCAGCGAGTCGTAGCGGGCTTCGAGCCGGGTGTATTCGTCCCTCAACTGATCGGTGGAGTGCTTGAGCTCGTATTCGACGGGCGTGTCGAAGAAGAGCGAAAACCCGACGTAGTAGAGGATGGCTGCGCCGAACCACACCAGCACGTGAAACGTGATGCGGATCGCCTTCTGTTTGGGCGTGCGCGGTGTGGCGTATTTGATCGGTCTGCGGGTTCTTGCCATGTTATTCGTCGAAGGTATCGAGGTTGAGCTCCTGCATCTGTTCCATCAGGCGCTCGTACTCCTCGTTGGTCATATTGCGGTTGAAATAGTTGATCGGATTGACGACCTGTCCCATGTGGATCACCTCGTAATGCAGATGGGGGCCGGTCACGCCGCCCGTGTTGCCGACCTTGCCGATCAGTTGTCCGCGCACGACCTTCTCGCCGGGTTTGACGAAGATCTGGCTCAGGTGGGCGTAGCGGGTCTGGTAGCCGTACTGGTGGTTCAGGAGGATCTGCTTGCCGTAGCCTCTGCGGGGCTGTCCCAGGTCGGTGGACTGTACCGTCGCGTCGCCCGTGGCATAGACGTTGTTGCCGATGTTGGCCGCCAGGTCGATGCCTTTGTGCAGGATGCGTCGGTGGTAGATCGGGTGGTTGCGGTAGCCGAACGGCTCGATGCCGTGGCGCAGGGCCTGACGGTCGATGGGCCAGATGGCCGGGATTGCCGTGGACATGTTCTCCTTGTTCTTGGCTAGGATTTGCAACTCGTCGAACGAAACGGAGGTACGGTAGAGCTGGCGGCCGAAAGCGTCGAGCTGCTGCCACGTGCCGATCATCAGCGGGGCGTATTCGTCGCCCGCCAGAGCCGCGTATTTGGACGCCGGATAGGGGGTGTAGATCCCTCCGATATTCAGGGTGTCGGCCGAGAACAAAGCCCGGTAAACGAAGTTGTCGCGGTGGTGTATTTCGTCCAGTTTACGCTGCTCCGCGCGGATCTTGTCCTGAAGGAGCCGGTATTTGAAGACCAGCTCCGAATTTTCGCGCAGGATGCGGTACATTTTCGGCGTGTAGAAGACATTCGCGAAGACGACGTTGACGATCGATACTGCGATGAAGATGATGAGGATTTTGCGAATGACACGGTAGGTGCGCAGGCGGAACGGGACCGTGACCACCTCATGAGTGGCCGAAACCACCTCACGGGTCAGGGCGTGGGGATCGAACGTCTGCTTTTTTCGTGCCATGATCTGAAAAACTCCTTGGAAGTGATGCAAAATTAAGGTAAAATATGTAATTTTGCAATCTTGTAACTTCTTTAAGTTTCGCGGATTCGAGCGGATGACAGCCTGAGCACAGGCAGCCGGAATCTGCGGAGTGTGTCTTATGAACAACGCAAAGAATTGAAAACACAGTATATGGAATCCAACAAAATTCGTCAGGCTTTCCTCGATTTCTTCGCAGGGAAGGATCATGTGATCGTACCGTCGGCACCGATGGTGGTGAAAAACGACCCGACGTTGATGTTCACCAACGCGGGTATGAACCAGTTCAAGGACATTTTCCTCGGGAATATTCCCCGTCCCTATCCCCGGGCCGCCGATACGCAGAAGTGCCTGCGCGTGTCGGGCAAGCACAACGACCTGGAGGAGGTCGGCCATGACACCTACCATCACACGATGTTCGAGATGCTGGGCAACTGGTCGTTCGGCGACTATTTCAAGAAGGAGGCGATCGGCTGGGCCTGGGAGCTGCTGACCGGGGTGTACGGACTGGACAAGAGCCGCATGTACGCTACCGTGTTCGAGGGAAGTCCCGAAGACGGGGTGCCGTTCGACCAGGAGGCCTACGACATCTGGCTGCAATACCTGCCTGCGGACCACATCATCCGCGGCAACAAGCACGACAACTTCTGGGAGATGGGCGACGTAGGCCCTTGCGGACCTTGCAGCGAGATCCACTACGACCTGCGCGACGAGTCGGAGATTGCCGCCGTGCCGGGCCGCGAGATGGTCAATCAGGGCAGCCCGCTGGTGATCGAGATCTGGAACCTGGTCTTCATGCAGTTCAACCGCAAGGCGAACGGTTCGCTCGAACCCCTGGCGGCCAACTGTATCGATACGGGCATGGGTTTCGAACGCCTCTGCATGATTCTGCAAGGGAAAAAGTCGAATTACGATACCGACGTGTTCCAACCTACGATCCAGCGCATCGCCGCCATGTCTGGCAAAACGTACGGTGCGGATGAGAAGTGCGACGTGGCTATGCGCGTGGTCGCCGACCACCTGCGTGCCATTTCGTTCTCGATCGCCGACGGACAGCTGCCGTCGAACGTGAAGGCGGGCTACGTGATCCGCCGCATTCTGCGTCGCGCCGTCCGGTACGGCTATACCTACCTGGGCTTCAACGAGCCCTTCATCTGCCGTCTGGTGGCCGGTCTGGTCGATCAGATGGGCGGGCAGTTCCCCGAGCTCAAGGCCCAGCAGACGCTGATCGAGAAGGTGATCGAGGAGGAGGAAAGCTCCTTCCTGCGTACGCTCGCTACGGGCATCAACCTGTTGGACGGCGTGATGGCCGAGGTTCGCAAGAGCGGCGGCGAACGCATTTCCGGCAAGGACGCTTTCCTGTTGTACGATACCTACGGATTCCCGATCGACCTGACGGAGCTGATCGCCCGCGAACAGGGGATCGAGGTGGATCTGGAGGCCTTCGAGAAGGAGCTGCAGGCGCAGAAGGAGCGTTCGCGCAACGCTGCTGCGGTCGATACCGACGACTGGAAGGAGCTGATCCATATCAAGCAGAGCGAGTTCATCGGTTACGACACGCTGAGCGCCGAGGTGAAGATCGCCCGCTACCGCCGTGTGTCCTCCAAAGGACGCGTTTCCTACCAGTTGGTGTTCGACCGTACTCCGTTCTACGGCAATTCCGGCGGTCAGATCGGCGATATCGGCTATATCGAAACCGCCAACGAACGGATCCCGGTCGTGGCTACCGAGAAGGAGAACGGCCTGATTATCCATATCGTTACCCAACTGCCCGAAAATCCCGAAGCGACCTTCATGGCCGTCGTGGATCCGGAGAAACGTCAGGCGGCTGCCAACAACCATACGGCGACCCATCTGATGCATGAAGCGCTGCGCAAGGTGCTCGGTACGCACGTCGAGCAGAAAGGTTCGCTCGTGACGCCCGAATACCTGCGCTTCGACTTTTCGCACTTCCAGAAGGTGACGCACGAGGAGCTGCGCCGGGTCGAGCAACTGGTCAATCGTGCCATTCGCGCGAACTATCCCCTCGAGGAGAAACGCGATGCCACCAAGGAAGAGGCTGCAGCGGCCGGGGCGATGATGCTCTTCGGCGAGAAATACGGCGACCGGGTGCGCTTCGGCACCTCGGTCGAGTTGTGCGGCGGTACTCACGTGAGCGCTACGGGTAATATCGGGTTCTTCAAGATCCTGAACGAAAGCGCCATTTCCGCCGGTGTACGACGTATCGAGGCCACGACGGGGGCGAAGGCCGAGGAGGTGATCTATGCGGCCGAAGATACGATGCGCAACGTGGCCGATTATCTCAATAACCCGCAGATTCTTCAGTCGATCAAGAAGATCATGGAAAGCAACGAGGCTTTGAAGCACGAGATGGAGGCCATCCGCCGCGAACAGGTGGCCGAGTGGGCCGCGAAGATCGTCGATTCTACGCCCGAGCGTGGCGGGATGCGGCTGATGGCTACGCAGACCGATCGCCGGCCGGATTTCATCAAGGACCTCGCTTTCGCCGTGCGTTCGCGTTCGAAGAATATCGTACTGGTGATCGGATCGATCAATGACGGCAAGCCGACGCTCACCGTCGCTTTGGGCGACGATATCGTGGCGCAGGGAGTCAATGCCGGTGTCGTGGTGCGCGAGGCGGCCAAAGCCATCAACGGCGGCGGCGGCGGACAGCCTTTCCTGGCGACGGCGGGCGGTAAGAACCCCGATGGCATCCAGGCGGCTATCGACAAGGCCGTAGAACTGATTGTGGAACAAGTAAAGTAATGTTTCGGATGAGTAATCGCAAAGTATTGCTGATGATCCTCGACGGTTGGGGCATCGGCGACGGACAGAAGGGGGATGTCATCGCACAGGTGCATCCTGCCTATATTTCGGAAATGACCCGTAAATACCCTCATGCGCAGTTGCGTACGGACGGCGAAAACGTCGGCCTGCCCGATGGGCAGATGGGCAATTCGGAGGTGGGGCACCTCAATATCGGTGCGGGGCGGGTGGTCTATCAGGATTTGGTGAAGATCAACCGTGCTTGCGCAGATGGTAGCATCCTGAAAAACAAGGAAATTGTTTCTGCTTTCTCTTATGCAAAAGAAAATGGCAAGAACATTCACTTTATGGGTTTGACTTCTGATGGCGGTGTACACAGCTCATTGGATCATCTATATAAACTTTGCGATATTTCTAAAGAATATGGCATTGAAAATACTTTCATCCATTGCTTTATGGACGGTCGCGATACTGACCCGAAGAGTGGTAAGGGCTTCATCGAACAACTCACTGCACAATGCGAAAAGTCTGCCGGTAAGATTGCCTCAATCATCGGTCGTTTCTATGCAATGGATCGTGACAAACGTTGGGAACGCGTAAAAGAAGCTTATGATCTTTTAGTAAACGGTACGGGAAAGAAGGCGACCGACATGGTTCAAGCCATGCAGGAATCTTACGACGAAGGTGTAACGGATGAATTCATCAAGCCGATTGTAAATGCCAATTGCGACGGTACTATCAAAGAAGGTGATGTTGTTATCTTCTTCAACTACCGTAACGACCGTGCCAAAGAATTGACCGTTGTTCTTACTCAACAAGATATGCCTGAGCAAGGTATGCACACTATTCCGGGCTTGCAATTCTACTGCATGACTCCGTATGATGCTTCTTTCAAGGGTGTACATATCCTCTTCGACAAAGAAAACGTTCAAAACACTTTAGGTGAATACCTGGCTGCCAACGGAAAGAGCCAATTGCACATTGCTGAAACAGAAAAATACGCTCACGTAACTTTCTTCTTCAACGGTGGTCGCGAAACTCCTTATGAGGCCGAAGAACGTATCCTTGTTCCTTCTCCCAAAGTGGCTACATACGATTTGAAGCCCGAAATGAGTGCTTATGAAGTGAAGGACAAGCTAGTTGAAGCTATCAATACTCAAAAATTCGATTTCATCGTTGTGAACTATGCAAACGGTGACATGGTAGGTCATACAGGTATCTACGAAGCTATCGAAAAAGCTGTAAAAGCTATCGACGAATGTGTAAAAGATACAGTAGAAGCTGCTAAAACCAACGACTATGAAGTAATCATCATTGCCGACCACGGTAATGCCGATCATGCTTTGAACGAAGATGGTACGCCCAATACTGCTCACTCGCTGAACCCTGTTCCGTTTGTTTATGTAACAGCTAACAAAGACGCTAAGGTTGAAAACGGTGTATTGGCTGATGTTGCTCCTTCTATCCTGCACATTCTTGGTATGGCTCAGCCTGCTGAGATGACGGGAAATGACTTGATAAAGTAAGAGCATAATGAAGAACTAAGAATGAAGAATTGAGCTGCGCAAAATACTAATGGGCCGCAGGGGAATTCTTCATTCTTTATTTAATTCTTTTCTTTCCTTTCCTCTCTTTTAATCAAAGAGAGCCCATGCGTAATTATACTTGTATTCTAGGATTCTTTATACTTACCAAGTGTTTGTAGTTGCTTTTCATGGCACTTATCAGGCGAACAATGACGGTAAAATATATATTAAGTTTAAACGATAGTTTTTTTATATGGTACAAATAGGTGATGTTGTAGTCTCTTTCGATGTGCTGCGCGAGAAGTTTCTTTGCGATTTGGGTGCCTGTAAGGGTGCATGCTGCATTGAAGGAGATGCCGGAGCTCCGGTGGAATTGGATGAGATAGAAAAGCTGGAAGAAGTGCTTCCTGTTATTTGGGAGGAGTTGGCTCCTGAAGCACGTGCTGTGATAGATAAACAGGGTGTTGTTTATACAGACCGCGAGGGGGATTTAGTGACTTCTATCGTCAACAATAAAGATTGTGTTTTTACTTGTTATGATGAGAAAGGTTGCTGCTATTGTGCTATAGAGAAGGCATACCGTGAGGGAAAAACAGATTTCTACAAGCCGGTCTCCTGCCATCTTTACCCGATAAGAGTAGGCAACTATGGGGTTTATAAGGCAGTGAATTACAATCGTTGGGATGTATGTAAGGCGGCTGTACTATTGGGGCGGAAGGAAAACCTCCCTGTTTATAAGTTTCTGAAAGAACCGTTGATCCGTAAGTTCGGTGAAGACTGGTACGCTGAGCTAGAGTTAGTGGTAGATGAGATGAAGAAGCAGAATTTAATATAATAGATACGGCTACTGCCTCTATCACTATTCTTGTTTCTTTGGCTCTTTCATAAGATCAATTAGTCATCGTTTGAGGAGAATAATCACATCGATTTGCTTTAAAAGCAAAGAAAAATAAAGGTAATCAAAAGAAAAGCCCCGGTCAGCAGGAGTATCCTGCCCATCCGGGGCTTCTTCGTTGTAAGATGTGAGGTTGGTTATTATTAAATTCTCAACGCTCAATATTTAATTACTAAGCGTCAATATTTGCATATGTTGCGTTCTTTTCGATAAAATCGCGACGAGGACCTACGTCTTCACCCATCAACATGGAGAAGACAAAATCGGCTTCAGCGGCATTTTCGATATTAACTTGCTTCAGCATACGGTTCTCCGGGTTCATGGTAGTTTCCCATAACTGTTCCGGATTCATTTCACCCAAACCTTTGTAGCGTTGGGTATGGATAGCGTTTTCAGAACCACCACCGTAAGTGTCGATGAATCTCTGACGTTGTGCTTCAGTCCAGCAATATTCTTTTGCTTTACCCTTTGTACAGAGATAAAGGGGCGGGGTAGCAATGTACAAATAACCTTGTTGAATTACTTGTGGGAAGTAGCGGAAGAAGAGTGTCATAATCAATGTGTCGATGTGAGAACCATCGACGTCGGCATCGGTCATGATAATTACTTTCTTATAACGCAACTTATCTATATTGGCTTCCTTGCTGTCTTCACTATCTACACCGAAGCGAATGCCAAGAGCTTGAATGATATTGTTAACTTCGTCGCTCTCGAACGCTTTGTGCCACATGGCTTTCTCCACGTTCAGGATTTTACCACGAAGCGGAAGGATAGCTTGGAATGAACGGTTACGTCCTTGTTTGGCCGAACCACCTGCGGAGTCACCCTCGACAAGGAACAATTCGCATATATCCGGATCTTTGCTGGAGCAGTCGGCTAGTTTACCAGGCATACCACCACCGGACATCGGAGATTTACGTTGTACTGATTCGCGCGCCTTACGTGCGGCAACACGAGCTTGTGCAGCCAATACTACTTTGTCGATGATAAGTTTAGATTCTTTCGGGTGTTCTTCCAAATAATAGGAGAGGGCTTCTCCCACTGCTTGATCCACAGCGCCCATTACCTCGTTGTTTCCGAGTTTAGTCTTGGTCTGTCCCTCAAACTGCGGTTCAGCCACCTTAATAGAAATAACGGCAGTCAAACCCTCACGGAAGTCGTCACCGGCAATTTCAACTTTGGCTTTTTCAAGCATCTTGTTGTCTTCGGCATATTTCTTCAGTGTACGGGTCAGTGCACGGCGGAAACCGGCAAGGTGAGTACCGCCTTCAATGGTATTGATATTATTCACGTAAGAGTGAATATTTTCATTGTAGGAAGTATTATACATGATGGCTACTTCTACCGGAGTGCCTTGCTTTTCGGTATTGATGTAGATTACATCATTCATGAAATGCTCACGGGAAGAGTCTATGTAACGGACAAATTCCTTCAGACCTTCTTCGGAATGGAATACTTCTTTCTTGATGTTGCCTTCTTCGTCTTTCGAACGGAGGTCGGTCAGAGAAATCCAGATACCTGCATTCAGGTATGCTAATTCGCGCATACGGGTTGCAAGAATGTCATAGCTATATACTGTTTCAGTAAAGATGGTAGCATCCGGCCAGAATTGTTGACGCGTACCGTTAATATCGGTAGTACCTATCTCTTTTACGGAGTACAATGGATGACCGCATTCGTATTCCTGTTGATAGATTTTGCCATTACGGAAAACCTGTGTAGTCATGTGCTTTGACAAAGCGTTCACGCACGATACACCTACACCGTGCAAACCTCCTGAAACTTTGTAAGAGCCTTTGTCGAACTTACCACCGGCATGGAGTACGGTCATAACAACCTCCAATGCGGATTTCTTTTCCTTTTCATGGTAGTCCACCGGAATACCGCGTCCGTTATCTTGTACGGTGATAGAGTTGTCTTCGTTAATAGTCACTTCGATGTGATCGCAATATCCGGCGAGTGCTTCGTCGATGGAGTTGTCCACAACCTCGTAAACCAAGTGGTGAAGTCCTTTGATACTAATATCACCAATATACATTGCGGGACGTTTTCTTACCGCTTCTAAGCCTTCCAGTACCTGGATGTTCTCGGCAGAATAGTTTCCGTTATCGGAGTTAATCTGTTCTTCAGTCATAATGTAATTTCCTTATTGTAATAACAGAGCAAATGTAGTGAAAATCCTTGAGATACTATGCCAAACAAACGGATTAATTTGGTTCGGTTACAGCTTTTTAGCATCGAATGCGGGTGTACATAAAAATGAAAGAATGAAAGGCTGCAAAATGGAAAAGGCCGAACTATAAATAGTTCAGCCTCTCATATCTTTTGTGTAATTAATCAGCTTAAGCGAGCTTGTTGATGTAGATTGCCAACTTAGATTTCAAGTTGCCAGCTTTGTTCTTGTGGATTACATTAGTCTTAGCTAATTTATCCAACATTTTTACAATGCCCGGATACATAGCTGATGCTTCAGCTTTGTCTGTAGTAGCGCGAAGCTTACGAACAGCATTTCTCATGGTTTTACCATAATATCTGTTGTGAAGTACCTT
>OHCC01001030.1_pt1 | contig 13885 bp, 9 predicted proteins | sample 1577521 | NCBI WGS metagenome assembly OHCC01 (sample SAMEA3879533, study PRJEB24766) | human gut metagenome | biome: human-associated habitat; feature: feces | place: USA | collected 1985/1987
GCAGCTTGTCAATGGCTTCCGTCAGTATGCGGTAGGTTTCTTCTTCCACCACAGCATCGTGAAAGAAGGCATCCGTTTCTTTGCTGATGATCTTCTGGGCATACTCATAGACCACCTTCGAATGTTCAAGCTCATTCAATGCTTTGTTGCGTACAGCCGTATAAAGAAATGCTTTCACCTGGTGCAGGTAAAAGAAGTCTTCCCTGATCTGCCACAGTTTGGCAAAAGCATCTTGCACAATATCGGCCGAGGCTTCCGCTTCTTCGGCATACCGGGAGGCAAACAAGCAGAGAGGCACATAATATTTATTGAAAATATCATGAAATTCCTGCTCGTCCAATCGGATGCTAACCATCGGACAAGCGTTGTTTATAACCAAACTAGTTGCCATATTCTTTATATACAGAATGCGAATATACGAAATTCATAGAATATTACCGCAGAAGCAACACATAATGTAAGATATTCGCCTCTTTTTCTATCCAAGTGTTGCAAAAACACATATAATTTAAAGGTATCAATTATGGCTGACAAGTAAATAAAGTATGGTAAGACATGAAATGTCTCCATGTATTGTTTAAAAGAACAACAGATTTCATTAGCTTTGCAAAAACACTTAAAGAGAAATATGAAAAGTATGAAATTGATGTTTGCAGGTATCTGCCTACTATTGTGTTGCGGATGCAGTACACTAGTGAAAAAGGAGTCGGGCGAAAAAGTTGAAAACAGTAAAGAGAATGCTGTTATCGAAACAATCATGTCGCGCCGTAGCATCCGTAAGTACACCCCACAAGCCGTAAACCGTGATACCATGCAGATTATTCTGGATTGTGGTATCAATGCTCCGAATGGGCAGAACAAGCAATCGTGGGAAATTAGAGTAGTAGATAATCCGGAATTCATTAACGGCATTACCGAGGTATATAAGAAAGAGAATCCGAAAGCAGCCGAAGATCCGAACTTCAAGAATATGTTCCGCAACGCATCAACGGTAGTGTTTATTGCCAATGATTTATCGTATGACTTGTCTCAGATTGACTGCGGCCTGCTTGGCGAGAATATGATTCTTTCCGCATGGTCCATGGGCATCGGTTCCTGCTGCCTGGGCGGACCTACACGGTTTATGATGTCTTCTCCCGGTGCTGCCGAATATATGAAGAAGCTGGATATTCCCGAAGGGTATCAGTTGCTTTACTGCATCGCATTTGGTTATCCGGACGAAACTCCTGCGGCTAAACCAAGAAATGCAGCAAAAGTGAAGTTCATAGACTAACAATGAGGAGGCATAAAACAGAAATGGGTGTCTTGCATAAAGCAAAGCACCCATTTTTCTGTATATTAATAAGGAGATTAATTCTTATTAGCACGCTTACGTTCTGTTTCATCCAAAATAACCTTGCGCATACGCATAGACTTCGGTGTAACTTCTGCATACTCATCTTCCTTAATATACTCCAATGCTTCTTCTAAAGAGAATTGTACGGGAGGAATCAAACGAGCTTTATCGTCGGAACCGGAAGCACGCATATTGGTCAACTTCTTTGATTTAGTAACGTTTACTACCAGGTCATTATCGTGAGAATGCTCACCTACTACCTGTCCGGCATAAACTTCTTCTTGCGGGAAGATGAAGAATTTACCACGATCCTGCAATTTATCAATAGCGTAAGCAAAAGCTGTACCCGACTCCATAGCAATAATAGAACCATTGGTACGACGCTCTATCTCACCTTTGTAAGGTTGATATTCTTTAAAGCGGTGCGCCATAATAGCTTCACCGGCAGATGCGGTAAGTACATTGGTACGCAAACCGATAATACCGCGTGAGGGCATATCGAATTCGAGGTTTACACGTTCGCCCGCACTTTCCATCTTCACCATTTCACCCTTACGGCGAGTTACCATATCAATCATTTTGCTGGCATATTCTTCAGGAACATTGATGGTAAGCTCTTCGATAGGCTCATGTTTAACGCCATCAATTTCTCTGAAAATAACTTGCGGCTGACCAACCTGTAACTCGTAACCTTCACGGCGCATCGTCTCGATCAATACAGACAGGTGGAGTACACCACGGCCCGAAACGATCCATTTGCCATCTTCTTCACTCTTGCGTACACGCAGAGCAAGGTTCTTGTCCAGTTCCTTCATCAGGCGTTCATGGATGTGGCGGGAAGTAACGAACTTACCTTCTTTACCATAGAAAGGAGAGTCATTGATAGTGAACAACATGCTCATAGTCGGTTCGTCAATAGCGATAGGCGGCAATGCTTCCGGATTTTCAAAATCACAGATTGTGTCTCCAATCTCAAATCCTTCGATACCTACCAACGCACATATATCACCGGAAGATACTTCGGACACTTTCACACGTCCCATACCTTCGAATGTATGCAATTCCTTTATCTTAGAGCGGACAATCTTACCGTCACGTTTAGCCAAAGATACATTCATACCTTCTCTCAGCGTACCGCGATGCACACGGCCTACGGCAATACGACCGGTATATGAAGAATAATCCAATGAGGTTATCAGCATCTGCGGAGTACCTTCCAACTGCGTAGGAGCAGGGATGTTTTCTACGATACAATCCAGCAGTGAGTAGATGTTATCGGTAGGTTGCTGCCAGTCGGTACTCATCCAGTTGTTCTTTGCCGAACCGTATACAACGGGGAAATCCAATTGTTCTTCGGTAGCCTCGAGACTGAACATCAAGTCGAATACCATTTCATAAACTTCTTCGGGGCGGCAGTTGGGCTTATCTACCTTGTTCACTACAACGATGGGCTTCAAACCAATCTGCAAAGCCTTTTGCAACACGAAACGCGTTTGCGGCATGGGACCTTCGAAAGCATCTACCAATAAGATACATCCGTCTGCCATATTCAGCACACGTTCTACTTCACCACCGAAGTCACTGTGACCCGGAGTATCAATAATATTAATCTTGGTATCTTTATAAGAAATAGAAACGTTCTTTGAAAGAATCGTTATTCCTCGTTCACGTTCCAAATCGTTGTTATCCAGCATTAATTCACCTGTGCTTTGGTTCTCACGGAACAGATTTCCTGCCAAAAGCATCTTGTCTACGAGCGTCGTTTTCCCATGGTCAACATGGGCAATAATTGCAATGTTTCTGATATTTTGCATATAATACCTATTATTTGGGCGCAAAGATAGTGCAAACCGAAGGCAGATGCAAATTTATTTGCAATTTGCTAAGGTGCAGCCTATTTTCGCGGAGCAAAGGTACACATTTTGCATTAGATATATAGTATAGAGAAGAAAAAAAGCTATATATCATTGTGATATAAAAGATAATACCTATCTTTGCAGCCCCGAAAGGGAATATTTAAATAACTTTTTAATTAAACATTTATGTATTTAGACGCTGCTAAAAAGCAAGAAATCTTCGGTAAGCACGGAAAGTCTAACTCTGATACTGGATCAGCTGAGTCTCAGATAGCATTGTTTTCCTACCGTATTACCCACCTGACTGAGCACCTTAAGCTCAACAGAAAAGATTATAGTACTGAAAGAGCCTTGACAATGTTGGTAGGAAAACGCCGTGCGTTGCTGAACTACCTGAAGGATCGCGACATCACCAGATATCGTGCCATCATTAAAGAGCTCGGTCTGCGTAAGTAATCCGTTACTTGCAGCAAAAGCATTAAAAAGGGAAGCCGTTAAAAAGCTTCCCTTTTTTGTTTCCTTCTATCCACCATTTATTGCTATATTTGTTTCCTGAAGATTTCAATGTATAAACAACAAAGTCAGCACTATGAGAAATACACTGTTTTGCTTATTAATGGTTGGTTACATTTCGACATTCGCTCAAAACGGGACCACGTTCAAAGTTGAAAACCTCTCAAAGCCTGAGAAGTTGCTTTTCATAAAATCTTATGAAGATATTTATAAAGGTCTTATACTGTCCGACCTTAAAATATACCCTTACGAAATAAAAGAAAAGAATATAAATGTTCCTTTCAATATTATCGCCAAAAGCGAAGCGCCTGACAGTCTGGTAAACTACAACTATAATTCCTTCTTCTATGGTATGTATCAGGCCTATGCCAATCACAGACCGTTTGTTTTATCTCCCGACATGATCTGGCTGTTAATCAACCAGGGATTTGCACGACACGTAAATGCAAACCAAGAATCTATGAGAGATCTTTTTGTCGACTTTTCCGGAAAGCAATCTTTAATCGTCAAAGCAAATAAGAAACTGGAAGACCCCACCCTTTCATGGGAAGAGATTTTTCCCCAATTTACCAACCAGATAAGTAATCATACAGGAAGCAACTTAGTTGAAACACTTACCTGCAATTTCTCTACAACCACTTCTCTGGAAAAGGTAGCTTCCGAAATAACAATCATGGAAGCTATGAAACCCTATTTTGAATTTATCGTGATGTATATCGTTTGCGGAATCCCGGAAATAACACTTGAAGGAACCCCGGAAGATTGGGAAAAGGTTTTAGATAAAGCCCGGAGATTGAAGGAATATAAACTTGAATGGTGGATTTCAGAACTGGAACCTCTTTTGGAGGAGTTCGTAAAAGCATCAAAAGGTGAAGTAAACAAAGACTTCTGGCGTAATATGTTCAAGTATCACTCACAAAAGAAATACGGAGCCCCCGACATCATTGACGGATGGATCGTAAAATTCTTCCCATACGACAAAAATGGAAGAAGAAATAATCTGAAGCAGCTTGAAGGCGGTAACAGCCTGCCTGATGAGATTGTGAAAGTTGACTTGAAATATCTGGAAGTACGCAATGATACGATTATAGAAACGCCATTAGAACTATGGTCCGGCTTCATTGGCTTGCAACAGAACAAAGATAACTTTGCCCTAAGGCCTCAGATCAGCTGGATGATTAGAAAAAAAGATATTGGAAATAAAGGACTGTTAAGCAAATTAAGAGTAGAATCCCAAGAGGAAGGCATTGGCAGTGGTATATCAATCAAAGTAAAAGAATTCCCTCCCGTTCTGTTGGAACTGAAAGAGATTAAGAGCTTGAAGATAGAATTCACGAATGAGATTGATATCCCCAATGAACTCTCAGAAGTGAAAATCGGGAAATTAGAATTATCCGGAAAGATTGCAGGAAAAGGAATAGAGCGCATAAAAGAGTTATTTCCTAATACTGAAATTAAAATAAACGGAGCGCGGATAAGTAAATGATAAATCGGGCAAAAGTAACTGTTGCCATAATCATAGATATACGGGAACTTTATCACCAAAATGATTCTATATTCGTCATTTCTACAACATACACCTTTTTAAAAAGTCACAATCCAGAATGTTTTATGGATAGATAAAGAATAAGAATACGCTATATTTGCATATTCTTTCACTTATCTATGCTTCTTATACAGAAAAGGGTTACTACTTAGAGGTGATATCATTACTACTTAGAGACAAAAGGGTTACTACTTATGGAGAAAAGGGTTACTATTTACAGAGAATACACTTATTTATGTCAGGTTCCGTACCTATTAGTACACTTTTAAGGAAGATTTCAATCTAAATAAAATGTAAATATTTCGATACCACGCTAATAGTCTATCCCTTGCAGATTTTAATTTGAATACTTTTGTATTTATGAGTGCCCGGACGAATATAACGCATCCTCAGCAGATAAAAAATACAAAATGTCAAAAAGACAATAAGGTAAAGCATCGCCAAAATTTCCGTTGAAGCGAGTCATACTTACAAAAAAATCTTTCAATGTATGTATTCCAGGCGAATCCGCAAACAGAAGGTAGTCTTGTAAATAGAATCGTAAACTGATAAAATCAATAAAAGCTTCTTTTTTTCCGCACGGATTGTTGCACCAAGTAAAAGTTTGTTTTATTTTTGTGCCTTAACAATACAATTTATAACCTAATAGGCGAAAAACATTATCAATTATGGATACAAGCAAGATTGTCGGAGAAAAGATAAAGTCACTCCGTGAAAGCCAGTCAATCAGCATTGAGCAATTGGCTGAACGTTCCGGTTTAGCCGTAGAACAGATTGAACGCATTGAAAATAACATTGACTTGCCATCACTGGCTCCACTTATCAAAATAGCACGTGTTCTGGGTGTACGCTTGGGAACTTTCCTTGACGATCAGGATGAAACGGGTCCGGCCATCTGCCGCAAGACGGAAGCCAAAGACAGCATCAGCTTCTCCAATAATGCAATCCAGAGCCGTAAGCACATGGAATATCATTCCCTGTCCAAGTCGAAAGCGGACCGCCACATGGAGCCGTTTATTATCGATGTAGCTGCTACGGAAGACAGTGATTTCGTACTCTCCTCTCACGAAGGTGAAGAGTTTATAATGGTCATGGAAGGTATCATGGAAATAAGTTACGGCAAAAATACATATCTGCTTGAAGAAGGAGATAGCATCTATTACGACTCCATCGTTCCCCACCACGTGCATGCTTACGAAGGACAGGCAGCCAAAATTCTTGCAGTAATCTATACACCCATTTAGTGATAAATGATCAGTGGTTAGTGACAAGCATTGTGCCTATCACTAACCTGACACTAATTATCCCAGTACTAATCATTTATCACTAAACACCTAATCACTATTTTCATGTTATACGAAAGAACGCTCGGCCAATGGCTGGAGCACTGGGCAGAAACCACGCCCGACAAAGAATATATCGTTTATTCCGACCGTAACCTTCGCTTCACCTGGAGCCAGTTCAACCGCCGGGTAGACGACATGGCAAAAGGACTAATTTCTATCGGAGTGGAACGCGGCACCCATGTGGGTATATGGGCCGCTAATGTACCCGACTGGCTTACTCTTTTGTATGCCTGTGCCAAAATAGGTGCCGTCTATGTCACCGTAAACACCAACTATAAACAGGCAGAACTGGAATACTTGTGCGAAAACTCAGATATGCACACCCTTTGCATTGTGAATGGTGAAAAAGACAGCGACTTCGTGCAAATGACTTACACCATGCTGCCGGAACTGAAAACCTGCGAACGCGGACATCTGAAGAGCCAACGTTTCCCGCACATGCGCAACGTTGTTTATGTAGGCCAGGAGAAACATCGCGGTATGTACAATACAGCCGAAATCCTCTTATTGGGTAACAATGTGGAAGACGAATGTCTGAATAATCTAAAAAGTCAGGTAACCTGTCATGATGTAGTGAATATGCAATACACATCCGGCACCACCGGATTCCCGAAAGGTGTTATGCTCACCCACTATAACATAGCTAACAATGGCTATCTGACAGGAGAACACATGAAGTTCACCAGCGACGATAAGTTATGCGTTTGTGTCCCCCTCTTCCACTGCTTCGGTGTAGTACTTGCCACCATGAACTGTCTGACACATGGCTGTACGGAAGTAATGGTGGAACGCTTCAACCCACTGGTAGTTCTCGCCTCTATACATAAGGAACGTTGCACGGCTCTGTACGGTGTACCCACGATGTTCATTGCCGAGTTGCACCATCCGATGTTCGATATGTTCGACATGTCCAGCCTGCGCACCGGCATCATGGCCGGCTCACTCTGTCCGGTGGAATTGATGAAGCAGGTGGAAGAAAAGATGTATATGAAAGTTACGAGTGTGTATGGTCTGACAGAAACATCGCCGGGCATGACAGCTTCACGCATTGACGACCCGTTTGATGTTCGTTGCAATACCGTAGGACACGATTTCGAACACACAGAAGTCATGGTGATTGATCCCGAAACCGGAGAAGAATGTCCGGTGGGCGTGCAAGGCGAAATGTGCAACCGGGGCTATAACAACATGAAGGGTTACTATAAGAATCCGCAAGCCACAGCCGAAGTAATCGACAAGAACGGTTTCCTTCACTCCGGTGACCTTGGCGTGAAAGATGAAGACGGCAATTACCGCATCACCGGACGCATCAAAGATATGATTATCCGTGGTGGCGAAAATATCTATCCGCGAGAGATTGAAGAGTTCCTTTACAAACTGGAAGGTGTGAAGGATGTGCAAGTGGCAGGCATTCCATCGAAGAAATATGGCGAAGAAGTAGGTGCTTTCATTATATTGAAGGAAGGAGCGGATATACACGAATCAGATGTACGTGACTTCTGTACCGGTAAAATTTCACGTTACAAGATACCGAAATATGTATTCTTTATTGACGAATTCCCTATGACGGGCAGCGGTAAGATACAGAAATTCAAACTGAAAGATGTAGGGCTACAGCTTTGTAAGGAACAGGGGATAGAAATCATCTGATCTTAATCTCTGGCAGCCCTTCAAAGAACAAAGAACCTGCTCTCTAAAGTATGAAAGAGAGCAGGTTCTTTGGTTCATAATATCTTTAAGTCATCGGCAGCGTAAAGTAGAACGTCGTCCCTATTCCTTCTCCTGAACGTACCCAAATACGTCCACCCATCCGTTCCACCAGCATACGGGAAACAGTCAGTCCCAGTCCGGTCCCTTGCGCAAAGTTATTAATCTTACCGAAACGTTCAAATATCTTAGCCACCCGATTGGTCGGAATACCGATACCCGTATCTTTGACATAGAATTGTACGACATTTCCCCGAAGCTGATAACCGAAATGAATCTCTCCGGACGGAGTAAATTTAGCTGCATTACTTAACAGGTTCATCAGCACCTGCATGATTCGCATCCTATCTCCGATAACATACAGATTCTTGTCAACATCATCCAACGCCATTTTCACACCCTTATTAACTTTCATTCGGTGCCTTTCATATTCTTCAAGACAGGCTGCATACACATTTACTTTCTCCTTAACAAACCCCAAAGAACCCGCCTCCATAGCGGACAAGTCCAGAATATCATTAAACAGACACAACAGCAATTCCGAATTCTGCTCGATAATGTTGCAGTAATCATCCTTGTCTCCATCATGCCCCGGATCAATAACCAATCTTGAAAATCCTACAATCGCATTCAGAGGCGTGCGGATCTCATGACTCATATTTGCAAGGAATGCCGATTTCAAGCGGTCGGATTCTTCAGCTTTTACACGGGCAGCAGCTAACTCACGCTGTGCATTTTCCCGGCTCGTCACGTCCCGGCACATACACAACAAGTATTTATCTCCCAGTGGACATACCAGATTCTCGTAATGATGCGTCTCACCTTCAAATTGTAACGAATGCTCTCCTATACTGGGGAAACCGGTACGCACCACCTTTTCCATATTAGCACGAATCTTACGATATTCTGATTCCGGCACTATATCCTTCAAGTTAGGATGCGACTTATCTTTACCGGACAGACCTTCCACGTGATTGGTATCAGGAGAAGAAAGTAGCTCTATGTAGTCCAGGTTACGATCAAAAACCGTCAACATATCAGGGATAGCCTCCAGTATTTCCTTGCCATATTTCTCACGGAAGCGTTCTGGCTCTTCATCCGGACAAGGATCGGTCGGCAGGGAGCGGCTTGCCAGCTGTTCTTCCAGTTCCCGGATTATCTCCAGCAGTTCTTCTTTCGTTTTATCTTTATAATCCCTCATTTCAAGGCAGATATGTTGTAGAGTGTCATTTTCGGGGAGCAAATATAGCATATCTTTTCAATTATATCAACACATATTGCAGGCTTTTATTTAAAAAAAACCAATAGCTTTTGTCCTACTAATCAGAATGTTCTATCTTTGCATCACTTTTTATTTTAAATCATTGATAGATATGTCTAAAGAATTATTCTCTACTCTGCCCTACAAGGTGGCAGACATTACGCTTGCCGACTTCGGTCGCAAGGAAATCGATCTGGCAGAACAAGAAATGCCCGGCCTTATGGCTCTTCGCGAAAAGTATGGAGAAACAAAACCGTTGAAAGGCGCTCGTATCATGGGTTCTCTGCACATGACCATCCAGACAGCGGTACTGATTGAAACCCTCGTGGCACTGGGTGCCGAAGTACGCTGGTGCTCATGCAACATATATTCGACTCAAGACCATGCCGCAGCTGCTATTGCCGCAAGTGGAGTACCTGTATTTGCCTGGAAAGGCGAAACGTTGGCCGACTACTGGTGGTGTACGCTTCAGGCACTGAACTTCCCCGGCGGTAAAGGTCCTACGGTAATCGTTGACGATGGCGGTGACGCTACCATGATGATACATGTGGGATATGAAGCCGAAAGCAATGCTTCTATCCTGGACAAAGAAGTCCATGCAGAAGATGAAATAGAACTGAATGCAATTCTGAAGTGCGTACTGGCCGCAGATCCTACTCGCTGGCAACGTGTAGCAGCCGAAGTACGTGGTGTTTCTGAAGAAACGACTACAGGCGTACATCGTCTGTATCAGATGCAGGAAGAAGGTAAATTGCTGTTCCCGGCATTCAATGTAAACGACTCTGTAACGAAATCCAAATTCGATAACCTTTACGGCTGCCGCGAATCTTTAGCCGATGGTATCAAGCGTGCTACGGATGTAATGATTGCCGGTAAGGTAGTGGTAGTCTGCGGATATGGTGATGTAGGTAAGGGGTGTTCACATTCCATGCGTTCATACGGTGCCCGAGTACTGGTTACGGAAGTAGACCCGATTTGTGCTCTGCAAGCCGCTATGGAAGGCTTTGAGGTAGTAACCATGGAAGAAGCCTGCACACAAGGCAATATCTTTGTTACCACAACAGGCAACATCGACATTATCCGTATCGACCACATGACGCAGATGAAGGACCAAGCTATTGTCTGCAACATCGGTCACTTCGACAATGAAATCCAGGTGGATGCGCTTAAACATTATCCTGGTATCAAATGCGTTAACATCAAGCCACAAGTAGACCGCTATTATTTCCCTGACGGACACAGCATTATTCTGTTAGCTGATGGTCGTCTGGTAAACTTGGGTTGTGCCACCGGACATCCGTCATTCGTTATGAGTAACTCATTCACTAACCAGACATTGGCTCAGATTGAGTTGTTCAACAAGAAATACGAAACCGGTGTTTACCGCCTGCCTAAGCACCTCGATGAAGAAGTAGCACGCCTGCACCTTGAGAAAATCGGTGTAAAACTAACAAAGCTTACTCCCGAACAAGCTGCCTATATAGGCGTGAATGTAGACGGACCGTATAAGGCCGAACACTATCGTTATTAACGAAGTTGAGAGTTGAGAGTTACTATGCAGCATTATAGTGCAGTAAACTCTCAACTCTCAACTTCATAAAAACTCCGTTTTTATGAAAAAGCTCCTCCCTGACCTCCTGGTCATCTTTATGTTTGCAGTACTTTCATTCGCCTATTTCTTCCCGGCGGATATAGAAAACCGCATTCTTTTTCAACATGACACGGCTGCCGGTGCAGGTGCCGGACAAGAAGCGACTCAATATCGCGAAGAAACTGGTGAGTATACACGCTGGACTAACTCTCTGTTCGGTGGTATGCCGACTTATCAGATAGCCCCCAGCTACGAGTCAACCCAACCGTTGACCTGGATACAGAAGGTCTACCAACTATTTTTGCCTACGTATGTCAACCTGACATTTATCCTGATGCTGGGTTTTTTCATCTTGTTGCGTGCATTCGGTATACCTACATGGTTGGCAGGATTAGGTGGATTAATGTGGGCATTCTCATCCTACTTCTTCATTCTGATATCTGCCGGACACATCTGGAAGTTTATCACGCTGGCTTATATACCACCTACAATAGCAGGTATCGTACTGGCTTACCGGGGTAAATATCTGGCAGGAGGCATTATTACAGCACTGTTCATTGCCCTGCAAATTCTGTCGAACCATGTACAGATGAGTTATTACTTCCTATTTGTCATCCTCTTCATTGTAGGAGCCTACTTTGAAGATGCATGGCGCAACAAGACCTTACCGCAATTCTTCAAGGCAAGCGGTGTGCTTGTTGTAGCTGCGCTGATTGGTATATCCGTCAATCTGTCGAACCTGTATCACACTTATGAATACAGCAAAGAAACCATGCGCGGCAAAAGCGAGCTCGTAGAAACCGGTGACGCCGCCAAACAGACCAGTAGCGGACTGGACCGTGACTATATCACCCAATGGAGTTATGGTATCGGCGAAACCTGGACCTTATTAGTACCCAACTTTAAAGGTGGTGCTTCCGTTCCCCTCGCCCTGAATGAAACAGCCATGGAAAAAGCCAATCCGACCTATACCGGACTCTACCAGCAACTGTCCCAATACTTTGGTAACCAGCCTATGACGTCAGGTCCTGTATATGTAGGTGCTTTTGTACTATTCCTTTTCATTCTAGGCTGCTTCATCGTCAAAGGTCCATTGAAATGGGCATTAATCGGAGCCACATTCTTCTCCATTGTTCTTTCATGGGGTAAGAACTTCATGCCACTGACAGATTTCTTCATTGATTATATACCCATGTATAGTAAATTCCGTGCAGTATCATCTATCCTCGTTATTGCAGAATTTACAATTCCACTACTGGCTATCTTTGCTCTGAAAAAGATTCTGGACGAACCAGAGGTATTGAAAAAGAAGATAAAGTTCGTTGGTATCAGTCTGGCACTGACTGCCGGTGTAGCTTTGATATTAGCCGTGATTCCAGGAGCTTTCAGTTCAACTTTCGTCCCCGCACAGGAAGCGCAGATGTTGCAGAATGCAGTCAATCAGCAAATGATTCCTGCAAACGAGCTATCCGGTATCCTTTCCAATCTGGCAGAAATGCGTGCTGCAATGGTAAGCGCCGACGCACTGCGTAGCTTCATTATCATTGTAATTGGCTGTGTGTTGCTGTGGCTTTACTATAGCGGAAAACTAAGAAAGTCATTCGTAATTGTCGGCATCGCTATTCTCTGTGTAGTAGATATGTGGAGTGTCAACAAGCGTTATCTGCACGATGATCAATTCGTTCCCCGTTCTGCCCAGGTTGACACCTTTAAGAAAACGCAAGCTGATGAAATCATCCTCCAAGACACTGACCCGAATTACCGCGTATTAAGCTTTTCCGGAGATGCATTCAGCGAGAATAAAACTTCTTACTGGCACAAGAGCGTAGGTGGATATCATGCAGCCAAACTGAGACGTTATCAGGAAATGATAGATCGTCATATTTCCCCCGAAATGCAGGCCGCCTATCGGGCTATCGCTACCGCAGGTGGTGAGATGGACAGTGTGGATGCTTCCAAGTTCCGCGTTCTGAATATGCTGAACACGAAGTATTTCATCCTCCCTGCCGGACAAGGACAGACAGTTCCTATCGAGAATCCATACGCTTACGGCAATGCATGGTTCGTCAACAATGTGGAGTACGTGGACAATGCCAACCAGGAAATCGATGCCCTGAACACCATATTGCCAATAGAGACAGCCGTAGTAGATGCTCGTTTCAAAGATATTCTGAAAGGCATTACCACTGCCCATAAAGACAGTCTTTCCAGCGTGCGTCTGACAAGCTACGAACCGAACCGTCTGGTTTATGAAACGAATAACTCTAAAGACGGCGTCATCGTATTCTCCGAAATCTATTACCCGGATGGCTGGATAGCCACCATTGACGGAGAGCCTGCCGACATTGCCCGCGCAGACTATATCTTACGTTCTATGTACGTCCCTGCCGGAAAGCATACCATCGAAATGCGCTTTGATCCGAAAAGCTTGCATGTAACGGAAGGCATCGCTTATGCAGCACTGGCTCTGATGGTGATAGGTATTATGATAATGGTGATTGTATATAGAAAGAAGCTGAGTTCACGCTAACTGTCCATAAAAAGGGCACAAGGTTATATCAGAAATCACCACAGATTACACAGATTCACACAGATTAAGGGAAAATGTTTTTCATATAGATAATCTATGCGAATCCGTGTAATCCGTAGTGAAAAATCAGTATTGAGAACTCAATAAATCAAATCCAATCATAGCTTAACCGATTTCTTCTTCCCACCATATGAAACCG
>OHCC01001041.1_pt1 | contig 13793 bp, 11 predicted proteins | sample 1577521 | NCBI WGS metagenome assembly OHCC01 (sample SAMEA3879533, study PRJEB24766) | human gut metagenome | biome: human-associated habitat; feature: feces | place: USA | collected 1985/1987
CCGGTATTCCTGGTCGGTGCGCCGGTTGTACGACAGACGGTCGTGGTCAAACGCTTTGCGGAGTGTATCGCTCCAGTGTCCGTATTCAGAACCGATAGCGGCGGAGATGGTATCCGCTTCGGTTTCGCAGATAAGCCCTGTGCCGTTGGCATCCATGATATTTTGCAGAATACCCGTTCCGGTGTTATTACCCGAGATGAGAAACATTTTATTCTTGGGCATTTGAGGAGCTTCCACTTTGCAGCGCTCCTTTCCCATGGTATCATAGGCGGCTTTCTCTTTTTTGTAGGCCTTGACCTCTTCCGCTACTTTTTGGCGGATCTCGTCATGAATAGGCTCTACAAGCAGCCGGATAAGCGAAAGAATTCCCTTACCCGAGGCGGAAGGGGCTACAATAAAACTTTGCAGGCAAGGAGACTGGAGTTTGCCGGCGTATGGACATCTCACATATCGCTCCATGCTGGCACCTATGGCGGTCAATGCTCCGAGCAGCATGACATCGCGTTGTGTGGGGCTGGTGGCATAACTCATGATGAGCAACAGGAGTTTCGGCCAGTCCGCTTCGGTGAAAGAGGGCAATGGCTGGTTCGGGTCACTCCCGTCCTGCAGCTCTTCGGATTCGTCCGGTTCTTCATTGTCCACCTTATTATATACGTGCGTGTGTGTGAGATTTTTGGCCGGTGCATTTCCTGCATTTTTTGCATTTTTCCGGTGGTTCATCATTTCCTCTTTGCAGAGAGTCACACCCGCCCTTTCAGCAAGATGGAATGCAGTGCCCAGATGGACATCTCCATGCCGGGTGGTAAGTGCATTGGAGAATATCCGTTCGGCATGTTCCCGTTCGTACTTGGCAGACACCCGGCACAACCGATGGAAAAACTCGCGTCCCGCTTCTCCGCAATCCGTTGCGATGGCGAACGCCAGTTGTACATATTCAGCATACGTAGGGGCAATATCCGCTCCTGCAGTTTCAACCGCCTCACAGAGGCGGCATAACGATTCAAATTCGTCCATAATTTTAATTTATAGTTTTTAATTATTGATTGTTTCTAAACAACGCTCCCGGATCATGACTAAGAAAGCAAGATCTTACAATGTCCTTACCGGAAAAGTCTACCCCTTTACGTTTTTCTCCGAATGGGGGAGGTGTTTCCGTACCATAGAGCAACACGGTGAACATCATTGCCAGCTTCATATTTTCGATAATACTGTCTGTGTCGTTAGCCATGGGTAAATGACCGTAGGGTACGAATGCTTTCACGCCCCGTCCGCTGGGACTGATAAACGTGAGTACAGGATGCAGAAGGTGGTCATTAAACAATGTGCTGCGCATTTCCACTGCCTCCTGATAGGAGTCGAGATGGTCGATATCTACTACCACCAGATGTGAAGAAGCTACGAAACTTTTGCTGTTGCGACGCGAGAACGTACCACAGGGAGTCACATAAGGCAATAGTGATGCTTTTGCTGTCCGTATATCTGCGGAATTGCGTACTTGTTCGGTCAGAATTTTGAGATTCTCGTTGCAGGTTATCATTTGAAAAACTTGCTCTACGGAGACTTCGCAGGAGGGAATCAGTGTTGCAGGAGTAACAATCCGTCCCTGTTCATTTTTGATGGGAGCAATGGGAGGCATGAAATAAGACATTCTAAAATCGTTTGTCATAACATTTGTATTTTTTGATTATCGCTTTGACTTTTCAAAACGCGGTACGAAGGTAGAAATAGCTTTTAAATATATCGTTCAGACATATCTGAACGGATATGCATAAAATTAACGTATAACACAATGTATTTAACAATTAATAAAATTATAAACATGAAAAAATTTAGTCATCCCGTACTGGGTCATTTCATCGCAGAGGAGTTTGAACGTGCTCACTTGTCAATAGAGGCTATGCGTAAAGAAATCCACATGGGAAAACCCACTTATTACAAGATGATATCTGGGGAGATTTACGTCTAAGTGATTTTACCCGTCTTTTTTCCTATTACTATGACAATCTCACAAAAGAGGAGTTTCGAGCCAAAATGGTGGAATGGGGAGAACTTTATATTGAATATAGGGAGAAAAATGAGGATATGGATGAAAGTCTAAATCAAGAATAAAGTAATGCAGGAAGTCCAACGTTTTAATAAAGTCCTAAAATCTTTTGTCCTTTCAGGGGACATCATCTTACTGAACTTACTGTTGTGGGTGTTCGATTCTCTTTGGGGAAACCATTCCCTTTTTGAGTTTTCCATGCCTCTTTTCCAGAACATGGCTTTGATGACTTTATGTTATCTGGTTTGCAACATTCGTTCCGGAGTGATCCTTCACCGTCCGGTGGTTCGTCCGGAGCAAATCATGCTTCGGGTGGCACGGAACATGATTCCTTTTGTATTGATGGTGCTGGGTCTTTCATACATTTTCCATTTTGAATGTGTTAACTTGCGTCAGCTGGGGGCATTTTGCGTAGTTCTCATTATCGTTATTATTTCTTATCGCCTGACGTTTCGAGCTATTCTGGAGCTTTATCGCAAAAGTGGGGAAAATGTCCGGAAGGTAGTGCTGGTGGGTAGCCATGAAAATATGCAGGAACTTTATCATTCCATGACGGATGATCCGACATCCGGGTATCGTGTACTGGGATATTTTGAAGATTCTCCATCAGACCGCTATCCTGTGAATATAACATATTTGGGACAGCCTTGCGAAGCCGTTGATTATTTAGCCCGTAATGCGGGAAAGGTAGACCAGCTTTATTGCAGTCTTCCTTCTGCCCGTAGTGCTGAAATTGTACCGGTTATCAACTATTGTGAGAACCATCTGATTCGTTTTTTCAGTGTTCCCAATGTCCGGAACTATCTGAAACGGAGAATGCATTTTGAAATGCTAGGTAATGTTCCGGTACTTTCTATCCGTCGTGAGCCACTGGAGTTATTGGAAAATCGCATTGTGAAACGTAGCTTTGATATTATTTGCTCGCTACTGTTCCTTTGTACCCTTTTCCCGATTATATATATCATTGTGGGACTGGCTATAAAGATAAGTTCTCCCGGACCTGTCTTTTTCAAACAGAAACGAAGTGGTGAGGATGGTCGTGAATTTTGGTGCTATAAGTTTCGTTCGATGCGGGTGAATGCACAAAGTGATACGCTTCAGGCTACGGAATGTGATCCTCGTAAAACCCGTATCGGTAGTTTGATTCGCAAGACGAATGTAGATGAACTTCCTCAATTTATTAATGTACTGAAAGGGGATATGTCTTTAGTGGGTCCCCGTCCGCATATGTTGAAGCACACAGAAGAATATTCCCATTTGATAAACAAGTATATGGTTCGTCATTTTGTGAAACCGGGTATTACAGGTTGGGCACAAGTGACAGGTTTTCGTGGAGAGACGAAAGAGCTTTGGCAGATGGAAGGACGTGTGCAACGTGACATCTGGTATATCGAGCATTGGACGTTCATTCTAGACTTATATATCATGTATAAGACTGTATATAATCTACTCCGTGGGGATAAAGAGGCGTATTGAAAAAATTAAAAATTAAAGATTAAAAATTATAGGCGCTTATGAAAAAAATGGTTGGATTGATTCTTGGCTTGTTACTTGCTTTTTTGCTGGTATCTTGCCAGGCATACAAGAAAGTACCTTATTTACAAGATACAGCTTTGGTTAATGATACAGAACAGAGTGTTCGTCAGACAGGTGTGAAGGTAATGCCAAAGGATTTGTTGACGATTGCCGTATCTTGTTCTACTCCGGAACTGGCTGCACCTTTCAATCTGGTAAATTCGGGTACTGATGCTCCACAGCAGTATTTGGTAGATAATCAGGGGAATATCAATTTTCCAGTGTTGGGCGAGATTCATGTAGGTGGATTAACTAAACTGGAAATAGAAAACCTGATTATAGATAAGTTGAAGATTTATTTGAAAGAAGTGCCGCTTGTAACTGTGCGTATTGTTAATTATCGGATTTCGGTGTTGGGGGAGGTCACGAGGCCCGGCAGCTTTGTAGTCTCTAACGAGAAGATTAATTTACTGGAAGCTCTCGCAATGGCAGGTGATTTGACCATTTATGGTATGCGTGATAATGTGAAATTGATCCGGACAGGACAAGATAATAAGCAGGAGATTATTACTATGGACTTGAATAAGGCCGAAACGGTACTGTCTCCTTATTATCAACTACAACAGAATGATATAATTTATGTGACACCTAATAAAACTAAAGCTAAGAATTCGGATATTGGGGCTAGTACCGGTCTGTGGTTCTCAGGTGTTTCTATTTTGCTTTCAATAACCAATTTTTTATTAACTATACTAAGATAAATCTTAAAAATAAAAGAATAACGATGAAAGAAAACTTGTACGAGGATAATGTACGTGGTATAGAGGAAGAAAATGTTGATTATAAAGAGCTTCTCTTTCGATACATAATCCATTGGCCATGGTTTGTGGCTTCTCTTCTGGTATGTTTGATCGGTGCTTGGGGATATTTGTATTTTCAGACTCCCGTCTATCAGATTTCCGCTTCTATCATGATTAAAGATGATAAGAAGGGAGGGGGCGGATCTGCTGATTTGGAGAGCCTTGGATTAGGAGGGATGATGACTTCTACACAGAGTATTGATAATGAAATTGAAGTATTGCGTTCAAAAACGATACTTAAAGAAGTTGTCAATAATCTGGAACTTTATATAACTTATTATGATGAGGATGAATTTCCTAAAAAAGAACTGTATAAAGCCTCTCCGATAATTGTGAATTTGACAGCACAAGAGGCAGATAATTTGCCGGGTGTAGCTATGATTGATATGAAACTTACTCAAGAAGGTGGTTTGGATGTAAATTTGAAAGTGGGTTTGAATGAGTATAATAAACATTTTGATAAACTTCCAGCGGTGTTGCCTACAGATGTAGGTACGTTTGGGTTTGCATTGAAAGATTCTTTATCAAATGGAAAGATAGAAGGGCAGAATGTTACGCGAAATATCAGTGCCATAGTTAGTCAGCCATTTGGGGTAGCAAAGGGATATCAGGGGGCATTAACGATTGCACCCACCTCTAAAGCAACTTCTGTTGCCACAGTCTCATTGGTCAATACGAATATTCAGCGTGGACAAGATTTTATCAATAAGCTGATGGAGATGTATAATCGGAATACGAACAATGATAAAAATGAGGTTGCCCAAAAGACGAGGGAATTTATCAATGAGCGCATTCAGATTATTGATGAAGAACTGGGAAATACAGAAGACAAACTGGAAGCTTTTAAAAGAAATGCAGGATTGACGGATATCAGTAGCGATGCCCAATTGGCCGTATCGGGAAATGCCGAATACGAAAAGAAACGCGTGGAAAACGGTACACAGATCAACTTAGTTCGTGATCTTAATAAATATATCAATAATCCGTCGAATGAGTATGAGGTGTTGCCTAGTAATATTGGGTTATCAGATAATGGGCTAACTACTCAAATAGATCGTTATAATGAATTGATTATCGAACGTAAGCGTTTGCTTCGTACTTCTACGGAGAGTAACCCGATGATTGTAAATCTGGATGCAAGTATTCGTGTTATGAAAGCAAATGTGAAAGCTGCTATTGACGGAACGTTGCAAGGTTTGCTTATAGTCAAAGCTGATTTGGATCGTGAAGCTAGTCGTTTTTCCCGTCGTATCAGTGACGCTCCGGGACAAGAAAGACAGTATGTAAGTATTGCCCGTCAGCAGGAAATCAAGGCAGGACTTTATCTGATGTTGTTGCAGAAACGTGAAGAGAATGCTATTACATTAGCTGCTACTGCCAATAATGCTAAGATCATTGATGAACCGGTGGCTGAAGGTGGTCCGGTATCTCCGAAACCTCAAACAATTTACATGATTGCTTTAGTGTTGGGGGTAGGTTTGCCTGTCGGCGTCATTTTTCTAATCGGTCTTACTAAATTCAAGATTGAAGGTCGTGGCGATGTGGAGAAATTGACTCGCCTGCCTATTGTGGGAGATGTGCCCTTGACTGCTGAAAAAACAGGTTCCATAGCCGTATTTGAGAATCAGAATAACCTGATGAGTGAGACTTTCCGTAATGTACGTACGAATTTGCAGTTTATGTTGGGGAATGGTCAGAAAGTAATACTAGTGACTTCAACGGTCAGTGGTGAAGGTAAATCATTTATATCAGCAAATCTTGCTATCAGTCTTTCTTTATTAGGAAAGAAGGTGGTCATTGTCGGTCTTGATATTCGTAAACCTGGTTTGAACAAGGTCTTTAATATTTCTCGGAAGGAACAAGGTATAACTCAATATCTGTCTGATCCTGAAAAGAACCTGATGGATTTTGTCCAGCTTTCGGATGTAAGTAAGAGCTTGTATATTCTTCCCGGTGGAACGGTTCCTCCCAATCCTACGGAACTGTTGGCCCGTGACGGCTTGGACAAAGCTATTGAAACATTGAAGAAAAACTTTGACTATGTGATTTTGGATACCGCTCCGGTCGGTATGGTAACAGATACTTTGCTTATAGGCCGTGTGGCTGACTTGTCTGTTTATGTATGTCGTGCGGATTATACCCGTAAAGCGGAGTTTACGTTGATAAATGAACTGGCTGAAAACAATAAGCTGCCTAATCTTTGTACAGTAATTAATGGCTTGGATCTTCAGAAGAAGAAATACGGCTATTACTATGGCTATGGTAAATATGGCAAGTACTATGGTTATGGCAAGCGTTATGGCTATGGTTACGGCTATGGGGAGCATAAAACGAAGGAAGAATAAATAGCAATATTCAATCTTGCATTTAAGATCTTTTTTGAGGAACTATTTGTAGAAGAATAACTGGCAGTATCATTGTTTGAGAAAATGTGCTATCTTTGCAAGTAAATGTAAGTTAGATTATGATTGATGCTATAACAATAGAAGGCTATAAGTCCATCAAGGCTCAAGAGGTGAAGTTAAGTCCCATCAATATCTTGATAGGTGGAAATGGTATAGGTAAGACTAATTTTATTTCAGCCTTTGAACTGATACGTGATATCTATGAGCAACAATTGCAAAATCATGTATTGAGAAAAGGAGGAGCTAACTGTCTGCTTTATAATGGCAAGAAGTATACTGACCGAATCACTGTGGACTTGTTGTTTACGCATGACCACAGTAAAAATAGATATATTGTCGTGTTGGAGGAATCACAGGATCGATTGTTTGTGAAAGAAGCGAAAACAGCCTTCCTTAGTGGAGCGGTTTGGCATATCCAGACCTGTGACACAAATAAGGAAGAGGCGTCTATCAAGCAAGACCGTTGTGGACAGGCGTGGTATGTAGGCCCTCTGTTGGAACAGTTTGAGATTTATCATTTCCATGATACGGGAGATAAGTCGCCTATGAAAGACTTTGCACCTTTACACGACAATGTACGTCTCAAACGTGACGGATCGAACATTGCTCCATATTTATATTTACTGAAACAGAAATATCTCAAGCATTACCTGCGAATAGAGAAAATGGTGGCATCGGTGTCTCCGTTTTTCGACTCGTTCGTGCTTGAACCCAATCGATTGAATCCGAATACGATTCGTCTTGAATGGAAACAGAAAGATGTGCCGGATATGACATTCAATGCTTATCAGTTGTCCGATGGCTCTTTGCGCTTCATTTGTCTGGCTGCGTTACTGATGCAACCCGAACCGCCCCAAACCATTTTGATAGACGAACCGGAACTGGGGTTGCATCCCTTAGCCATTAACAAACTCTGCGCCATGTTGAAGAAAGTATCTTCAAGTTCTCAAATCATCGTATCGACGCAGTCCGTGAATTTGGTGGATAATTTCGCACCGGAAGATATTATCGTTGCTGATAGAAAAGGAAACGAAACAGTATTCTGCCGTCTGGACGGAAAGGATTTGGAGGAGTGGCTGAAGGATTATAGTATGGGCGAGTTGTGGGAGAAAAATCTTGTTGGCGGACAGCCTTTCTAAAGCGGATTGGCACTATGGAAAAAGGAAACAGACTGGTTTTTATCGTAGAGGGTGATTGTGAGGTTGCTTTCATTAATAAGATGATTATTCCCTATCTTTATAAGTATGTTGGGACTGCCCAATGGAGCATGAATGCCCAAAAGATTACCACTAATCGTAAGCTGAACAGAAAAGGTGGAAATGTGAACTATGCTTATTTGAAGAATGAAGTAGAGCGGGTGGCCGCCCAGCAAGGTAATGTATGGATAACCACTTTCTTGGATTTTTTTAGATTACCCAATGATTTTCCTAACTACGGTCTTGAGTGCAGGAATATAGATGCTATCGAGGAAGGGATAAAGTCGGATCTGGGGTATGAAAGACTGGTGCCTTACATACAGAAGTATGAGTTTGAAACTTTATTGTTTGTTTCTATGGATGGATTTAATCTGTTGCTTGATGATAGCGGACAATTGGATCAGATTCAGGAAATCATAGATTCTTATGTATACGTCGAAGATATAAACGGAGGGGTGGAAACTGCGCCTTCGAAAAGACTGTCACGTATTTTTAATTACAACAAGGTAGCCGATAGTGGACTTGTACTTGATGAACTGGATGTTGAAACGATGCGGAAAAAGTGTCCTCGTTTCGACAAATGGATAGAAAAATTAATCGGGATTATTCAGTCAGTTGCAAATGCTAGTTAGCGTCCAAAAATGACATATAGGATCCCCGATATAAAAGTCAGAACTTTGCTTCCGTTAAATGAAAAGCCAAGTTTATGTATAGTTACCATGATTTTGAGCGTCTGTTTTTATTCAATCAATTGGCAGGATGTGATTCTCTTGTTGGAATCGTCTGTTGTTAAAGAGTTGAAAGTCAGGTAATTAACAAATAAAAAGTAGCGAAAATATTCTTTTATTTCATTGTTTTTTTGTATCTTTGAGGAAACAAAGATACTGAATATGAATGAGTTGGAACGAATGAAACTGCTTTCTTCCGCAAGGAAGCTTAAGGAACGGGAGGATACTCCTGCCCCTTTTGAAGACCCATATTCAGATATGACCCCCGACGAGAAATCTAAAATGATCATGGAGCTTGTGGCTTCCCGTGAGCGGGATGCCGAACGTATCCGTCGTGACGAGGCGCGCATAGACGCGCTGTTGTCCAAGGTTGACGAACTGTTGTCCTTGCAGAAGGCCGCCATTGCTGCGGAAAAGGAATTGGACGATTATAAACAACTGGTCAGTAATCTGTTGTCTAAAATAACAGCTTTGGAGGAGCGGCTGAAAGTCCGCAACAAGAACCTTTATGGGTGCAAGAGCCAGAAGGGAATCCGTAAAAAGCGTGTGAAGGACGGAGATGACCATACCCGTGACAAGGATGACTTCGACGGTACTCCGCAATCCATCGGATCTCCGTCTGCGGAGGCTGGCGGGGAATCGGTGGAGGAGGAGGGTTCCGAATCAAAATCAAAGGAGTCCCGTCTTTATCGTCAGGGACTTTCTTACCGTACCATGAGTGCCGACAATACGGTTTGTCACAACAGTGACATCGGTCGGCTTCCCGCAGGTTCCGTCATCATCAAACGTTTCCGAAAATATGCCTACGAGCAGGTAAGCAGTCTGGTGGAGCATGATTACGAGGTTATCCGCTATAAGACGGCTGACGGTAAAATTCACGAAGGCTATTTTCCTTTCAGCGGCCATCCTGAAATCATTGACGTTGTTCCGGGAACGCACGCCTCCGGTTCTTTCCTTGCTTATCTTGCTTTCAACAAATACGTTCTGGATACGCCTCTTTATCGTGAGATGTACAGATTATCCGGTGAATCGATGTGTGTGAGCCGCATGAGTCTGACCAATTGGCTGGAGAAAGGCTCCATTCATCTCTGTGGTCTGGTTGGTTATCTTAAGAACACTTGTCTGGAGAAGGACTCCATTGTCAACTGTGATGAGACCTGGTGCCGTGTAAGGCGTGAAGGATGCTATAAGAAGAAATACATATGGTGTCTGGTCAATAGACTCTCCAAAGTGGTGATCTATTGCTATGAGGACGGTTCCAGGGGACGGGATGCCCTGAAGCATATCCTGGTTTGCCGGAATAATTTAAAGACGAAAGAAATAATCATCAAGTTACGCGGCAAGCTTGACGCCTTGCTCAGTGACGCTCATCCGCCCCGTGGGGATCTGATGGAGAAGGCGATAAGTTATATGAATACTTTTTGGACTCAGTTGTTCGCTTACTTGAATGACGGTTCTTATTCAATCGACAATTCCATTGCCGAACGATTTATTCGCCCCTTGGCGGGTGAACGGAAGAACTCGTTATTCTTTGGAAGTGACAGGATGGCCCGTGTCTCGGCGGTGTATCATACCATCATCTCAACTTGCAAGATGCAGGGTGTGTCTGTGCTGGATTATTTCAAGAGATTTTTCAGCGAGATTGTTAAAGGATGTAGGGATTATGAACATTTATTGCCCTTGACTATCGGATTGAACTAACAATAAATCTTAAAAATCAGTATCCTTTTTGACGTTATTTATTAGGAAATCGCCTTGTGGCGGCTTTCCTTGAGGTATACGTCAAAATTGGACGCTAACTTATTTCAAGAGATTTTTCAGCGAGATTGTTAAAGGATGTAGGGATTATGAACATTTATTGCCCTTGACTATCGGATTGAACTAACAATAAATCTTAAAAATCAGTATCCTTTTTGACGTTATTTATTAGGAAACCGCCTTGTGGCGGCTTTCCTTGGGGTATACGTCAAAATTGGATGCTAGCAGATATGTGATAAAAATACTTTTTAATTATATTCTTAATGACAGAATCATTAAAGAAACAGACCATAAATGGTCTTATGTGGAATACCATTCGTAATTTTTCTCAGAAGGGAATTAGTTTCTTCATTGGTATTATACTAGCAAGATTGCTATCTCCCAATGATTATGGAATGTTAGCAATGATTGGAGTATTTACAGCTATTGTGTGTATATTTACTGATGGTGGATTGACAGATGCGTTGATAAGGAAACAAAATAGAACAGAGAAAGATCTAGCAACTGTGTTTTATTATAATTTTGTAGTGACATGTCTAGTTTATTTTCTTCTTTTTATCTGTGCACCTTGGATAGCTGATTTTTATGATATGCCAGAATTGATACCACTTGTCCGATGGTCTAATATTGTTTTGATTATCGGTTCATTTGGAGTTATTCAAGGGGCACTTCTTACTATAAAAATAGATTTTAAAACGCATGCGCAGATAGCCATTGTGTCTTGTGTTATTTCCGGTATCGTAGGAGTAAGTGCAGCCTATATGGGTTGTGGAGTATGGTCTTTGGTAGTTCAGAATATCGTAGGTACTATTATAGGAATCGGAGGAGGAATATGGTGCGTAAGGTGGTATCCTAAAACACACTTCTCCATGCAATCTTTTAAAGAGTTATTTGGTTTCAGCTCTCGTCTATTAGTCTCTCGTTTGTTGGTAGTCTTGTATGATAATATGCAGACAGTTGTTATCGGAAAATTTTTCTCTGCCACGCAATTGGGGTTATTCAATAGAGCACAGAGTACAGCTGCTTTTCCTTCGTCCAACCTAACAAGTATTCTAAGTGGTGTCTCTTTTCCAGTTCTCTCAAAGATTCAAGATAATGACATAAAATTGGCTGTAAATTATCGAAAGATGCTTCGGCTTTCGGCTTTCGTAGTTTTTCCATTGATGGTGGGCTTAGCCGCTACGGCAGAATCGTTTGTGAAATTTGTATTAACAGAAAAATGGATGTCTGCAGTTCCCTATATGCAGGTGGTGTGTTTTGCTATGATGTGGTATCCTATTCACTCTATTAATATGAATCTTCTGCAAATAAAAGGTCGAAGTGATTTGTTTCTCCGGGTAGAAATTATAAAAAAAATAATAGGGGTGATAATACTATGTGTTACTGTGTCATTTGGTGTTTTGGCTATGTGTTATGGTATGCTTGTCATGTCTTTTTTGTCTTTGTTTATCAATACTTACTATACAGGGAAGTTAATAAATGTTGGATTCAAAGAGCAGTTACATGATTTGTGGCCCATATTTTTAAATTGTCTGCTTATGGGAGGACTGGCTTATACAGTGCAATCGTTATTTACGAATGTGGCACTAAGCTTTTCTTTATCAGTAGTTTTAGGAGGTCTATATTATGTTGCTAGTAGCTATTTCATGAAGTTGAAAGAGGTGGATGAATTGTTGCAAATCTTAACAAATAAATATTAATCAGTTATGAATATAGACTTCAATAATAGTCCGTTATTATCAGTAGTTATACCTGTTTACAATGTAGAGCGCTATCTTGATGAGTGTATTCTTTCTGTATTGAATCAGTCATATCAAAACCTTGAGGTAATTTTAGTTGATGATGGGTCTACGGACTCTTCATCAATGATATGCGATAGATATGCATCGGAAGATAATCGGGTGAGAGTGATACATAAGAAAAATCAGGGTTCGGGTATGGCTCGAAACAGTGGTCTTGACATGGTGTCTGGCGAATTAGTGACCTTTATTGATAGTGATGATTGTATTGATGTGGATGCTTACTCGTTCCTGATTCCGCAAGTGCTGAATAATAACTTAGACTTCATCCATTTTGATTTTACTTTTTTCAGCGATAATAATCCCATTAATCTTCAAAAGGAGAGACTGGGCTATGTGAGAATGGTGACTGACAAAGAAATTATAAGAAAAATGTCTACTATGTTGTTCGAACAATTTCCGTTGTCTTCGGAGCAAAACTTGAGAATGGAAGGTAGTGTGTGGGGAGGAATTTATAGAATGCAACTATTCAAACAGTATGCTTTGCGCTTTTTTAGTGAGCGAGAGTATCTTAGTGAAGACTATCTTTTTATGTTCGAACTATTGCAGTGCGTGTCTCGTATTGGTTTTTCGTCTGATTCTTTCTACAATTATCGTTTTGTTCAGGGTAGTATATCTAAAGCTCCCCGGATAGACAGAGCTATGAAAGCACATTCATATTGTTTGTATTTGAAAGACAGAATGCTGACATGTGGTTATGCAAAAGAGGATACTATGCATTTAATGGGATATTTTTCAGGGAATTTGATAGATTCATTTATTAATATATGTCATTTGAAGTCATCTTTTAGTATGAAACGAAAAATGATAAGTGAGATTATCTCTACAGAATATTGCCGTGAGGTACTGCGTGTATATGACGCTCGCCATAGATTGAGATCATGGGGATTACTTTTCTTTCTTAGTATAAAATATCATTTTTGGGGAGCGTATCTATTATATAGACATTTAAGATAAAAAATGGGATATTTGTTTTTATGCAAATTACTTTATCTGACATAGATTATATGTTGTTGACACTGTTGGTGGCATTGTTGACTTTGAGTAGCTTTAAAAAGAGGAAAATTCCATTGCCCTTTTCTTTCTCTCTTGATAGGGGATTGGCCACCATGATAAAAGGAGTGTCGTGTATATTGATACTGATGTCTCATCATTTTACTCTTAATTTTGTGAATCATGCCCCTTGGACCTATCCGATGATAGTAGGCAATTATGCTGCGAATATAGCATTAGCATTGTTTATGTTTTTGTCAGGTTATGGGGTGACTATGTCCTATAATAAGAAACAAGTAGCATTTGGGATATACCTTAAGGCTCGTGTCTGGAAAGTCTATAAACCGTTATTATGGGTATGTATAGCATGTACACTGATATATTTTCTACTTCCAAGTAAGTCGATTGAAGAACTCACTACTTTAAAACTGCCTTTAGATATCACTAGTGTCCCATTAAAATTGGGACAAATTAAAAATTAAATAAACTTGGCCC
>OHCC01001043.1_pt1 | contig 13771 bp, 12 predicted proteins | sample 1577521 | NCBI WGS metagenome assembly OHCC01 (sample SAMEA3879533, study PRJEB24766) | human gut metagenome | biome: human-associated habitat; feature: feces | place: USA | collected 1985/1987
ATTAATCACTTTGTTTAATATTCATTTTGTTCATATCCGCTCAGAAACACATTAATCATTAACCACCAATCACTTCCTTACGGGTATTGCTCTGCAAAAGCTTTGTTTTCTTCTTGTATAGCCTGAATGGTTTCCTTCAGTTCGCTGATCGGCAAATCGAAATTATACCAATCGTTGTAACAGTCGGTAACGAACCATTTGTCACCAACCAACTCAAAAACAATACGAAGTGAGGGCTCCGACTCCTCATAACCGGCCTCAAACTCTTTGTGAGAAGGTTCATTTACAGTAAAACGGGAAATATACACTCCCCCTTCTTCCTCCGTAGTACTTCCTTCTTTCAATGTTTCTTCATCCAGCAAAGGCCACTTTTCACGTGTAAACGGAAAAGTCTGCTCCGTCTCACCATCATCTTTCAGCAATGTAATGGGAGTTTTTAATGGAAACTTGACACGGGAATACTGGAATGAAGCACTGGTAGTAAATTTTCGGAGGAATGTATTAAAATCCTCCCCGGCAGCCTGACTACTAAAAGTAGTAAGAATCAACGCCGTAAACAGACAAAAGACTAAGTGAATTGCCTTCATATACATGCATTATTTTACAGCGCGCAAAGATAGTATTTTAAATGAAGAATGAAGAATGAAGGATGAAGAATTTGGGAGAAATGAAGAATTTGGCTGCGCTATAATGCCGCATGGAAATTCTTCATTCTTAATTCTTCATTCTTCATTTATTTTTAAGGTACTCGTATCCAAAGCGGCAACGCAAACAATCTTTCTTGTCACAGTACTCCTTTTGCAGTTGCAATAAGGCTTGAGAATCGGCAGCTGTGAAAACCGGTAATCCTGCACCGCTCCACAAGCGTGTCACATGGTTATTCTCTGCTTTAAGGGCTTCCAAGAAACGGGTAGCACGTTCACACAATGCTTCATCAGCTTTGTGTAATCCATAAGCATAGAGAAAGGGAATAACCGTATTAATAACGATCAGATTCTGCGCATTCTCCCCTACCCGCTTCTCTTGACGAGTAGAAGCTTTTCTAAAATTAAAATGCTCTTCCCAATAAGTGGAGGTCCGGGCAGTAAGTATCTTCTTCACAGCCTCCAGAGTATCCGCTTCCATGACACGGGAAAACAAGGATTGTTCTTTATGGTATAAACAGGCAAGTTGCGCCAGGCGTACATGAGGGAAATTACCGGGACGTAGACGCAGAAAACGCCATTGGTCGGTAAGCATGGATGCACCCAGCTCAAACTTATGTTGCAGGTAACGATACTCTTTCTGAAGTTTCTGATAATACGCATCTGCCTCCGGGATTTCTTCATCCAGCAATCCGGCTTGTCCAAAGAAGAAAGCTTCTACCTGAAAAAGATTATCCCGATGCTTGTCTATCGCACGAAATGGAAGACGATTGGCCCAAGCTTCAAAAGCATCTCCATTCAGTCCGAAACCAAAGTTACGGGCAAGAGTAATGAAAAAGACATCTTCCCAATGATTGTTACAACGCTCCAGTCTCTTTGATATAACACGTGCTTTCTGCTCGAAACGCTCTACTTGCAATGCAGACAACCAGGAATGAACGGTGAGTTTCGGCAATGAATAAAGAATGGAATAGCAAGGAGGATAAATCTCCGTCTGACGCAACTCCTCATAACGTAAACGAACAGACTCGGGACAGGAAAGAATGACTTGAGGAACCAGCTCACCATTGGCACGGTAAACATCACAGTTAGAATCGCTTACGACATGCAGAATTACAGAATCATAAGCTATGTCCCGATCATGTCCATGACGTAGCCAATCTGAAGCCTGGGTATGTATTTCGACGTTTCCTACCCACAGTGTATCGTCTATTTTCAACTTGGCATTAAAGAAATCAGGGCCTGCATTCGTATTTGGCAAACCGGGATCTATCACTTATACGGACTGCCCGGAGGTAGTTCGGAGCATTTTTAAAGGGAGTATTTTATGCTTCCAAACATAATGCAGTAAATCTTCCATTGTTAACAAGAAGTTAATGTTGTGCACAAATGTAAGAAAAAGATTACCTTTGCGACCTATAGTTTGTTGATAAACTGAATAAAAACATATAGAACCAATGAAAATTGCATTAATCGGTTACGGAAAAATGGGCAAACAAATCGAGCAGATAGCCCTCAGCCGCGGACACGAAATCGTCAGCATCATCGACGTCAACAATCAGGAAGACTTCGAATCGGCAGCTTTCAAAAGTGCCGACGTTGCCATAGAGTTCACCAATCCAATGGTAGCATACAACAACTACATGAAAGCTTTCAATGCCGGTGTGAAACTCGTTTCAGGCAGTACGGGCTGGATGGCGGAACACGGTGAAGAAGTGAAAAGACTTTGTACCGAAGGTGGCAAAACATTGTTTTGGGCTTCTAACTTCAGCCTCGGAGTAAGCATTTTCTCGGCTGTAAATAAATACCTCGCAAAGATAATGAACCAATTTCCCGCTTATGACGTAACCATGAGCGAAACGCACCATATCCACAAATTGGATGCTCCAAGTGGTACGGCCATCACACTTGCCGAAGGTATTCTGGAGAACCTCGACCGCAAAAGCAAATGGGTGGAAGGAACTTTCCAGGCACCGGACGGATCGCTTTCGGGTTCCAATCAATGCGCGGCAAACGAACTGCCTATCGACTCCATCCGTGAAGGTGAAGTTCCGGGCATTCATAGTATCCGTTATGATTCCGAAGCTGATAGTATTACGATCACCCATGATGCCAAAAACCGTAGAGGTTTTGCTTTGGGTGCTGTTCTTGCTGCAGAATATACAGCCGCACATGAGGGATATCTAGGAATGAGTGATCTGTTTCCATTTTTAAAAGACTAAAAACATTATGAGAAAAGCAACACGTGCCCAATGGATTAAGTTTGTTATAATCACCTTACTTTACCTCGCATTCCTTATCTGGGTAAAAAGCTGGTGGGGATTGATCGTGCTTCCCTTCATTTTCGACATTTATATCAGTAAGAAAATACCTTGGGGCTTCTGGAAGAAATCAAAGAATCCTGCTGTACGTGGGGTCATGAGTTGGGTAGATGCCATTGTATTTGCTTTGGTGGCTGTTTACTTCGTGAATATCTACATATTCCAGAATTATCAAATTCCCTCCTCGTCTTTGGAGAAATCTTTGCTGGTAGGCGATTTCCTCTATGTAAGCAAAATGAGTTACGGACCGCGAGTTCCGAATACCCCGCTTTCCATGCCGCTGGCACAACATACATTACCTATTCTGAATACCAAATCGTACATCGAATGGCCTCAATGGGAATACAAACGCGTACCGGGCTTCGGGAAAGTAAAACTAAACGATATCGTTGTGTTCAACTTCCCTGCGGGTGATACAGTAGCTACTAACTACCAGCAGACCGACTTCTACAGTCTTGCATACGAAGCGGGGCAGCGTGTTTATCCGAATAAAGTGAACATGGATAGCCTGACGCGTGAACAACAACGTACTGTGTACGACTTGTATTATAATGCCGGACGTAACCTGCTTCTTTCCAATCCACAGATGTACGGTAAGATTGTATCACGTCCCGTAGACCGCCGTGAAAATTATGTGAAACGTTGTGTAGGTCTTCCGGGTGATACCCTGCAAATTAAAGGAGGACAAGTTTATATCGATGGCAAGGCGATAGAGAACCCCAAAGAGATGCAATTCAACTATTTCGTACAAACTACCGGACCGTACATACCGGATGAAATGTTCCGCGAACTAGGCATCAGCAAGGAAGATCAAACCTTGATGACCAGTGACCTTAACTGGGAAGAAGGACTAATGGAGATGGGATTGGATCGTCGCGATGCACAAGGCAAACTGACTCCTGTCTACCATCTGCCTCTCACTAAAAAGATGTATGATACGCTTTCCGGTAACAAAAAGCTAATCAGCCGTATCGTGGTAGAACCGGGAGAGTTTTCAGGACCACTTTATCCGCTGAACCTTTATACTAAATGGGATCGCAACAACTACGGACCTATCTGGATTCCGGCCAAAGGAGCCACTATCCAGTTAACTCCTGATAATCTGCCTATCTATGAACGTTGCATCGTAGCATACGAAGGAAACAAGCTGGAACGGAAGCCCGACGGTATTTATATCAATGGTAAGAAGACGGATTCGTATACCTTCAAAATGGACTATTACTGGATGATGGGAGATAATCGTGATAAATCTGCCGACTCCCGTTACTGGGGCTTTGTACCCGAAGACCATGTAGTAGGTAAACCTATTGTTGTTTGGTTATCGCTGGACAAAGACCGCGGTTGGTTTGATGGTAAGATTCGTTGGAACCGAATATTTAAGTGGGTAGATAATATAAAATGAAAGGTTGGAAGCTAACAGGCGCGGCTATTGGGGTAGTACTCGTTGTAGTATTGCTTCGGAGTTGTGTGGCAACTTCCTACTCGATTCCTTCTTCAGGAATGGAGAACTCAATCTATTGTGGCGAACGTATTCTTGTAAACAAATGGAGTTACGGACTACGTTTGCCATTTATTAATTTATGGGGATATCATCGATGGGCGGATAGTCCCGTACAGAAAGAGGACATCCTTGTTTTCAATAACCCCGCCAACTTTTCAGAACAAACCCTAGACAAACGGGAAGTTTTTATCGGCCGCTGCATCGGCATACCCGGAGATACCTTATTGATTGATTCCCTTTTCTCTGTTGTTCCTTCAGAAAAGAATGCTCCCGACCAAAAGTTTCTTTATACCTATCCAAGAGCGAAAGAGTGCCAACTGGACTCATTGTTATCCATTCTTTCTATAAAGCCTAATAGACTTCTAGGTCAAGATTCAGTAAAGAATGTTCGCAGCTTCAGCCGATACGAGTATTACCTGCTGGAACAGGCTTTAAATAGCAATTGCTGGGTCGAACCGATTATAAAAGAAGATTCGATAGAAGTTTTAAAGCCTCTGATAGTACCGGGCAAGGGCAGCCCTATACGTGTATACCCCTGGAATATAACACTACTAAGAAATACCTTGCTCCTGCATGAGAAGAAACACGCTGAGATAAAGAATGATACTCTTTATATAGAAGGCAAGCCCGTGCAACATTGCTACTTCACCAAAGACTATTATTGGGTAGGAGCCAACAACTCCATCAACCTCTCCGACTCCCGCTTATTCGGTTTTGTTCCCAAAGATCATATTATAGGCAAAGCTTCGATCATCTGGTTCTCTAAAGAAAAAGGAACAAACATCTTCAACGGTTACCGATGGAACCGGATGTGGAAGCCCGTAAAATAATGTTTAATGATTAATAACAAATAGATGAAAACCGTTTTTCTTTCTTCCGCCTATCTGGCACCTGTAGAATATTATACCAAGTTATTGGCATACGATAAAGTGTTTATCGAGCAACACGATCATTACATGAAACAGACTTACCGCAACCGATGCACCATTGCCGCACCGGACGGCGAATTGGCACTCTCCATCCCGACCGTAAAACCGGATACTCAAAAATGTCCCATGCGGGATATCCGTATCTCCGATCACGGCAACTGGCGGCACTTACATTGGAATGCCATAGAATCTGCTTATAACCATACCCCTTTCTTTGAATATTACAAAGATGACTTCCGTCCCTTTTACGAGACGAAATACGAGTTTTTAATCGATTTCAACGAAGAACTCTGCCATCTTATCTGTTCGCTTATAGATATTCAACCGGACATGGCACGTACTACGGAATACCACATAGAGTTCGCCCCAGATGAAGTGGATTTCCGTGAACGCATTCACCCTAAGAAAGATTTCACTCTTGAAGATACGGAATTCTCACCACAGCCCTATTATCAGGTCTTTCAGGAGAAGCTCGGCTTCCTGCCTAATCTTAGTATTATTGATTTACTCTTCAATATGGGACCGGAAAGTCTGCTAGTATTGAAAAGAAGTCTATAGATAAACTAAGCATTCCCTACATCATCAGATTCTTCCGGATTGAAAACTTCACAATCGCCATTGCATTAACGGCTTGCAAAGGCAGGTCCATCGGATCGTGATGTGCATTATAGCTCACCAACTTGATGCAGCCAGCTTCTTCCGACCGATTAACATACTTCACCGCCAGGTATTCGTCACCACTACGTTCAAAAGACACCAGATACATTTCACCATAAATCACATCACTGAAATTCGAAATAGATTTGAATCCTACGATATCGCCTGATTTCAGAATGGGGTACATACTATCTCCCGAAACGTAAACAGCACCGTCACATACGGGTATATTAGGTATCTGAATCTTGCCCAACGCATACTGCGGACGATCAGCCAGCAGCGTCTTCAGGTTGGCAGCAGCAGAGATATCATAGAGTGTCACACTACGGTCGTCCATGCACTCTGCCGTTTTAGGATTATGCAGAATCTCTACTTCTCCCTGCACCAGTTCGCTATTACAGGACTTCGCGCGATGCACAGGACTTCCCTTACCCGTAAGCAACCAGTTGTAATCCACCTCTTTTAGTTTGCCCAACACCAGCGGATAGTCAATACTGTTACGGGCTATCCAATTGCTTAGGGTAGAACGTGAAATACCCAGAAAGGCAGCCAGTTCACTGTCCGTCTTAAAATTCTTCTGCGACTTGGCACGCTTCACGATGTCCGCCGCACTAAATACTCTGTCTTTGTCATTTTCCATATCATCTAATCTTTAATTATTGCACATGTAAAGTTTTCAAAACGTGTTAAAATCTAATCTACAACAATTTATGTAAAATTTAAAAATTAATTCTTCAAACCACTTGTTTTATAAATAAAAACATCATTATCTTTGTTGGGACAAAAGTAATCAATAGTTTTATAAACGCAAATTAAAATGATAAGAATTATGAAAAACATGCAAAAACAAAACTCCACACCGGTGTCTGATGTGACAAACACCAGTGTTCAGCACGACAAACGCCAGTGCTTGGAACGATGCACACCAGTGTCCCACACAACAGACTCCAGTGTCTATCCTCCCATCCAATCCACCAAGAAATGCCTCTGTTGCCAACGAGAACTACCCCTCAGTGCCTTCTCTGTAAGGGACAAGCAACACAACCCCGACACCTATTGCAAAGACTGCCGCAAAGCAGCCAACCGCATCAGGCGTAAGACCAACGAGACACTTCCTGAAGAGAAAGTCCCCACACGTTGCTATCCGGTAATAACCAATATAAAACAACGTGACGTACGTCTGGAGCTGATTTTAAACGCCCTACAAACAGTACGTCAAAGTATGGCCTGCAAGCGACGAAAACGGTGCGAGAGAGAGTATTTCTATTGAGCCGCTTCACGTCAGCCAAACACAAATATTAATCACCAGTAACTAATAACTATTCCAAATGTCCAGAATCAAAAAACGGGGACTCGACTATTTCCCCATCAACACAGACTTTATACACGACCGCCTGGTACATCGCATCTTAAAACGGGAAGGCGATGCCTCGCTGGCTGTATTGTTCCAAGCTTTATGCAGTATCTATTCCGGCGAAGGCTACTATGTAAAGGCCGACGCCCTATTCTACGACGACCTTGCCGATAGCCTGTACCAACAGGAGCCTGCCGACGTAGAACGCATCATCCGACTTGCCGTGGAATACGGTTTTTTCGACGCCCGCCTTTTCAACGAATGTCATATACTGACCTCCGCCGACATACAGCGCCAATTCCTATTTATAACCAAACGCCGTAATTCAGCCGTGATAGATGACCGCTACAATTTATTGCCGGCCGAAGTTCCGACCGAAGAAACTCCCGAAAGCACTGCAAAAGAAACGCTGACGAACGAAACAGCGGAAAATGTTGCAGAAAACGGCATAAACGAAACATTTCAGCCTGAAAACAGCAAAAAACAGCCTTCCGGTACACAAAGCATAGCAAAGGAAAGCATAGTAAAGCAAAGCAAAGAAAACTCCCTCCTCAATAGTTCCCCCGAAACCGGGGGCACTGAAGACGCGGACAAAACATCCGCGGAGGAAGTCTATCTTCGAAAAATAGAGTCGATGGAAGTACCTAAAGACGGGTTACAGCACAATCTGAGCGGTCTGATATTCAATCTGCGCGAGCTGCGCATCTCCCCGCAAGAGCAGTATGCCATCATCATCAAGAGTAATTTCGGCGTTATCGGGCATCCACTGTGGAAAGGTTTCTACACCTTGCGAGAGAGCCATGGCAAAATACGCCAACCGGGACGCTATCTGTTAAGCCTTTGCAAACCTGCCGCCGGATAAACAGCCGGCAAATAGTCCGTCGAAAATTATTTTTCATTCCGTGGTACGGTTTTGCAAAATTCATTAGTTTGTTTTCAGTACGAGTTGTATCTTTGTAATGTGGTTAAGCTTAAGACACAAAACATGAAACTATTAACATTAAAAACTAGACAATTATGCCAGTACTTTACAAAACAATTCAATCTACTAAAGAGAACAAGGACGGAGCTAAACTTTTTCATCCCCGTGCCGTACACATCGCTACAATAGACAGTGACCAGATAGCGAAAGAAATTGCCGAATATTCATCCCTCTCCAGCGGTGACGTGAAGAATACAATAGACAATATGGTCACCGTAATGACCAAGCACCTCCACTCCTCCGAATCGGTTACAGTGGACGGCTTGGGCACCTTTAGCCTCATCATGAGATCGCGGGGCAAGGGTGCAGCCACAGCCAAGGAAGTGAACGCAGCACAGGCCATGCTGCTGGTGCGTTTTACTCCTGCATCTACCCGCAACCAGGACCGAACTGTAGCTACCCGTGCGCTGATTACCGGTGTGAAGTGCGTACCTTACAAGAAGGAAGACGACGCTTCGGGAAACGGTGGCGGCAATAGCGGCGGTGCCGGTGATGAAAACGATAATCCGCTGGGTTAACGAAATGTACACAAGAACAAATTAAACCGAAATGACTAAATTGAACCGGTAAAATCCGGAGTGAACTAAACCAGACTACAATAAAGGAGCCGCCGCTCCCATCGGCCGGCAGAGAGAGGGACGGTTTCCTTTATTATTCTAGTCTCCAATCAATTGGAGTAATCTCTAATCATTGAACGTATGCGAAAAATCAATCACATCGTGGTGCATTGCAGCGCCACGCGGGAGGGCTGTGTGCTTACTCCTTCAGAACACGAGTTATTAATCATTTAAAACACAAACATTATGAGAATTACAAAAAACACTTGGAAAACGATCTTGAAAGTAATTGTGACCATAGCTACGGCTATTGCCGGAGTGCTGGGAGTGGATGCAATGACGCCATAAACCGGTAAGACATTATTTAATAAGGTTATTGAAGGAGCTTACAAAAAAGCTCCTCCAAACCTTTATCACAACATTAACAAAAGAAATTAACCAATCACAAACATTGATTATTATGAAAAGAATTTCACTATTTCTACTGTTGTTTCTTCTACTACAAGCAACAACTCTATATTCCCAAGATCCAGAGACAAATCTCCGAATTGTCCCCGTATCTCCTAATGCTGCATCCCTAGGTACATTTGGAGTCATACCGACCAATAATTACGTTGGGCAGGCAAATCTCAGTATCCCAATTTATGAAATCGACCTTGACGGGAAGAAATTTCCTATTACCTTGTCCTATCATACCGATGGAACACGAGTGGCACAAGAGGCTACATGGGTTGGTCTGGGATGGACTCTGCAAGCGGGAGGATGCGTCATTAGACAGGTACAAGGCATGGACGACTTTAATACGTGGGGTTATTACGAATATCCCTACATTCCTTGGCTTAACGATCCAACATTCAATGTAACAGATCAGAACCTGACTGAGTATATGCATTACTTCAATGGAGATTACGATGCAGAACCTGATATCTTTTATTTCAACGCAGGCGGACACTCCGGCTCCATGTTCTTTGATGTATTGAAAAATAAGCAGCAGTTAAATGCCATTCCTACTATCCAGACACAAGAAAAAGTAGTGAAGATGGTATATAATACCAGTAATAAAACATGGACTATGACTGATTTGGAAGGATACGTTTATTCTTTTTCGACAAAAGAAACAACCTATTCGTATTTGAATACTACAGAACACTACAATGAGAGCTTTCCTCGTTCCAGTATTTTCCAATACAATAAAGAGCCACAGGTGGTAACAGCATGGATGCTGGACTCTGTAACTTCACCTACTGGTGGCAAGATGAGTTTTAATTATAAAAAAGAGACTATTTTTACACCTATTGCCACTACTGAGGATGTTATTTTCTTATCAAAAGTCATTGACGGTCAAATAGGTTCAACTTCTCCCCAATATTTCACGAACAAATACAATTACAATTATTCGTACTCAAAAATAGAGCAATGCAGACTTGCAAGCATCTCTTTTGAAGGAGGAAAAGTGGAATTTACAACAACAGACCGTGAAGATATAGAATGTGCAGAAAGCGGAAAGAAAGTGCAGAAATTATCAAGTATTAAAGTTAGTGATAGTGCTGGCAAGGTGATTAAAACAACAATGTTAGAGTACAAATATTTGCTAAGTGAAGCGGAAAACACGAATCAAAGTTACAACGATAGACTTTTACTTACAAAGGTATACGAAGCAATCGGTACTAAAAAGAACAATATATATACTTTAGAGTACAATATGGGGAATTTACCTTCCAAGAGTTCTCCATCTGTAGATGCATGGGGATTTTACAATGGCGCTTCTCCTGCCCCCTATCCTCAGCCTCTTAAACTTACTCCCAGTATTTATTGGTCAGAATCGTTACAACCTAACGGCAATACAAGTTTGTTCAAAGAGGGGATGGATCGCTCATTCAATGAAGTATTGTGCAAGATAGGAACTCTGCGTACTATCACATATCCTACCGGTGGAACAACAACTTTTGAATATGAAGGACACCGTTTTGATGAATTACCTATTATGCCTCCATTAAGTGAGGGTACTATTGCATACGCGGATAACACCCTAGATCCTATAAGAGAGAATAATTCATTTATTTCCTATATTAGTCAACCTTTTGAAGTAGATGACTCCAATCCAAAATTTATTATACGAAAACGTCATGATGAGCCTCACCCCGGCGAATATCTACCTTGGCCTCTAACCTATTCCACATGGGTTGAAAAAAAAGAAGGTAGTACATATAGCCCTCTCTTTTCATCTCCGGAAACAGATGTAATGGATCCTTGGCTCGATGACAGTGAACTTCAATTAAAGGAAGGCACATATCGAGTAGGATTGCAAGTTACCAACATGGTTTTAGAATATCCTATCAATATTTCTGTAGAAATAATAGGTAAAGGTGTTATCGCCAAAGATAAAGATTACTTAGGTGCTGGTCTGCGCATCAAATCGATTAAGAACACAGACGGTAATGGCAATAGTAATTGGAGGAAGTTTGAGTATTTGGGCGCAAAATTAATGGTGAAACCTGTATTCAATGCCTCGGTACGTGTGGAACAATCAGGCAGCTGGGCAGGTAACTGGATGGATGCTTATTATCAGCTGGCTCAATCCAGCCCCTATGTGCCCCTGACCAATATGTCTAGAGGAAACCTTGTAGGGTATAGCGCCGTCAATGAATCTTATGGAGATTTTACCACGCAAGGATATATCAATTACAAATATAATAATATACCAGATGCCACTCCTGATATCTATCTGGCAGGAACCCCTACAATACCCGATTATAAAAATGGCAAACCCTGGATGATTGACTATAGGGATAAGGATCATAAACTATTGAAAAGAGAAGAATATACCTATTCTCCTACTGCTTTAGAAGAAATATGGGCACCTAAAATCAGAAGTTATCGTTTCAATGCAGATGATACTCACCCTACACGTTCTATGCAGCCTTACAGACTGACTGCACAATCATTCTATCTGAGCAAAAAGGTAACCACTGAATATCATACCGAGGGCAATGTCATTGATGAAGAAAGATATACCTATACCGCCCATGGAGTACTTTCTTCTGTGAAAAGCAACAAACATGGCGTGGAGAAAGAAACTCAGTTCAGGTATGCAAACAACTTTACAGATGCCATTGCTAATAAGATGAAAGAGAAATACATGGTAAACATACCTATAGAGAAGATCGAGTTGTCCAATGGCAAAGTAGTGAATGCATCCAAAACTGAATATAAAGACACCCTTAATATGATATTACCTAAGCGCACATTGAAGTTCAATTCTAAAACTCCGAAAACACTGACTGACTATACAGGAGCTTATGTTCAGGACATTTGGTTTGGCAAATATACCTCAAGAGGCCGATTGCTGGGCTATATCCGTAACAATCTACCGGTGAGTTTCTTGTGGGCGTACAATCATCTTTATCCGGTAGCCAAGATCGAAGGAAAGACGTACGAAGCAGTAGAGGGAATCTCGCAAACCAACATCAGGCAATTACCGGCTAATGCAAATGTAACATCCATAACTTCTATCCTGAACACTGTACGCAATGCCCTTGCTAATGATAATGCATTAGTAACAACTTATCTCTATCGTCCATTGATAGGAGTAACGGAAACTATTGAACCGAACAAACAGAAGACCACCTTTGAATATGATGATTTCAACCGCCTCTTTCAGGTGAAAGACCATAATAGCAAAGTGCTGGATGAATATTATTATAATTACAAACATTAATAAACACACATTGAATAATATGAAACGGAAATATATACTTATGGCATTGCTATGTTGCACTACTCTGACAACATCAGCACAAATTGCTTCTCAAAACTATGTGCGCACACGTACAATGCTTGATGAAACAGCCGAAAAATACATGGATAAAATAGAGTATTTTGATGGATTGGGACGTCCGTTCCAGACTGTATTAAAAAAGGCATCCACCTCCAATAACAACCTGATAACATTACAGGAATACGACGTATCCGGACGTGAAGCAAACTCATGGCTACCGATAGCGTCTTCTGCCGAATACATTGATCCGGCTACTTTCAAAAGCAGTGCACCGGGAAATTACAGCAATGATTCCCGACCTTATAGCCAACCTGTATACGAAACTTCCCCGCTGAACCGTATTATCAAACAATACGGACCGGGTGCGGCATGGTATAGCGGTCATCCTGTAAGTACGGACTATTTAGCAAATTCTACCGCAAACGCCCAGTTGAACTGTATCAACTATAGTGTGAGTAGTACAGATGCGTTAGTCAACAATGGCAGTTATGCGTCCGGCCAGTTGTTTGTTGTAAAAACGACAGACGAAGATTCTAATGTCAGCTATACATTTACTGATAAATTAGGTCATACGGTACTAACCCGGCAGATGAAAGGTAGCGAAACACACGACACTTATTACGTGTATGATGAAAAAAGTAACCTACGCTTCGTACTCCAACCGATGTACCAAAGTTCTGCAAGCCTCGACTCGTATGCTTTCCAATACAAATATGACGGGTTCAACCGTTGTATCTGGAAGAAATTGCCGGGAAGCGGATACATTGAATATGTATACGACACAGCCGATCGCCTGATTTTCTCACAAGATGGTAACCAACGTGCTTTGACCAAATGGACCTATTATCTATATGATAATCTGAATCGCCTGACGCAGCAAGGAGAATGTACCGGAAAAAATGCTTCAAGCAATACGGTAGTGCATGTGCAAAACTTCTATGACAATTACGCTTTCCGCTCCCAAACTGATTTCAATAACAGCAATTTTCCCGATGGCGGAACGAATGGTAAAGGAGCAATTACAGGTAGCATAACCACAGTATTGGGT
>OHCC01001071.1_pt1 | contig 13449 bp, 10 predicted proteins | sample 1577521 | NCBI WGS metagenome assembly OHCC01 (sample SAMEA3879533, study PRJEB24766) | human gut metagenome | biome: human-associated habitat; feature: feces | place: USA | collected 1985/1987
TTCGAATAGTTCTCGAAGACACGCACGTCGTCGATATTCTTGTCCCGCAGTCCGCACTTGCGCTTGAGCATCTCCACGATCCGGCGGGCCGTGTAGCCGTCGCGGCCTCCGAGTGCCAGGAACAGCCGCGCCTTGCCCTTGCGGTCGACCGAGAACGAACGGATTTCGGGATAATTGCTCTGATCCAGTTCACTGCGGAAAGCCAGCCGCAGCAAGGCCCCCAGCGCCACGTCGGGCGCATAGCTTTCGAGCAGTTCGGCCGCGATGTCGGCGTAGTCGCCGTAGCTCTCATTGGCCACGATCTCCTGCAAATCGTCCTTGATCTTGGCGCGCTTCATCGCCACGATGTCCTGCGGCGAAGGCAGCGTCTCCCGCTTGATGTCGGCCTTGATGTCGCGCATCATCCAGTTGAAACGGCGCAGTTCGGCGCCCGAAATGAAGGTGATGGCCGTACCCTGGTTGCCGGCGCGGCCCGTACGGCCGATGCGGTGGATGTAATCCTCGGGATCGTGCGGCACGTCGTAATTGATGACCAGGCCTATGTCTTCGATGTCGATACCGCGTGCGACGATGTCCGTCGCTACGAGAATCCTCACTTTATTATTCTTAAAATCGAGCATCACCTGCTCGCGCTTCTCCTGATCCAAGTCGGAATGCATGGGAGCCACGTCGAGCTTCATTCGCTTGAGCGTATGGGCCAGCTCCTTGACTTTTAGCTTCGACGAGGAGAAGATGATAGTCTTGGACTCCGAAGGCCGGGAGAACATCTCGCGGACGATCCCCAGCTTTTGGCCCTCGTAACAAATATAAGCACCCTGTTCGATCGCCTCGTTGGGCTTCGAAATGGCGATATTGACCTCGGCGGGATCGTTCAGAATCTGCTTGGCCATCTGCCGGATCTTGGGCGGCAGCGTCGCGGAGAACATCAGCGTCTGTCGCGATTTGGGCATATAGGAGACGATCTGCATAATGTCGTCGTAAAAACCCATGTCGAGCATACGGTCCGCCTCGTCCAGAATCAGATAATCCACGTGCGAGAGATCGACGCGGCTGTTCATAAGGTGCGAAATCAAGCGCCCCGGCGTGGCGATCACCACATCGGCACCCATTTGCAGACCGCGCTTCTGCTGGTCCCAGCCGCGGCCGTCGCCGCCGCCGTAGATCACGGCGGTAGAGACGGGCATATAGTAGGAAAAGCCCTGGAACTGCATGTCGATCTGCTGGGCCAGTTCGCGCGTGGGCACGATGATGACCGACTTCACGACGTTCTTCTCATTGCCTTCGAGCAGCAGCCGGTTCAGCAGCGGCAGCGTATAGGCAGCCGTCTTGCCCGTACCGGTCTGAGCGCAGGCGATAATATCGCGCCCGTCCAGGATGATCGGAATGGTCTGCTCCTGCACGGGCGTCATCTCCTGAAAATTCATGGCGTCGATGCCGTCCAGCACCTCGTCTTCCAGATCGAGTTCGTCAAATCTCATACTATGCGTTTTCTTTCTTTTCCAATTATTACACTTCAAACGGGCGGGTTCTTTCGACCAACTCTCCCTGCAACGTCGCCGACGAGGAGGCGGTCACCCGCACCCGCACGTAATCCCCGATCCGGCACTCGCCGCGATCGAAGACCACCACCTTATTCTGCGACGTACGTCCGAAAAGCTGCCGGTCGCTGCGCTTGGAAGTACCTTCCACCAGAATTTCGAACTCTTTGCCGACATCGCGGGCGTTGCTTTCGGCCGAAAGCGTATTCTGCAAGGCGATGATTTCGTTCAAACGGGCCGTCTTGACCGAATCCGGCACATCGTCGGGCATGTGACGTTGAGCGAACGTATCGGGCCGCTCGGAATACTTGAACATATAGGCGAATTCATACCCCACCTCCCGCATCAGCGAAAGCGTCTGCCGATGATCCTCGTCCGTTTCGCTGCAGAATCCGGCGATCAGGTCGGTCGTAATCGCGCAATCGGGCATATAGCGGCGGATAGCGGCGATGCGGTCGAGGTACCATTCGCGTGTATATTTGCGGTTCATCTTCTCGAGCATCCGCGACGATCCCGACTGGGCGGGCAGGTGGATGCAGCGGCAGATGTTGGGTTTCGACGCCATCACCTCGAGCAGACGGTCGCTCATGTCCTTGGGATGCGACGTTGCGAACCGCACGCGCAACAGTGGCGAAATTTCGGCCACAAGGCGCATCAACTCCGGAAAATCGACCGCTCCATAGCGATACGAATTGACATTCTGCCCTAACAGCGTTACCTCCCGGTAGCCGTTCTCAAACAGGCTGCGAGCTTCGTTCAGAATGGTCTGCGGATCGCGGCTGCGCTCCACGCCCCGCGTATAAGGCACCACGCAGTACGAACAATAGTTGTTGCACCCGCGCATGATGGCGATATAACCGCTCACGCCGTTGCGGTCGAGCCGCACGGGAGCGATTTCGGCGTAGGTCTCTTCGCGGGAAAGCAGGACATTGACGCCCCGGCCGCCTTCGCCCGCTTCGCGCACCAGGCGGGGCAGGTCGCGGTACGCATCCGGACCGGCGACGATATCCACGGGGTTCTCCCCTTCGAGCAGCCGTTCCCGCAAACGTTCGGCCATACAACCGATAATACCGACGAGCACTCCCGGCCGGCGGCGGCGCAGATGAGCCATCTCCCGCAAACGCCCCCAAATGCGCTGTTCGGCATTATCTCGGATCGAACAGGTATTGATCAGAATGATATCCGCCTCCTCGATCTTATCGGTATAGACATACCCCTCCTGCTGCATGATCGCTACGACGATCTCGGTATCGCCGACATTCATCTGACAACCGTAGGTTTCTACAAAAAGTTTACGACCCGCCCCCTGCAGCGGACGCAAGGTATTTATCTTTTTTTCGTCATTCATATTCACAGTCCGGAACCACCCGGTAAAATTAGGACCGAAAAACGGGAATCGACGATCGCGGTTCCCGTTTCCCCGGTATTTCTGAAAATTACTGTGCCTGAATCGCACCCGCTTCCGGGAAAGGCTTGAAGCCCTCTCCGTAGGTATCGTAGGCATCCGTAACCACGAAGAATGCTTTCGGGTCGATCTCCTGTACCTTACGCTGTACCGCATGCACCTCCTTGCGATCGACCACCAGGAAAATCATATCCTTTTCCTCCTCGGAGTACATACCCCGTGCCTTGATAAAAGTAGCGCTGCGTTCCAGATCCTCCAGAATGAACGTCCGGAGTTTTTCGTTTTCATCGCTGATGATGAACAGCAACTTGTCGTACGACGCACCGTCGATCACCCGGGCTACGACCCGCGAAGCGAGAAAAATCAAAATCAAAGAATAAAAAGTAAGCACCCAGCCCGAACCCGAACTATCGCCCGTACCGAGACCGAAACCGATCACCACCAAGCCTGAAAGGATCACCACGCAATCCGCCAGGAAGATACCCGTGGAAAACTTGATGCCCGCATACTTCTGAAGCAACATGGCGATAATGTCCGTACCGCCCGTGGTAGCCTGTGTCCGCACGACCATACCCTGCCCCACGCCGATAACGACCGCACCGATGATACAGGTCAGCAACAGATCGTTCGACAAGTTGAGCGAACCGCCCAGCAATAGCGCCGGATCGAGATTGATACCGTCGGCCGTAAATGCCGCATCGGAATAGACCAACCGCGTCAGGATATTCATAAAACCGGGCGTGAACAGCGCAGCCACCACCGTCCGGGCGCCGAACTGTCCGCCGAAAACCAATACGGCGGTAATCATCAGCGGCACGTCGAACATATAGCCGAAAGTACCGACCTGGATCGACGGGAAAATATTATGCAATACGATGCCGGCGCCATAGACTCCGCCCGGAACGAAATTGTAAGGATTGATAAAAAAAACGAAACCGGATCCCATGATCGCACAACCGACAAACAACTGAATCCAGGAACGCCACCAGGCCCAAGACCCCATCGGCTCCAATAAAGCTTTCGTATTGATCATAAAATTAACTATTTTAGAGCGGTTAATAATTGATTTAATTTTGCAAATATACGAAAAACTCCCGGATTTCCCGTTCGCTTCGGACTATTTTCCCCAAAAGCCGCAGTATTTAAATTTTTTTCGTTTATATTTGCATATACAATCCTGACAAATAAAGGGCATGATACTGACTTACTATTGCATTATCACGATGATAATCATCGCCTACCTGCTCGGCTCGATCCCCAGCGCCGTATGGATAGGCAAAAAATATTACGGCATCGACATCCGGGAACACGGCAGCAAAAACGCCGGTACGACCAACATGCTGCGGGTGCTGGGACGCCGGGCAGCCCTGCCGGTCTTTCTGCTGGATTTCCTCAAGGGATTCGTCGCGGTCACATTGACCGAGATCCTCAAATACGACGCCTACATCAACGATATGTGGCTGATAAATATCAAGATCATCGCCGTATTCGCCGCCGTGCTCGGACACATCTTCCCCATTTTCGCGGGATTCCGGGGCGGCAAGGGCGTGGCGACCCTGGTAGGGGCGATTACGGGTATTTATCCGCCGGTAGTACTGCTCTGCTTCGCCGTATGGGTCGTGATCCTGATGATGACGCATTACGTTTCGCTCGCGTCTATCGTGGCCGGTTGTTGCTTTCCGATCTTCACGATCGTTTCGCCCAAGGTAAACCAATCGGTGCCGTTCATCGTCTTCTCATTCGTCACGGCCGTTCTGCTGCTCTACACCCACCGCAAAAATATCGTTCGGCTGAAAAACGGCACGGAATCCAAAATATACATCTGGAAGCCCCATCGAAAAGCGGACAAATAGCACGGTAAAAACGATTCGCTTGTTTGGCGAATCGTTTTTTATCGAATAAGGTCCGAAACCGGAACCATATCCGAATAGGCACAAAAAAATCCGACTGCTCCATCTCCTGCCCCAACGGTCATTCGGATCGCTTCATCCGCCCGTTTCAGATCGGACTTTCAATCCACGGTAAATAGCGAGCCGGAAATCGCCATTATTCAACACGCTTGTATTGTCCGATTTCGATCTATTTGTGTCTGTTTCCGCTGCGATCCGATCTGTCGAAACCGGCTGAAACGGCCTTGTAAAATAAAAACGAAGGCATCCCCGAATTCTTCCGACAAAAAACGGGTATTTTACCGATTGGATAGATTTTCATATATTTGCTCGCAACGAATACCGATTTGTACGAACTGTCAAAAAGCGAAACACACGAAATTTGCTTTGTTCCCGGCATATATTATCTTTGCCGGAAGAGGTTAAGAAGAATAACCCGAATCCGGCCGGACACCAGTCCCCCCGGGACAGGCGTTTCGCCCTAAAAATTGAATTATCCACTACTTGATACCGAAAATTCTATGTTACGCGAAAACCTGATTAATATTTACGAAACCAGCTTCCGGGAGAACTATGCACTGCCGGCATTGACCGACTATTTCAAGCAGGAGAACTTCACCTACCTGGAAATGGGCGCCGAGATCGCCAAGCTGCATCTGCTCTTCGACGAGGCGGGCATCCGGCAGGGCGACCGAATTGCGCTGATCGGCCGCAACAATCCCCGCTGGTGCATCACCTACATCGCCACGATCACTTACGGCGCGGTCATCGTGCCCATTCTGCAGGATTTCCATGCCAACGACGTGATCCACATCATCAACCATTCGGAAAGCCGACTGCTTTTCCTGGGCGACACGTTCTGGGACGCGATCGAAGCCGACCAGATCCGGAAAGTCGAAGCCGTCTTCTCGCTCACGGACCTGAACGCGATCTACGAGCGCCGGGATCCGAAGAAACTGACGGATTTCCAGAAGAACCGCGAAAATCACTTCCGCAAAGCCTATCCGAAAGGGTTCGGACCGGAGCATATCCGCTTTCACAAGATTCCCAACGACCGGATGATCCTGCTCAACTACACCTCGGGAACGACCGGATATTCGAAAGGCGTCATGCTCTCGGTCAATAACCTGACGGGCAACGTGCTCTTCGCCCGAGGAGCCATAAACACCCAAACCGGCACGAACTATTTCCAGCGCGGCGGACGCACGCTCTCGTTCCTGCCTCTGGCACACGCCTACGGCTGTGCATTCGACTTTCTCGCGCCGCTGGCCGTCGGAGGCCACATCACCCTGCTGGGCAAAATTCCCACTCCGAAGATCCTGATCGAAGCCATGCAGGTCGTGCGCCCCACGATCATTTGCTGCGTACCCCTGATTCTCGAGAAAGTCTATCGCAAACAGGTACTGCCGCTGCTCGAAAAGGGGCCGATGAGTATCGCTATGAAGATTCCGCTGCTGAATACCGCCCTGCGCTCGGTAATCCGCAAGAAGATGATGGAATCGTTCGGCGGAGAGGTGAACATCTTCATCGTGGGCGGTGCACCGATGAATATGGAAACCGAAGCATTTCTGATGAGTATCAAATTCCCGATCACGATTGGATACGGCATGACCGAATGCGCTCCGCTCATCAGCTTCACTCCCGACAACGAATTCAAGGCCGGTTCCTGCGGGCGTTTCCTCTCGGAATTTATCCAGGTGAAGATCGACTCGCCCGATCCCGAACACGTCGCGGGCGAGATCCTGGTGCACGGCGAGCACGTCATGATGGGTTACTACAAGAACGAGGAGGAAACCCGGAAGGTCCTGGACGAAAAAGGGTGGCTCCATACGGGCGACATCGCCACGATGGACCCGGACGGCACGCTTTACATCCGCGGCCGCTCGAAAACCATGATACTCACGGGAAGCGGACAAAACATTTACCCCGAAGAGATCGAAGACAAACTCAACAACATGTATATGGTCCAGGAATCGCTGGTTCTGGAGCACAACGGACGTTTGACGGCATTGGTCGTTCCCGACTTCGAACAGGCGGAGCTCGAAGGGATCGATAAAGAGGAACTGCCCCGAATCATGGAAAACAACCTCAAGGAACTCAACAAACTGTTGGCATCCTACGAACAGGTCGCAAGCATCACGGTCTATCCCACCGAATTTGAAAAGACGCCCAAACGCAGCATCAAGCGCTACCTATACAATACGGCTCTGCTGGAGAAATAGGCCGATTCGATGAAGCACGAAAAATCGCTATCGAAGAGTTTTCCGCCGACAATCCGACAAGTTTCCCTTCGAAACAGCTTGCCGCCTGAAAAGGCGGCAAGCTGTTTCGAAGGCTTCTCGGAAATCTTCACAATAGTCCATACGATTTCCTTACCTTCCACTATCTTTGCAGAAAACAGGATGCGCCTCGGAAAACGATGAACAAGTTCCCGTTTTCTTCTCGGCTTTCACTATCTTTGACACCGAACATTTCGCCTCGACAAAATGCAAATAAATTTGCGTTTGCCTCCGGCTTATCGCTATCTTTGCCAATATGAAATTCAGCAGCAAACAAATGATCGGAGAAAACCTCCTGTACCTGATGGTATGGATGGTGATTATCCTAGTACCGGTCCTCAACTCGAAAATGCTCGAAGAGGTACACGTCAGTCTGGAGAACATCCTGATCGCCTGGCTAAAAATCGCACCTTATCTGCTGATCTTCATCATCCACAACAGCCTGATCGCTCCCAGACTGTTACTGCGAAAACATCGTTATGTATGGTATCTGGTCGTCAATCTGCTGACCATTACGGCCGTTTTCTCGCTGGTCGCCATTTATGAAAAATACGCTCCATACGACACCGAACCCTACATCCTGAACGGCAAAGCGTCATTCACCGATCTGGCGATCTATTGGAACATCCTGCTGGGATTCTTCATGACGGGCCTGAACATGGGTATCAAACTGCTGTATCGCTCCCTGCGCGACGAACAGCAAATGGAGGAGCTCAAACGTCAGAACCTGCAAGCGGAAATGGATTATCTGCGATACCAGATCAACCCCCATTTCTTCATGAATACGCTCAACAATATCCACGCCCTGATCGACATAGATACCGAATACGCGAAAAGCGCCGTCATCGAACTGTCCAAGATGATGCGGTACGTTCTCTACGAATCGGGCAGCGAAACCATATCGCTCAAAAAGGACATCCAATTCATCGAGAACTACATCGAGTTGATGCGCATCCGCTACGACAGCAGCATCGACATCCGTTTCGACTATCCGGACTCGATCCCGAATAAAGTGGCCATCCCGCCCCTGCTGCTGATCGTATTCGTCGAAAACGCGTTCAAGCACGGAGTAAGTTATAACCACGCCTCGTTCATCCATATCCGAATCGGCTACCGGGACGACGCGGTGACGGCCGTCATCAGCAACAGCCGTCACGAAAAATCCCGGCCGGGTACTACGGGTATCGGACTCGAAAATGTCAAAAAACGGCTGGCATTGATTTACCAGGACAACTATACGCTCTCAATCGACGATTCCGATCCGGCCGTCTATACCGTCAAACTCATAATCCCCATCATGCCATGCTGAAATGTATCGCCATAGATGATGAGCCGCTGGCACTGCGGCAATTACAGGGTTATATCGCCAAAATCAATTTTCTGAAGCTCGAAAAAGCGTTCACCAACGCCATCGAAGCCCAGCAATATCTAGCCGGGAATCCGATCGACCTGATTTTCGTGGATATCAACATGCCCGACCTGAGCGGTGTGGAGTTCGTACGTTCGCTCGTCAGCCGCCCGATGATTATCTTCACGACGGCTTATTCGGAATACGCCGTCGAGGGATTCAAACTCGATGCGATCGACTACCTGCTCAAACCGTTCAGCTTCGCTGATTTCAGCCGCTCGGCAGCCAAGGCGCAGTCGCTGTACGAACTGCTGGCCTATCGGAAGACACAAGGAAACGCTCCTGCCCCGGAAGCCACTCCACGCGACCGGGAGTACATCTCGATCAAAGCCGACTACAAAACGACACTGGTACGCATCAGCGACATCGTTTATCTGGAAAGCGAAGGCGAATACGTACGGCTCCATCTGGACGACCGATCGACCATCACGACTCTTTTCCGGCTCAAGAACATGGAAGCGGCCCTGCCGTCGGAAATGTTCATGCGGGTCCACCGTTCCTACATCGTCAACCTGCAACGTATCAGGAGCTACGTGAAAGGTCGGGTTTTCATAAGTGACAGCGAATACGTTCCGATCGGCGAAAATTACCGGGAGGCGTTCCAACGATACATCGAAGCTCATTACCAGAATCTATAACGGAGAATCGCGTCCGAAATCTTGAGGAAAAATCGTACCCGTCCCGGAACGGGCATTCGACAGCCCGGCAGCAGACAACAAAGCGCGATCATATGCTTTCGGGGTACCTATGGGAGGCAAACATATGGCGGTGTGTCATAAAGGCGCACTGTTACGTCATTATCGGGATGCGAGTTAAATCATTTACGACAGTAAATTCCTGTTGCCCTTGCCCTCAATGCCTCGCTCTGCATCCATTCTGACTCCCCTTAAGGATTGTGCTCGACACAGTCCCTTGTCGGCATTACAGACGCGGCCACAGCCAGCAGACAAGCCCCCTCGAATTCGATACTGTGAGCATGGGATAACGATATATGGAAAGATATGAATCCCCAATATAAACTCTGCATTCCCAGAGTACAGGCACGCTTGCCACCAACCCCGACTATGAGGGGCGAATCTTATTTGCGATCGGCCAGGCAGCTCTGAATATCCAGACTGACCGGCTCACCGTTGAGAGAAAAAGAGAGTGTGCAATCCTCGAAAGCGGTAAGTTTCTCGAACTGCAAAATAACGGTGGAATTATCGCCCCAAATTGCATCGACACTCTTTGCCTGGAAGGTTTTACCACTGTTATAAAGCACCACATCTTCGATTGAAAGTCCGTTGGTTTCATCACGGTCGGATGCAGGGATTTCAATTTTGATAGTTGTTTTGCCGTGTTTGTTGTTCAAACTCAAAAATTTGGGAGTTGCATGGGCGCTTCCTATCGCCAACAGAGCGGCAGCGCACGAAAGAATAATTTTTTTCATAGCAAATGAATTTGAAGTAAAGTAAAAGGGGCGATTTCCAATTGTTACGAAATAACGTCTTCATCTTACGGAAGATTACTGACTCCGGTATTTTTGCTTAAAATCTAAACATGTGGACATCCAACCAAATATATTATCCTATTTTATTGCTTTTCTTATTATTACACACGCTGCAAAGTAATTGCAAGTTATCAATAGTAGAAGATCCTCCCTTTGAAATGGGAATAATATGGTCTATTTGTAAATCAAAATCTGATCCACAGTAAGCACATTTGCCTCCACATTTTCTATAAACCGCATCCACAACCGATTTCGGAATAGTTGGTCTTACACCAAATTTATCTAATTCATTATTCTTTCTCATTTCCTGCCATACTTCTTTTTCTATTTTACGCCGCTCTTGTTCATATCTTAATTTGAGGGCAATTTCTTCTTTTATTCGTTTTTTTCGCTCCTCGTCTGTTTCCCTCTCTATTGATGGAAGATTTAATTTTTTGAAAATATCATTTAGGGAATCAATATCCTTTACAATTACCGTGTTATCCGGTCCTTTTATAATTCCTGTTTTTTCAAGTTGATATAGTAATTCAAGTGCTCTATAATGGGAAACGCCAAATTCTTTTTGTATAAACCATATATAAGCAAATCCTAACCTCACAACACTACGTGCAACGTATTGGAATAATGGATCAAAAATTATCTCTTTATTCATATTTTGGTTATGAATTTCTACATCAAATTCAGAATTAACACCTATCATTTGTTTGAAATCATCAGTCACATAATCTTTCAAAGTACTCTCTGATAATTGACGGACCCAATAAAATTTCTTACGTTCTTTTTCTTCGTAAGATAAAATATTCAAAGTTATTTCCTTATAAATCGTTGAATTTGGATTAGATGCTTCAATACATAATGTATATTTTCCAGGTTTATATTCAGATGCGATGATTGTATAGATTAATTCAGCTCCGTATGAATAATACGAATTTACTGTTGGTTCTATCATTAAATCTATTTCACCTGAACGCCAATAAGCATTCCAATCCGTAGCATTAGAAATAATATAATGAAGAGTTTCTATCTCGTCGGGATATATTTTAATACAATTATCTTGTCCTTCTTGAATAAAGGGAGGCTCTTTCCTCAATCTCGCTTCTTCCCGCTCTCGTTGTTTACGAAGCCGCTCCGCCTCTTGCTGGAGTTTCGCTTCCTCCCGCTCCCGTTGTTTACGTTTTTTCTCCTCTTCTTGCTTATGTTGCTCTTCTTCTCGTGCTATTTGTTGTTTGCGCCTCCATTCTTTCTCTATGGCTTGGCGCCTTAATGACTCCTGATAAGACCGATAGAAAATAATAACTATCACAACAATAATAACACAAACAAGCATAACTCGAAAGTACTTTTGAACTAATATTTCATATTTTATCCGAATATGCAACAATATTTGGAAAAATCTATGAATCAGACCCACATAAAGCTCATGACTTACAAGCGGGGAAAACGGTCCATACGGGTATATCGCCCCTCGGCATACTCGTAACAATAGTGCACCAGGCCGTTGGTCAGGACCACGTAACGGGCCCCCAGCACCGAATTGTACCGGACGGCCTGCGCCAGCACCTGACGGTCTATTCCGATCCCGGCAGCCTTGCACTCGACGAGCATCAGCGGACAGGCCCGATCGTCCACGACCACCACATCGGCACGCTGCGGAGATCCGTTCATCGCTACGGCATACTCCTGAACGATCCGCATGGGCTGTGCTCCGCAATGGGAAATCAGAAACCCGATCAAATGACGGCGCACCCACTCCTCGGGAGTCAGCACCAGGTAGATTCCCCGAAGCGGGTCCCAGACGGTCGTCTGCTCCCCGCGCTGCGAAATCCGCAATTTGACGGCAGGAAAATTGAGCAGGGGATAGTCGGGAGTCATATTCGGAAAAAATTAGTAACTTTACAGGGACAAATATACGAAAAGGCGACGGAATCCGTATCGCCCCGCGTACAAAGAGCGCCAAGCCGCAGAGCACAGCGCAAAGCGGGAGCGAACGTACGGGTTCGCAGACAAAGAGTGCCGATCGTATCTTATTACTTAACTAAACAGCGAAAGGCGGACGGCGGGTCCAACTCGTCCGCATCCGCCCGAGCCGCATAAAAAATTTATCGCCTTATGAAGAGTCTTTTGACCTTGCTCCTTCTCTCTTCCGCATGGATGGCCTGCGCCCAGGATTACGCTTCGCCGGAGCCGGTCGAGATAGGCAAGGAGCTTTCCCGCACCACCTTCGTCGTCTATCCGACGGCGGAAGAAGCCGCCGCCGGATCGCGCGAAGCCTCCAAATACTTCACTCCGCTGGCAGAGTGGGAAAAGACGACGACCGAAGCCGGCACGAAGTTCTCCACGAAATTCACGGTGCCTTTCGCCTGGGTAAACCGCCAGGTGCTCCTGCATGTGGAGTGGGCTTCGTCGGCCTACGAAATTCGCCTGAACGGGAAGGTCGCGGGGTATTGCCAGAACGGGAGCAATCCGGCGGATTACAACTTCACCAAACAGATCCGGGAAGGGGTCAATAATCTGACGATCAAGGTGCTGTCCAATCCAGCAAGCGCAGTACTCGAGAGTTGGGCGCATCCCTCCGAACCGGCGTTAGGCAGTTGCTACGTATTTTCCCAGCCGACCATCCGCATCCGCGACCTGTTCACCAAAACGTACCGAAACGGCAGCGTCTTCAACGGCGAGGTCGGCATCGTGGTGAAAACCGACGCGCTGAATCCCAAGAAAGCGAAAATCCACTACGAACTGCTGACGCCGCAGGACGAAGTCGTGACGTACGGCAGCCAGGAGATCGAACTCGACATGCGCAGGGAAGATACCCTGCGTCTGGTCGCCCAGATTCCCGATACGATGGTATGGAGCGCTCGCAACCCGGTACTTTACACCCTGCGCCTCAAGACACAGACCGAAGGCCGTTATACGGAGTACTTATCGCTCAAGGTCGGCTTCCGCACCGTCGGCAACACCCGGGGGCAGTTGGCGATCAACGGGTATCCGGCAGCACTCAAGGCCGTACCCGACCTGGGTACGACCGTATCGCCGAGCCAACTGCTCGAATGGAAGGAACAGGGGTACAACCTGATTCTGCTTCCGGCAGGCGGCGTATCCGGTACGTTGTACGACCTTTGCGACCGACACGGCTTCTATGTCGTCGAACAGGCCCCGATCAACACCAGCCGCAGCGGTATGTCCCGCCGCAAGGGAGGGAATCCCAGCAACGATCCCGCATGGCAGGCGGCCTATATCGCCCGTATCGAGGAGAGCTACCACACCACGAAACTGCATCCGTGTGTCGTAGCATTCTCGCTCGCCGAAGATTCCGCCAACGGAATCAACCTCTACGAAGGTTATCTCCACCTCAAGGGCCTCGAAAAGGAGCGCCCGGTTCTCTACCCCGATGCCGGCGGAGAGTGGAACAGCGACAAACTCCGGCTGTCGGCCGAACAATAA
>OHCC01001083.1_pt1 | contig 13356 bp, 13 predicted proteins | sample 1577521 | NCBI WGS metagenome assembly OHCC01 (sample SAMEA3879533, study PRJEB24766) | human gut metagenome | biome: human-associated habitat; feature: feces | place: USA | collected 1985/1987
GTTACTCCAGCCACTCGTGCCATCACATTAGAAGTAGCCCAAGGTGAGCCACCCATATTCTTATATGCTTTGTTCTCATGAATCTCTGCAGTGGGTCCAATAGCATATACATTCTTTGTAGCACCGCCAATAATACCGGATTCTTTAATCTGACGATCTACCCATTGATCCATATTTCCGAAAGGAATCATCTCAACTTTATGTTGCTGTGCCGATACTGCTCCGGTACAAAGCATAGCAGACAACATACCCAACAAACAAACTTTCTTTTGAATCATCTTATTAAATTGAAAACTTAAAAATTACAAATCATACTTCCACTGCTCCAATGCATATTTCCAGTTTTCCTGAACCAGCTGCACTGTGCGGTCATCATATTTATATTTATTCTTTTTATATCCTTTCTTTCCACCTACATACTTTTCTATATCAGCACGAGCTTCCGCAAAACCCGGGATTGATAAAGTATTATAAATCTGCTCAGTCATCCCCATTGCATCAGCCTCGAAATCTTCAAACTTCACTTCAATCAAGTTTCCGGCCGGGATACTCGCTTTATCAGACTCATATTTATGATATAGTTTCGTATAAATAGACAAAATATTTTGTTCTATCACCTCATTACTGATATCTTCGAGCTTCAGTGGCTGAATTGTATTAGTAAAGAAACTACGCGTACTCTCGAACACTGTATAAGGATTACGCATCAAATAAATGAATTTAGCATTCGGGAACATCTTCACCAGCTCTTTTACACGACCTGTATGAGGTGGATTCTTGCTCAGGAATTGACTCCCATGCGTATTCCAAAGAGAGATTTTTATTAACTTGGTAAATGTCTCCTCGAATATTTTCAGCTCCTTTTCCGTAATATCATCAAATAGCAAATATTTGTCTGCATATTCTTGCTGATACTTTGGCAGAAACCAAAAATTATAATACGTATAAGGCATCATGTTAGCCAAGGCAAATTCTTCTTCTTGAGGAAGATCCACTGCCAGCTCCATATTATCTGTAGGACGCTTGTCAGGCATCAGCCAACTCATATTTTTCTTAAAAAAAGGTTGCCCCCACATCATCAGATGCGGAAACACTGTTTGATAAGTCGTATTGTAGCCAAAATGCTTATCACAGGAGAATACATTATGAACGAAGGTCGTTCCACTACGCCAATGTCCCAAGATGAATACGGGATCATGCTCCAGTGGTTTATCTGCCAACAGTTTTTCATAACGTTTTTCCTGAATTGGCGCTAAAGTAGATAATAAACGGCAAACTGCTTTTGTCAGTCTATACTTACTTTTATAAGCAGCATCAATTTCCCGCCCATTGGTTATTTCTTTAAAAGTTTTCCAATCAGCACCAACCAATGTATTTATCGGAAGTTTATTGAATTCAAGTAACCCCATTGCTTTATTATTATGATTTATAAACTATGAAGCCTATTCTTTGATGATTCTTACTTCAAATCCTTGACGCCCCAACTCTTTCACCGCTTTTTCTACAGCATCATAATGTTCAGGGCTAATACCCAATTTCGGTAAATCCAATGCCGGAATATCTTCGGATAAATGCATATCTTTATCTTCTACCCTATTGATAATCATTCCCACTGCACTGGTATTGTTGGTTATCGGGTCTATCAGGATAAATGAACCGCATGATTTATTCTTCTGATAAGGATCAAAGAACATCTCTTTGGCTGTAGTCAAAACGACGCGAGCTATTTGATTAAGCTGCATCGGTAATGTCTCTTTATTTAACTTACCATTTTCTAGAGAGAGATGCTCCATCGTATTGACGTCTACTTTATACTTAATATTGTCAACGCGTGTACGGCTCAGATTAGTTGTCTGCTTAATAAAGAAGGATTTATTGATATCCATAGTTTCCTCATCCATCCATACCAACATGGCCTCAAAATTACGGTCCATAATGGGAAGATTATCAGGATGCACCAACATTTCACCTCTCGAAACGTCGATCTCATCTTCTAAAGTCAACGTAACAGATTGAGGAGGGAAAGCGTAATCCAGTTCTCCATCATAGGTGACAATACTTTTAACGCGAGACTTCTTACCGGACGGTAATGCCATAACTTCATCTCCTTTACGCACAATTCCGGATGCCACTTTGCCACAGAAGCCACGGAAGTCAAGATTCGGACGCAATACATATTGCACCGGAAAACGAAAATCAGACAGATTATGATCGTTGTCTATTTGTACTGTTTCCAGAAAATCAAGAAGTGATATGCCTTTATACCAAGGTGTACGATCGGACTTCTCTACAACATTATCGCCATCTAATGCCGACAAAGGAATACAATTGACGTCCGGGAGTCCCAAAGGAGCTACAAATTTCTTATATTCGTTTACAATTTCGTTAAAACGTTCCTCTGAGAAGTCTACCAAGTCCATTTTGTTAACGGCAAGTACTACATGTTTGATTCCCAACAATGAAACCAAGAATGTATGCCGACGAGTCTGCGTTATAACACCCATACGGGCATCAACTAAAATGATTGCCAGATTAGCAGTGGAACCTCCGGTAATCATATTACGGGTGTACTGCTCATGTCCCGGAGTATCCGCTATAATAAATTTACGGTTGTTCGTTGAAAAATAACGGTAAGCAACGTCAATAGTAATACCCTGTTCACGTTCGGCTTTCAACCCATCCAGCAACAATGCATAGTCAATATGGTCACCTGCATTTCCCATACGTTTACTATCACGTTCCAATGCATCCAATTGGTCTTCGTACAGTTTTTTACTATCGAACAATAAACGTCCTATCAAAGTTGACTTTCCATCATCCACCGAGCCGGCCGTCAACAATCTCAATAAGTCTTTCTGTTCGTCCTTATCAAGGAATGCTTTTATATCTAACTTATTATCCATTCTCAACTTTCAATTTTTAATTCTTAATTTTTAATTGCCTAAAAGTAGCCTTCGCGTTTCTTCTGCTCCATGCTTGCATCTTGATCGAAGTCAATCACACGAGTAGTACGTTCGCTCTTAGTTGTAGTCATCATCTCCTCCACAATTTTTTCAATTGTATCAGCACTGCTCTCTACAGCACCAGTCAGCGGCCAACAACCTAACGTACGAAAACGTACCATGCGCATTTCTATTTTATCCCTATATTGCTCCGGCAAACGATCATCATCGGCCATAATCAAATTACCATCGATCTCTACACAAGGACGTTCTTTTGCATAATACAACGGCACAATAGGAATGTTTTCTAAACGAATATATTGCCAGATGTCAAGTTCCGTCCAGTTACTTAAAGGAAACACTCGAATACTTTCTCCTTTGTGAACACGAGCATTATAAATATCCCACAACTCAGGACGTTGGTTCTTCGGATCCCATTGATGGAACTTATCACGGAATGAGAAGATGCGTTCCTTTGCACGAGATTTTTCTTCATCACGACGTGCTCCACCAAAAGCTGCATCAAATTTATATTTATCCAGTCCGCGAAGCAAAGCCTGTGTTTTCATCAAGTCCGTATGCACCTTGCTACCATGTGTAAAGGGCCCAACACCTGACTGGAAAGCTTCCATATTGCTCTCTACTATCAAGTTCCAACCATATTTCTTTGCATATTCATCGCGGAATTGTATCATCTCTTTGAATTTCCACTTAGAATCGATATGCATCAATGGAAATGGCACCTTACCCGGATAAAAGGCTTTTTCAGCCAAACGTACCATCACCGAAGAATCCTTACCAATGCTATACAACATAACCGGATTCTCAAATTCCGCAGCCACTTCACGGATTATATGAATAGACTCAGCTTCGAGTTCTTTCAAATGGCTTAACTTATATTCTTCTTTCATTATAAATTATTTCTTCTGAATTCTTGGTAAAATGAGTTCTAAAAGCTTATTTACGGATTCTTCCAAACTAAGCACAGAGGTATCCAATGTCAGTGCCGGATGTGCAGGAGCCTCAAATGGAGCTGAAATACCTGTGAAATTTTTGATTTCACCCTTGCGTGCTTTCGCGTAAAGTCCTTTTACATCACGACGTTCGCATTCCTCAATAGGTGTACTGACATAGACTTCCAGGAAATCATCCTGTCCGATAATACTAGCAGCCATCTCACGAATATCATTATTGGGACTGATAAAAGCAGCAATAGTTATAATGCCAGAGCCTATAAAAAGTTTAGAAACTTCTGCTATTCGACGTATATTCTCAACACGGTCAGCTTCTGTAAAGCCTAAATTATTATTGATACCACTACGGATATTGTCACCGTCCAATATTCGGCAAAGTAATCCTCGCTTATGCAATTCGCGTTCTAAGGCTATAGCAATTGTACTCTTACCGGAACCACTTAAACCGGTGAACCAAATCATCACACTATGTTGGCCAAGAAGTTCCTCTTTATCTTGCCGTGCCAACATTTTATCAAAGATAGGATATATATTATCTGTCATAATTCAATTAAAACGGCCATATTAATGGGATTAATATAATAGAAATTAAGAATGTAATTATATTCAACGGCAAGCCGATACGTACAAAGTCAGTAAATTTGTAATTTCCTATACCTTGAACAATCAAGTTTGTCTGATAGCCGATCGGCGTAGAAAAGCTTGCAGATGCTGCCATACAAATGACTACAAAGAATGGCATCGGACTTACACCCATCTGTGAAGAGATAGAAAGTGCCAAAGGAAAAGCAAGCGCAGCAGCCGCATTATTCGTGATAAGCTCTGTAAACAAATTGGTTATGATAAACATAGCCGCTAATAATACTTGAGGCCCATAATGATCGCTCATTTCAATAATATAACGTGCCACAACATCTGCAACACCCGAATTAACCATTGCTTTGCTAATCGCAAAAGCACATGCAATCGTTATCAAAATATCCCAAGATATGTATTTTGTGTATTTTCGAGCCGGGAAAATCTTTGCCCAAGCCATAATTATTGTAGTTACGGAAACAAAAAAGAACATATCTAATTTAATAGCGGGAAAAGCCTCTTTTACAGTAGGAAGTTCACCAACAGTTGCACCTGTAATCATCAGGATCAATAAGATAAGTGCAAACCACCGCTTTCCCTTACCGGGCGTGGGCTCTGTATCTTTACCATTCGCCAACATTACAAAGACCGAAGATTCTCCCCAAGTTTTCACAAAGGAATCATCGGCCATTATTACCAACGTATCACCTTCGCGGAAATATTCATTCTCTAAATCTTGAGTAAAACTCTGGCCACCTCGTTTAATCTCTTTTACGTCTGCTCCATAATGCCGTTTAAAATCAAAGTCTCCAAGCTTCTTATTGATACCGGGAAAACGAGGACCCAGTACTGCTTCTACTCGATGGAGATCACTTTGTTCTTCAGGTTCTTCATCTTGCTTGATTGCATCGGTACGAACATCCGGCAAAAGTTTGGAGGAAAAAGCAAACAAATAAATGATACCGGCAATGGCTATAAATATCCCGACTTTTCCTAATTCAAACATAGTAAATCCTTCGTAACCAGCCTCCAGAATCATACCGTGTACTACCAAATTAGTAGAAGTACCAATCAGCGTACATATACCACCTAAAATAGTTACATATGACAAAGGTATCAGAAATTTGGTTGCCGGAAGCTTCACCGATTCTGCCCACCGTTTTATAATTGGAGCAAAAATTACCACTACCGGTGTATTATTTAAAAAGGCAGAAATAAAAGCAATAGTCGGTAACATTCGGAATTGTGCTTTGAAGACCGTAGTTTTACCTTGAGGAAGTAACTTTTTAATAACTTGTCCCAATGCTCCAGACTGGCGAATGCCTTCACTTACCAAGAATAACATAGCAACAGTAATCATTCCCTTATTACTAAATCCTTCCAGCATTTCTTTAGGCGTCAAAATACCTGCACAAAGGAATGATACCACCACTGAAAACAATACCATACCAGGACGCATTTTGTCCAGTACCAAAGCGATTACCATGCCCAACAGTGCCAATAGCACAAACAATATTTCAAACGTCATATAAGTCGTTATTTCATTTATGAATGTTTGTTTTCTACCACAAACCAAGGATTCAATAAGTTTTCTTTATTATATACTAAAGGCTCATTGGTTCCTGCTTGATAGATTTCTTTACCCGCCATTCTTGCAATAGCATGCCCAGCTGCCGTATCCCATTCCATTGTCGGGGCAAAGCGCGGATATACGTCAGCTTTGCCTTCTGCAACCAAACATATTTTAATCGAACTACCACTTGATATCAACTCTACATCACCGTATCGACTCTTTTTTTCCTCTATATACGTCTCTGTTTCAGGTGTCAGATGTGAGCGGGAAGCTACTATTACATACTTATCGCCAGTTCTAGTCTCAGGTAAACGTTTAGAAGACGCAATTAACTCATCTAAAGATAATTCACCACGTACAGTAATATCAGATAATTTATATGCGCCCAAACTTTTTTCTGCAAAATATAGCTCTCTCAATACAGGCAAATAAATAACTCCCATTATCGGCACAGAATTATGAACTAAAGCTATATTTACAGTAAACTCTCCATTACGTTTAATAAACTCTTTTGTACCATCCAACGGATCAACAATCCATAATGTTTCCCATTTACGTCGTTCCGAATAAGGCAAATGTCTTCCTTCCTCACTAAGTATAGGATAAGGAGTGGCATTCAAAAACTCACAAATCACATTATGAGCTTCACGGTCAGCGATTGTTAATGGGGAGTTATCCGCTTTTCTTTCTATCTGAAAATCAGATGCAGGATCATTATAAATGGAAAGGATTTTCTCACCGGCCCGAAGGGCGGCGTCAATTGCATTCAGTATATATCGTCGTTCCATACTATATTCTTACAAATATGAAGTGCAAAATTAAAACTTTTCTATCTCAAAAAGTTTCCAATGCTCTTTTTATAACTTCTTTTAAACGATAAAGAGATGTTTATAAGTACTTTTCACACTGCAAAGTTAAGATTGTAAATTCATTTCCTACAAAAAAAGACAGTAACTTCACAGTTACTGCCTTAACTATGAAAGGAGGAAAATACCCCTTTCTTATGTATTACCAAAAAGAATTCTATTAATTAATGCGATACAACAGCCAAGCTCCTTGGAAATCCTTACGGTTAGGATATTTAGCCTTAAATGCATCACGAGCACTAGCAGCTGAAGCTCTATCAGCAAAAGTATTAACGATTACACGATACATAGCAGCATCTGCGTTAAATACAACTAATGCATCATAACCTTGCTTATCTAAATAATCTTTCAGATTTTCAGCATTAGCCTTCACTCCAAAACTACCACATACAACACTGTAGTCTTTAAGGCCGTTAGTACCCGATACAACTGTTACTTTCTCTTGGCGTACACCGGCATTAGAACTTTCTACGACTCTTGCTTCAGTAGGAGCACTCACTACAGGAACTACCTCCTCTACTGGAGCAGTAGTCTGCGGCTCTGCCAATTCTTGTTGTTTAGCTTTTTCATATGCTTTCTTATAAGCACTTTCACTTGATTTACAAGAAGAGAATGCCAGAGCTATGCATACTCCCATTCCCAATACGACTAATTTTTTCATTCTTTCTATTTTTTTGTTAATAAATTCTACACATAATTCTATCTCAAAACCGAATTGCATAAACTATACAAAATATCACGATTTATACAATCTATACTTTCGGGCAGCAAATTAATAGAAATTTCATCATCTTTCAAAGAATTATTCCTAAAAAAACAAAGATAACGAACAAAGTTTCAAAAATTATTGTTATTTTTGTCATATGAACCTCTTAAAAGAAAGGAATACATTATGAAAGGATTAAATGTTTTAGCTGCTTTTTTGGGCGGCGCCGCAGTTGGTGCAGCTCTCGGTATTTTATTCGCTCCTGAAAAAGGAGAAGATACTCGTAGTAAAATTGCGGAAATTCTTCGTAAAAAAGGCATCCGTCTAAACCGAAATGAGATGGAAAACCTGGTAGATGAAATTGCTGCAGAAATTAAAGGCGAAGCAACAGAATAAAATTATTTAAAACAGAGCCACTATGTTTTCAGACGACAAAAGCATTGATAATATCCAACAGTTATTCATCGAATTCAAGAAATATCTGGAACTTCAGAAGGAATACACAAAACTGGAAGTTACCGAGAAACTCTCCATATTGCTTTCTACATTTATTTTAGTAGTACTAGTCGTTACTCTGAGCGTAGTGGTTCTGTTTCATCTTTCATCTGCACTGGTGTATGTTTTGGCACCACTAGTAGGCGGATTAATGGCAAGTTATGCTTTGATTGCTTGTTTCCACATTCTGCTTATCGTATTACTTATTATATTTCGCAAACAGCTTATCATTAACCCGACTGTAAAATTTATTGCGAAACTATTTTTAGGTTCATCTGATTTAAAATAGAATATCCATGACCAATACATCCCATACCTTCCCCATCACTTTAGAAAGCATTGCACTACAAAAAGCTGAATTACTAGAGCAAATTCATGAACAAAAAGATGTTATGAATGAACTTGCTAGGGATATTTTCGCCCCGCTCGCTCCGGCTACAGACAAAGCCAGTTCTATGATGAGAGCTTTTAATACAGGTATGGCGGTTTTTGATGGCGTGATGCTGGGATTAAAATTGATGAGGAAATTCAGAAATTTATTTGGAAAAAGACATCTATAGAAAGAATAGTACAAAAAAACAAAGAGAAAGGGCACAAATCAAAGATTTACTTTATTTGCGCCCTTTCTTTATTAATTTATCTGATTGTTATATTCTATTCTCAGACATAAGTTTCAAGTAATTTCACATGATCTTGTGGTATGATTGTTACTTCCTGGATTGCTGCCGGAAGCAATACTGTTTCACCAGCCTGCAACGAAATTTCGTTTTTTTCATTATCCACCAATTTGCAAGCACCCTCTACACAGATAAAGATGACAAAAGAATCCAGTTCCGAATAATCGCAAGTTATTTCTTCAGTCATATCGTAGATAGAGGTAGTAAAATAAGGACTTGCTACTATCTCAACCGGTTCATTCTGCGCCTGCTCATATTCAGTACGGAAATCATCTTGTACGTCAGTAAAGTTTATTGCATCCATTGCCTGGCTTGTATGCAATTCACGTGACTTTCCATCCTTATCTTTCCGATTGTAATCGAAAATACGATAAGTTATATCGGATGTCTGCTGAATTTCTGCAACAAAAGCACCTGCTCCAATACCATGAACACGACCTGCCGGTACATAAAAGACATCACCCGGCTTGACATCACAAGTCTGCAAAACTTCTGCAAAAGTACCATTATGTACTCTATCCTTATATTCTTTCGGAGTTATTTGTTCCGAAAAACCCGAGATTAGCTTGGCACCTTTGTCTGCAGCAATAACATACCACATTTCATTTTTACCAAAACTGTTATGACGTTTCTTCGCCAACTCATCACCTGGATGTACTTGTATTGACAAGTCTAATTTAGCATCAATAAACTTTATCAACAAAGGGAATTTAGAACCGAAACGTGCATAGTTAGCCTCGCCTACCAGCTCTTCCTTATACTTCCTGACCATTTCCGGTAGCGTCAATCCTTTATCAGCTCCATTGGCTACAATAGACTCGCTACCTTCAACAGCTGATACTTCCCAACTCTCACCCACATTAGAAAGGTCTTCATTCAAATGTTTGAATGGAATAATCTTGTCGCCTCCCCAAAGCGTTTGCTTCAAGGTAGACTCAAATTTTAGAGGATACATTCGTTTTTTTTATTTAAAACATTCAGTTAATGATATGATCTTTTTAGATTATGGCAGCAAACATACAAAAAATATCAATTTGTCTTCCATTTGTTAAACGCTAAACTTTCCTAAAATGTTTTCCACATTTCCTTCCAATTGCTTGGGAGAACAAAAGAATTTCTTTTTATTTGCAAGAAATTTAAATAATACCATAATATGATAAACACTACTCCAACAGAAAATAATTTGTCAGGTTTAAACAGAAAAGATTTTCAAAAGGATTTAAATGATAAAAAGACCGATCTATTTATCCTTCGAAATGCCCAAGGAATGGAAGTTGCAGTAACTAATTACGGATGTGCTATCCTTTCTATCATGGTACCCGATAAAAACGGGAAATATGCTAATGTAGTTTTAGGCCACGACAGTATTGATAATGTCATTAACAGCCCCGAACCTTTCCTGAATACGGTCATCGGACGTTATGGCAATCGTATTGCTAAAGGAAAATTCAACTTGTATGGTGAAGAGCATCAGTTGGCAATCAATAATGGTCCTAACTCATTACATGGCGGTCCCACCGGTTTCCATACCAGAGTATGGGATGCTACTCAACCAGATGCGTCTACTGTTATTTTCAACTATACATCAGTTGATGGCGAAGAAGGCTTCCCTGGCAATCTGGAAGTAGAAATGACTTATCGTTTGGAAGATGAAATCAATGCATTAGTCATAGAATACCGAGCAACAACCGACAAAGCTACAATAGTCAATTTGACCAGTCATGGTTTTTTCAATCTGGCGGGTATCGCCAATCCTTCTCCTAGCATTTTAAATAACATCGTTACCATTAATGATGAAGTATCCATCCCTACCGGAGAAATTCAGAAAGTAGAAGGTACAGCATTGGACTTCCGTACACCGCATACACTGGGTGAACGAATTGATGATAATTCTCAGCAGATGATAAACGGTGCAGGTTATGACCATTGTTATGCCTTAAACAAATCGGAGAATGGAGAATTAAGCCTTGCGGCTACCTGTACAGAACCTATCAGCGGACGTACAATGGAAGTCTATACAACCGAACTTGGAGTTCAACTCTATACCGGAAACTGGTTGAATGGTTTTACCGGTGCTCACGGAGCGACTTTCCCTGCCAGAAGCGCAGTTTGCTTTGAAGCACAGTGTTTCCCGGACACACCAAACAAACCTCATTTCCCATCAGCTATCTTACTACCGGGTGATGAATATCAGCAAATAACCATTTATAAATTTGGTGTACAAGAATAAAATAACTAACCTAATTATAAACTTATAATTTTTTTAAAAACCATGACACAACAAAAAACGAATGGTAAACTCATCGCAATCATTACGATGATTTTCCTTTTTGGTATGATTTCATTTGTTACCAATCTTGCCGCTCCTATGGGAATTGTATTGAAAAACCAATTCTCTGTATCTAACGCATTAGGTATGCTGGGTAACTTCGGTAACTTTATTGCATACGCAGTGATGGGAATCCCCAGCGGTATTCTATTATCACGAGTAGGATATAAGAAAACAGCACTTATTGCAGTTGCTGTTGGTTTTATAGGCGTAGGTATTCAATTCTTATCAGGCCATGCCAGCCCTGAAATGGCATTTGCAGTATATTTGACTGGTGCATTTATTGCAGGTTTCTCTATGTGTTTGCTTAATACGGTTGTAAACCCGATGTTGAACAAACTCGGCGGTGAAGGAAACAAAGGAAACCAGCTTATCCAAGTCGGTGGATCTTTCAACTCCGTAATGGCAACTATTACTCCTATGTTCGTAGGTATTCTTATTGCCGGTGCTATCGAGAAAGCTACTATTTCTCAGATCTTCCCAGTAATGTACACAGCAATGGCTGTATTTGCTCTTGCATTCTTTGTACTTCTGTTTGTACCGATACCCGAGCCTAATACTGCTAAAGCAACAGAACCTATCGGCAAATTAATGTCCGGAGCTTTAAAATTCCGCCATTTCGTATTAGGAGCTATCGCAATCTTCGTATATGTAGGTATTGAAGTAGGTGTACCGGGTACTTTGAATTTATTCTTGACTGACCCTATTGACAAGGGAGGTGCTGGCATTCCTTCTACTATCTCCGGTTTTGTAGTAGGAACATATTGGTTCCTGATGTTGATCGGACGTTTGGCAGGTGCTTCATTAGGTGCTAAAATTTCAAGTAAAGCCATGCTTACTTTTACTTCTGGTTTAGGTTTAATCTTAGTGTTCCTTGCTATTTTCTCATCAACAGGTTCTTTGGTTAATTTGCCAGTGCTTCAACAAAGTGCTACCGGTGGTTTGTCTTTCGGACTTGCAGAAGTGCCTATTAATGCAATGTATTTGGTATTAGTTGGTTTGTGTACTTCAATCATGTGGGGTGGTATCTTTAACTTGGCAGTAGAAGGATTAGGAAAATATCTTGCTGCAGCTTCCGGTTTATTTATGGTATTAGTTTGTGGTGGTGGTATCCTGCCTGTTATTCAAGGTTTGGTTGCTGACATCGCTGGTTTCATGCCTAGTTACTGGGTTATCATTGCTGCATTGGCTTATCTGCTGTTCTACGGTTTGGTAGGTTGCAAAAATGTAAATAAGGATATTTCAGTAGACTAAAGAAGATAAAAGACATAGATAGGTAATTAGATTTATTCACCTTATAAAAATATTATATCATGGAAATAGAATACGTAAGAAGCCGCTTCATTAAGCACTTTGACGGAACAACAGGAGCAGTATATGCTTCTCCGGGACGCATCAACCTTATTGGAGAGCACACTGACTACAACGGTGGTTTTGTATTTCCCGGAGCAATCGACAAAGGAATGGTTGCTGAAGTAAAGCCCAATGGCACAAACACAGTAAGAGCTTATTCCATTGACTTGAAAGACTATGTGGAATTTGGTTTGAATGAAGAAGATGCTCCCCGCGCTAGCTGGGCAAGATATATCTTCGGTGTATGCCGGGAAATGATGAAACGGGGTGTAGATGTAAAAGGTTTCAATACGGCTTTTGCCGGCGATGTACCTCTAGGTGCCGGAATGTCTTCTTCTGCTGCATTGGAAAGTACTTATGCTTACGCAATAAACGATCTGTTTGGTGATAACAAAATAGATAAGTTCGAACTTGCCAAAGTTGGTCAGGCTACAGAACATAATTACTGTGGCGTTAACTGCGGTATTATGGACCAGTTTGCTTCCGTATTTGGAAAGAAAGGCAGCCTCATCCGTTTGGATTGCCGCTCACTGGAATATCAATACTTCCCCTTCGACCCGAAAGGTTATCGTTTGGTACTTGTTGATTCAGTAGTAAAACATGAATTGGCATCGTCTGCTTATAATAAGCGTCGTCAAAGCTGTGAAGCAGCAGTTGCCGCTATCCAAAAGAAGCACCCGCATGTAGAATTCTTGCGTGATTGTACAATGGAAATGCTGGAAGAATCTAAAGCAGAAATCACTGCTGAAGACTATATGCGTGCCGAGTATGTGATCGAAGAAATCCAACGTGTACTTGATGTTTGCGATGCTTTGGAAAGAGGTGACTACGAAACTGTAGGTCAAAAGATGTACGAAACTCATCA
>OHCC01001098.1_pt1 | contig 13230 bp, 11 predicted proteins | sample 1577521 | NCBI WGS metagenome assembly OHCC01 (sample SAMEA3879533, study PRJEB24766) | human gut metagenome | biome: human-associated habitat; feature: feces | place: USA | collected 1985/1987
GATATGGGTAATGCCCAGCTGACGATGGAACCACTGAACTTTAGTGAATTAAGTGCTTATGCCATTGAAGAAATACAGCTACAGTCAGAAAAGAAACAGATACAGGTAACAAGTGACATACAGAACAACATCATGGTCTATGGTGATCAGACATTGTTAATTCGTTTCTGGATGAACGTGTTACATAATGCAATTCAATATGGTAAGGAGCAAGGACATCTTTTCCTACAGGTAAAACTTATGGAAGATCATGTGCAGATTGTTGTGGATGATGATGGAATCGGCATAGCAGAAGAACAGCTACCTTATATATGGAATCGGTTCTATCGCTGTGACAGTGCCAGAAACAACAGCACTAGCAGTGGCTTAGGATTATCTATGGTAAAATGGATTATTGAAGCGCATGGTGGTTTATGTGATGTGAAGAGCTGCTATGGAAAAGGTACAACCTTCACTTTCACTTTACCCGTTTTAAAAAAAGATGAAAAGCTTTAATCTTCCTTTAATCTTTCCATGGTACTGTGTATGTGTAAAGAAAGAATCGCATAGGAGGAAACGATTATGAAAAAACAATTATATCTGACAACTCTTCTCAGTGCCGTTATCTTAGCTGGCTGTGGCAGTGCCGTAACTCCATCCTCAGCCGCAAGTGACATTGGGGAAGCAAAGGTAAAAGAGGCAGAGCTTACCAAAATTCATGTGGAAAAAGAAACAAAGAAGGGCAAAGCGGTATATGATATTGAATTTGAAACAAAAACAAAGGAATATGATTATACGATTACGCAAGAAAAAGGAGAAATTCTATCTTCATCCATTTCCAACAACATGAAAGACGACGATAAGAAAAAGACGACGGAAGATAATAAAACAGCAGACAAGAATACACAAAACAATGTTCAAACAAAGGCAACCGAGTCTACTGATAACCATGCATCCTCACAGCCAAATACATCGGATTCCACAAAAGAAATCAGTGCGGAAAAAGCGAAAGCGATTGCTTTAGCGCATGCCAAGGTCACTGAAAACAACACGCAATTGTTGAAAGTAAAAAAAGAACGTGAAGATGGCATTAAGGTGTATTCCGTTGAATTCTACGTTGGTAATACGGAATATGACTATGACATTGCCCGCAGTAACGGAAAGATTATCCAGTATGATATTGATGTGGAAGAACAGAAACACCACACACCATCTACTTCTATTATCTCATTAGCAAAAGCTCGCTCTATCGCATTGCAGAAAGTGCCTGGCGCAACCAGTAAAAACATTCACTTATCCTTAGATGATGAAGATGGCAAACAGGTATATGAAGGAGAAATCAAGTATAAACAAATGGAATATGATTTTGAAATTGATGCGAAAACCGGAACTTTCTTAAAATGGACCAGTGAAAGAGATGATGATTAAACTCATATAACATAAAAAAGCTGCCTAAGACGGCTCAATAAAACAGTATGATCAAAATTATTTTCAGGAAACGGCGTAACTTACAGGTTATGCCGTTTTCATTTTGCACTCGTTAGTAAAGAGGTGGGAAGTCTTCCCACAGTTATTCCTGCTTATGCTCATCATTATCAAAAAGCATTTAGAATCTGTTGTCAGATAGTTCTCAATTTTAAATACGGTGGTAATTGTAAAATGCCAAAATAGATAAAGAAAATTTGCACCAAAATTTTTATTCATTTACACTATATATAAGTTTACAAAAGAGCGCATCAAAAGCGAGGAATAATAAGTAATGAGAAGCTATGATTATATAGAAGGAGGCACACAAAATGGAATGGTTGAGAAAGCTAAGCGCAGCCATAGATTATATAGAAAACCATTTAGACGGTGATATATCCTATGACGAAGCTGCAAAAATCGCCTGTTGTTCAACCTTTTACTTTCAACGGGTTTTCTCTTATGTGGCAGGTGTTTCACTGTCTGAATATATCCGGCGCAGAAAAATGACACAGGCAGCGTTTGATTTACAACGGACAGGTGCGAAAGTAATTGATATTGCCTTAAAATATGGATACGCTTCTCCGACTTCATTTAATAGGGCATTTCAGAGCGTCCATAATATCACACCCGCAGCTGCGCGCAGCATAGGAAATACATTCAATGCTTATCCAGCAATTCGCTTTTCCGTTCAAGTTTCAGGAGAAACCGCTATGTCCTATCATATTACACAAAAACAAGCCATGCGTATGGTAGGTGTTCGTATTGCGTTAAGTGAGGACATGGAGGAAAATCAAAGAATAATTCCAAAATTTTGGAAGTCTGTTTTAAAGAGCAGTTTATTTTCCGAAATATGTGATTTATCACATCAATCTCCCGAAGGAATATTAGGCGTTAGTGTTTATGAAAATCCCAAAAAGATATTTTATTATATTGCAGCAGCCACGAAAGAACCTGTCCCATCCGGTATGTTTGCATTTGAAATTCCGGCTGCTGTATGGGCTGTCTTTGAGAACAAAGGAGATTTTAAAGAAAATGTGCAGGACATTTTTCGAAGATTTTATACAGAATGGCTGCCGTTTTCAGGATATGCATATGCTGGACTTCCAGACATAGAAGTATATCCTATCACCAAAGAAACACCGCTAAGAGGTCATTCTGAAGTATGGATTGCCATAAAAAAAGATTAGGAGGATGAAATATGTATCATTTACGATTGAAAGGCGACCATTATCAAATGGGCGTTAAAAGAGGAAAAATTTTTCAAAAAAGCAATATCACATTTCCTCTGCATCTTGATGATTTTCAACTTGAGCATGGAAGAAAAAGCGAACGGATATTGAAAGAGTATTTTCCTGAAGTATGTGAAGAAATAAAGGGCGTCAGTGATACCATCGGGGTAAGTTATCTACCCTTTGTATCATGGATGTTATGCATGGGCTGCTGTATGTATAATCTGGAAAACAATATCCCCGTAGAAATCAGGGGGTGTACAGCCTTTGCCTATTCCAAAAACAACAACATAATCTATGGAAGAAATAATGATTTACCGCCATATTTGAAAAAAGGGAGTAAAAGTGAAATCTATTCCCCGTTAAATGGGAATAGATTTAATATAACAACTTCTTCTTTCATTAACGGAGAAGAAGGGGTGAATGAACATGGATTGGCCGTAGCAATGACTTTTGTTATGACTAGTCTGGAAAACATACAAGCGGGTTTTAATTCCTGTTTTGTTGTAAGGTACTTGCTTGAAAAAGCGAATAGCACAGAAAATGCACTGTTTCTGCTGATGAAACTGCCGATAGCATCTAACTGTAATATTCTTATCGCAGACAAGAGTGGAGAAATGCTTGTTGTCGAAAGTACACCATATGAAAAAAGAATCCGTGAAGCAGTAAGCATCGATGATGCTAAAATTGTGTGTACTGTTAATAGCTTTACATCTGATGAAATGAAGCAACACGACGCAGCTAAGGGAAACGATTACCAATCTGCAAAACGCTATCGTACGGTTATGGAAAATTTCAGCACCCACATAAAAGGAAATCTGATAGAAGCGACTCAACAGCTTTTAAGAGGCAATTTCGGGTTCATGTGTCAATATGATGAACCAGATTTTGAAACTGTCTGGAGTTCCATCTTTGATTTGAAAAAGCTGATGATATATCGGGCAGAGGGTGATCCACGAAAAAAGAAATTTATCGTAGATAGCAGATTGCATAACATTGTGCAAAAAAAATAGGGATTTAGATATGTATCATTGGATCCTGTGTCCTATCTGTAATCACGCAATAAGGCCAGAAAGGACAAAATTCGGTTTTTCTCTTTTGGAAGAGGTTTTATTATGTTAATTACCATCATGCAAACGTTATGGAATTCATAAAAAAGCTGAATCCATATAACGAGAATTTTATCCATGCTTATAAACTGTCCATATATTATACATACTTATATAAATTACATTATTCAAACGCCTATGTAGTTTTATGCCGCATGGGCGTTTGTTGTAAACGTTCCTATTGGAAACAGACAAAAAAGACGGGCAAAAAGCAATTGCTTCTTACTCGTCTTTCTTCACATCCTATACAACAGCTACTCACTTTCTGTTTGTTGGTTGATATTGTTTTACGAGTAGCTACCTATTAAAACAATATCTTTTATGTTAGAGCTTTGACGTATCTGTAAAGCCCTTTATGGATGCTATTCACCTTGTGAACATTTCGCCGCATCAATTGCCAATACAATCATCAGGCTCCTTTTCATGTACGATATCCATTGTATATGTATCGGAAAGTTGAAACAGCTCTTTATGAACATCCATAATATGTCCACTCTGGCTGACAACAGCATAATCCCATTCCATGACGTTTCCATCTACTTCCCAATCATTACAGGTTAAATGAAATTTAGGCCGTAAAAAGGTTAATTCTTTTTGGATAGTACCAACTTCTTCGCCGTCGATATACATAGTAAATTTAGGCAGAAAGCTAAATGCTTTTTCTTTGATTTCGCCTAGCATATTACCATCTCTGTCATAAATTTGTAGGCGATGTCCAAGTGACATAACCCCCTTCACATGATAGCGTGGCTGTTGTTCTTCATCATAAATATCATAGCTATCGAACCAGCTGAAGATCCGTTGTTTAAATAATAGTTTCATTTTTTACCTCTTTATACATTATCTTTTTTTATGCTAAGCACCTTTTATCTTGTAGATAAATAAACATATCATGATTCATTTTTATGATCTTCACGCTTTAATTGTTCAAGATAAACAGCTAAAACGGCAATATCTGCCGGATTGACACCGGAGATACGAGAAGCCTGCCCCATTGTCATTGGCTGCACTTCATTTAATTTTTGTCGCGCTTCTAATGATAAATGCTGAATCCGCTGATAATCTATATGTTCCGGCAAATGGACGGCATCCATTTGTCGCAAATGAGCTGCGTCACGTTTCGCTTTTTGAATATAACCTTCATATTTTATTTCTATTTCTACTTGCTGCGCAATGGCTGGCGCAAAGGTTTTTTCTAAATAAGGTGCTAAACCTTCCATTGTCACTTTCGGACGTTTTAATAAGGTTTTTGCGCTAATGCCTTCCTTTAAAGGCTCATAGTCCAATTCCTGCATATACGTATTTACAGTAGATTTCGGTGTAAAGCGAACGGTATCTAAATATTCCAGACAGTCAATGATCTGTTGTTCTTTTCCTTTAAAGTTTTCATAACGTGCATCTGAAATCAAGCCTATAGTATGACCATAAGGTGTTAAACGTAAATCTGCATTATCATGACGCAGCAACAAACGATATTCTGCTCTCGATGTTAATAGACGATAAGGTTCTTTTGTCCCTTTGGTAACCAAATCATCAATCATTACCCCAATATATGCCTCATCACGACGCAAGATAAAAGGTTCTTTGCCATCCAGTTTTAAGACTGCATTTATGCCTGCTAGTAACCCTTGGGCAGCTGCTTCTTCATAGCCGCTGGTTCCATTGATTTGTCCTGCGGTATACAAATTAGCAATCCGCTTGTTTTCTAAGGTTGGTTTACACTGTAAAGGATCGATTGCATCATATTCAATCGCATACGCATATTTTTTAATGACACAATTTTCCAATCCTGGTAAGCTATGCAGCATAGCTTCCTGTACATCATGTGGCATAGAGGTTGAAAAACCTTGTACATAGGTAGTATCCAAGTATTCACTTTCTGGCTCAAGGAATATCTGATGTCGTTGTTTATCCGCAAAGCGCACCAATTTATCTTCAATGCTTGGACAATAACGAGGCCCTACTCCCTTTACCAAACCGGAATACATGGCAGAACGTTCTAGATTTTCATTAATGATACGATGGGTTTCAGGGGAGGTATAGGTTAAATAACATAATGCCTGTTCTTTAAAAGGTCTAATGTTTGTTGTTTCATGAGAGAAACAAAGAAAGGCATCCGTACCGGGCTGTACTTCTGTTTTGGAAAAATCAATAGAGCTTGTTAAAACACGTGCCGGTGTACCGGTCTTTAAACGGAAAGTACGAATACCTAAATCACGCAGGCTTTGAGATAAGTTATTCGTTGTTGGTTCTCCATCCGGTCCACTTGGTGTAGAGGTATGACCAACCAGTATATTGCTTGACATGAATGTACCGGTCGTCATGATCAATGCCTTACATTCTTCCATATGTCCATCAGCCTGCAAAACGCCTTTTACGACACCATCTTCTGCAATGACTTTTTCAACGCACATTTCTCTTACTTCCAGATGTTCCTGCGCTAACAGTACTTTCTGCATATAAGCTTTATAAGCCAATTTATCCGATTGTACACGTAAACACTGCACACCTGGGCCTTTTGTGGTATTTAGCATCTTAAACTGCAACGCTGTTGCATCTGCCGCTTTGCCCATTTCACCGCCAAGCGCATCAATTTCTCTTACGACAATTCCTTTTGCAGGTCCTCCAACACTTGGATTGCATGGCATAGATGCAATCATATCTATGTGCATGGAGTATAAGATTGTTTCTTTCTGTAAACGGGCACAAGCTAATGCGGCCTCAACACCCGCATGACCTCCGCCGATAACGATAACATCTGCCATCCTGTTTCCTCCTAATTCTTTCGACAATATCCGCATTTAGGACAAATGCCACTTGCCCCGATCTTAGCCCCACATGAAGGACATAATACCTCTTTACTACGAATATCTTTATCTAGTTCATATATAAATTCTTTCTGAATACGTTTCCTACGCAAATTCATTTTTAATACCATACCTGCTAATAAAAGATTCAATAAGGACATCACCAGCAAGATACTTCTTGACACGATTTGATTTGTCAGAAAAGCTGCCAGCAAAATAATCAAGGTACTTATACATAAGAATCCAAAACTTATCCAGCGCTCTTTTCCATACAAATATGTTTTCTGATGGTACATAAACATTCCTTCCTTCATATATAAAGCAAATACATATTTACGTGGTATATTATAAAATATTTTCTATCCATTGAACAGCAATATTTCATGTTATTTCATATAATCTGTAAGTAACCCCTTACCCCTTTTCCTATTTGATACAAAGGAAAAGGTTGCGTGTTTTTCTTTTTCTATTTTATCCGCTTTTTGTTTCGGTTAGAAACCATATCACATTAATTTAAAAAACCTTTCTTCCTATTGAGGACAATTCATAAGATATTTTAAGGTGTCTTCACCTAGAAAAGGAAAACGGATACGCTTAAGACGCATCCGTATGCAGATAAATAAATAACATGCGATTTTTTCCACTCATATCCTGTAAGACTTCAATCTTAGCTTCCGGAAAATATTCTTTTGCCAATGCTGTCAGTCTTTCTTTTTGATCATAGCCCATTTCAAATGCCATAAAAGCTTTTTCATTTAATACCTTACGCGCATTCTCAAAGATGATACGATAGAATTTTAAACCATCTTCACCACCAAACAATGCGACATGTGGCTCATAATCTACAACACATGTTTCCATTTTTTCCTCATTGGGAATATATGGCGGATTGGAAATTAAGATATCCAGCTTAATATTGCGTTCGATCAAAGGCTGCAACATATCCCCTACCATGAAGCACACGGTTGCCTCATTGGCTGCGGCATTTTCTTTGGCAACCATAACGGCTTTTTCACTGATATCCGTTGCCAACATGTGCAATCTATCCTCTTCCTTTTTCAAGGAAATGGCGATTGCTCCACTACCGGTACCGATATCTGCGACCGTTACCTGTTTACCATCAAATACTTCATCATAAGCAGCTAATACATTTGCCACCAATTCTTCTGTTTCCGGTCTGGGAATCAATACGTCTTCATTGACTTTGAAACGATAGCCATAAAACCATTCAAAACCTAAAACATGCCCTAAAGGTTCTCCTTTAATCAGACGACATAAGCCCTGTTCAAATTGTTCGGCTATATCGGCAGGTACTTCCTGCTCATATTCCATATAAAGGTTATGGGCCTCCATATTGGTAAGTTCCAACAAATACAATAAGGCTGCCTGCTCCCCACGATCGGCCTCTTCCATGCGTCTGTTGGCATCTTTTAACAGCTCACGATACGTACTCATTCGTTATTACCTGCCAGTTTTGCTTGTTGATCAGCACTTGTTAAGGCATCTAATAAATCCTGCATCTTGCCTTCCATGATGCGATCCAACTGATTCACGGTATAACCAATACGATGATCGGTCACACGGTTTTGCGGATAGTTATACGTACGAATCTTCTCTGCACGATCTCCGGTACCAATCTTGCTTCTACGCTCCATGCCCTGCTCTTCTTCCAGCTTGCGTTGATGTTCCTCATACACACGAGAACGAATCGTCATCAAAGCAGTTGCGCGGTTTTCATGCTGTGAACGTCCATCCTGACATTTTACTGTAATACCGGTAGGTTTATGCACGATACGAACAGCGGAATCTGTCTTATTGATATGCTGTCCACCGGCACCACTGGAACGCATCGTTTCAATTTCCAAATCATTCATATCAATATCAAAATCTTCAGCCTCAATCTCTGGTGTAACTAAAACCGTTGCTGTAGAAGTATGGATACGTCCCTGGCTTTCCGTCTTTGGCACACGTTGTACGCGATGACTGCCAGATTCAAATTTCAGCTTGCCATACACACCATCACCCTTCACCATGAAGGATACCAAAGAGAAACCGCCGGCCTCACTGTCATCCATTTCAACAATTTCAATCTTCCAGCCCTGACTTTCTGCATACTTGCTATACATACGATACAAGTCACCCGCAAAGATATTGCCCTCATCGCCACCGGCAGCTCCACGGATTTCCACAATGGCATTGTGCGAATCATTTGGATCTTTAGGAATCAAAAGAATCTCCAGTTTTCCTAAATATTCTTCAATCTTCGGCTCTAATTCCTCAATTTCCATCTTCGCCATTTCTTTAATTTCTTTATCTTCTTCCTTTAACAGTTCCTTTGCCTCTTCTAAGGCTTCCATACTGTGTTTATAATCCTGATAGGTTTCAACGACCTGTGTTAAGTCTGCTTGCTCTCTTCCCAGCTTTGCCAATTCTCTGCTGTCAGAGACAATATCCGGCTGCATCATCAGTTCTGTAATCTCATGATACCGGTTGACCATACCTTCCAGTCGCTCGATCATAATGCTCATAAACAAACCTCCTTGTTTTGCGTCTTTTCTATTGTTGCCTTTATATGCGCAAATATCCTTATATACTATACCATTGAAAGTAAAAAATGAAAAGCAATTCTTATAGAGTAATATAAGGTTTTACTGTGTGGAAAAAGATAAGAAAAGTTAATGTTGATGAAGGTGGTACACCCTGTATTAAAGGATAAGAGAAACGAATTTTGATGAAGGGTGTACATCATAGAAAAGGCTGACAGTAAACAGGTGCTTATAACATGATATGATGATAAGCAACGCTTAGAAAAGATGAGATGATCATGCAAATGATTCAATAGAAAAATGAAACCATCGTTCAAATAATCGCTGCTTATAAAAGCACGACACACCTGCATATCAAACAAAAAATCATCATGAAAGCGTTGACATCTAAAAAAAGGCTTGTTATAATGAAACCGCAAACAAGGATAGTTATTGTTGAAAGACAAGCTCGACCTGTATAAATTAACGTATATGCTTTCATGCATATGGTTTCTTATATGGGTCTTTTTTGTTAGGAGGATGGCTTAGATGATATTTAAGAAACGCTTAAACAACAATGTTGTGATTGCGATTGATGGGACAGATGAGAAAATTCTCACAGGAAAAGGATTAGGCTTTCAGATGCAGGCCGGCAACGAAGTAGATGAAACAAAGATTGAAAAAATATTTGCCTTAGCGGATAAGAAAGCGAATCAGAAATTGTTGGAGCTGTGTGAAACGATTCCGATGGAGCATGTGGAATTAGCTGAAGAAATTGTAAATTATGCAAAGATCCATGTGAATGAGGCAATGAATGAAAATGCCATTCTTGCTTTATGTGACCATATTTATATGGCAGTAGAACGTAAGAAACAGGGCGTCGATGTGAAGAATGTTCTCTTGTGGGATATTCAAAAGTTCTATCGGGATGAATATGAAGTCGGCCGCTATGCAGTAAAAGCGGTGCAAGAACGCTTTCATGTTGCATTGAGCGAAGATGAAGCAGGCTTTATTGCCCTGCATATCGTAAATGCGCAGTTGAATCTGCAAACGAAGACGGTAAAAGAGATCACGGTACTCATGCAGGAAATCGAACGTATCGTTCGCATTGATTTTGCGATTGATATCAATACGGATTCTATCTATTATGATCGCTTTATTTCCCATTTGAAATTCTTTGCCGAACGTGTCTTTTCTCACAAAACCTTTACCGGGCAAGAAGTCGATGGCTTATTGGATGTCATCATTCAAAAATATCCGAAGGCTTATGCCTGTGTGAATAAAATCAGTGCCTTTCTAACAAAAAAATATGCTTATACCTTAAGTGAGGAAGAAATCTTATATTTAAGCATTCATATCTCACGTATTGTTCAGGTATCTACTCAGAAAAGCTGAGTTTGATATAAGTCGTTACAAGCGACAGCTAAGCAGCATTTAAGAAGGATAGTTACATTGAGTTGGCTTGACCTTCGTTTCGTGTATTTCATTAAAATGAAGAAATGGAGGACTTTAAAATGGCTACTTACGAAACACTTGCACAAGAAATTGTGAAAAACATCGGAGGCAGTGACAATGTCATCAGCCTCACACACTGTATCACTCGTTTACGCTTCAAACTAAAAGATGAATCCATCGCCAAGGATGAAGTCTTAAAGAATTTGGATGGTGTTGTGACCGTCATGAAAAGCGGTGGACAATATCAGGTTGTCATTGGCAATGCAGTTGCGGATGTTTATGCGCAGGTCCTGCCTTTATTGCATCTTGGTGATATGGACAATATGGCAACACAAAGCGATGGCAAAAAGGAAAAATTATTAGATCGTTTTGTGGATATCATCTCCGGTATCTTCCAGCCAATCCTTGGTATCATGGCTGCCTGTGGTATGATCAAAGGCTTAAATATCCTTTTTGTATCTTTGCATTTGTATAGCGATACTTGCGGTGGCTATATGATCATCAATGCAATTGGGGATGCGATGTTTACCTTCCTGCCGCTATATCTTGGTTACACTGCATCAAAGAAATTTGGCTTAAAGCCAATGGTTGGTTTAACAATCGGTGCGATCATGTGTTATCCGGCTATTCAAAGTAGTGCTGTATCAACCTTGGGAGAGCCTATGTATACCCTGTTTGAGGGAACGATGTTTGCTTCCCCTGTCTATATTGATTTCTTTGGCATTCCTTTGATTTCCATGGATTATACTTCTACCGTTATTCCAGTCATCTTTATCGTTTACTTTGCTAGTAAATGTGAAAAACTATTTAACAAATGGATTCCGGATCTGGTTAAATTCTTCTTTGTGCCAATGTTGACATTGCTTGTTGCTTTACCAGTTGGGTTCTTATTAATCGGACCGGTTGCTACCTTTGGTTCTAAGATCATAGCCGAAACGGTTATTGCGATTCGTGATTTCTCTCCGATGTTGGCAGGTGCTGTGGTTGGCTTAACTTGGCAGATTCTTGTCATCTTCGGATTACATTGGGGCTTTATTCCGGTATATATCAATAATATTATGACCAATGGCTTTGATGCGGTCATGATGCCCTTCTTCGCTTGTACTTTTGCGACTTCTGCCGTTGTTTTAGCCATCTTCTTAAAAACAAAAGATAAAAAGTTAAAAGAAATGTGCATTCCTAACTTTATTTCCGGTATCTTCGGGGTTACCGAACCTGCTATTTATGGTATTTTATTACCTTTGAAAAAACCATTTATCATCAGCTGTATTGCCGGAGGTATCGGCGGCGGTTTCTATGGCTTCTGTAACTTCCGTAAGTTCTCTATGGGTGGCATGGGCATCTTTGAATTGCCTGCTATGATAGAACCTGATGGCAGTATGGGCAATCTTACAGTTGCGATTGCCGGTATCCTGTTAACGATGGTCATCGCCTTTGTAATCACAATGATTAGCTTTAAAGATAAAGCTAAAAATACGAATGATTCAGCGATTGAAATACAAAAAAACGAAATAACTACAGATATGGAAAAACCTTTAGTAAAGAAAACCATGCTGATAGCACCTGTTGATGGTAAAGTCATTGCGTTATGTGATGTGCAGGATGATGCTTTTGCCAGTGAAATTCTTGGAAAAGGCTGCGCTATTTTACCGACAGATGGATGTTTTCATGCGCCAATCAGCGGAACGATTTCTACTTTATTCCCTTCACGTCATGCCATCGGCATTACATCGGATGATGGAATAGAAGTGCTGATTCATATTGGGTTAGATACTGTACAGCTTAATGGGGAAGGTTTTACAGCACTTGTGAAACAAGGTGATCATGTAGAACAAGGTCAACCATTAGTAAATGTGGATCTAGCATTTGTAAAAGAGAAAGGTTTCTGTCTGGAAACACCAGTTGTCATTACCAACTCTGCTCAGTATTTAGATGTACTGGATGTTGCGAAAGACACGATACATGCAGGAGAAGACTTCCTGCATATCGTAAAATAGAGGTATGTGTATGAGCTTTCCTAAACAGTTCTTATGGGGTGGGGCAACCGCCGCAAATCAATTTGAAGGTGGATATCAGGAAGGTGGCAGAGGCTTAGCAAATGTTGATATCTGTCCTTCAGGAAGTGATCGTTCCGCTATTATTTGTGGTCATCTTAAAACCTTTACCTGTGATGAACACCATCACTATCCATCACATGACAGTGTTGATTTCTATCATCATTATCAAGAAGATATCGCCCTCATGGCAGAAATGGGGTTCAAGGTATATCGCATGAGCATTGCCTGGACACGTATCTTTCCCAATGGGGATGAAGAAGAACCAAATGAAGAAGGTTTGCAGTTTTATGATGCCATCTTTCGTGAATGCCAAAAGTATCATATAGAACCACTTGTGACAATCGTACATTTTGATTGTCCTATGCATCTCATCCAAACCTATGGTGGATGGAAAAACCGTAAGATGATTGATTTTTATCTTCGTTTATGCAAAGTTTTATTCACACGTTATAAAGGTATCGTAAAATATTGGCTGCCTTTTAATGAAATTAATATGATCTTACACGCTCCATTCTTAGGTGCCGGTTTATATTTTGAGGATGGAGATGATGAAGAGCGTATCAAATATCAGGCTGCGCATCATGAATTGATAGCCAGCGCTC
>OHCC01001112.1_pt1 | contig 13074 bp, 9 predicted proteins | sample 1577521 | NCBI WGS metagenome assembly OHCC01 (sample SAMEA3879533, study PRJEB24766) | human gut metagenome | biome: human-associated habitat; feature: feces | place: USA | collected 1985/1987
ATGAAACTTCTGAATCTGATGGGAAAAAGGTCCGTTGGTGATCACGCCCATTTTCACTCCGGCAGCTTCACATTCATCCAGAAGTTGTGTCATTACCTCTGAAACATGAAGATGGGACTGATTCTCTTTATATCTCTCCTGGAAGAGCTCTGCCTGTTCTCTGGTAAAGGGAATTCCCAGGTCTTTCATAGTATTTTCAATTCTGTAAATCCGGGATTCATGAATGGAAACCTGTCCACTCTCGCTGAACAGAAACATTTCAGCGCTTCTTTTCCCGAAGATCCGGTAAGACAGTTCCGGATCCGGAAGCTTCCTGCCCAGACTGAACTCACAGGCTGTAAGCAACGGCTCCATCTGGCTATATAAGGTATCATCTATATCGAAAACCAGAAATCTTTCGTTGTTCATTTTACTGACTCTTTTCCTTGTTCGTATAATTCTTAAAAATATTATGCCGCAGTCTGCCGACAATAAAATAATTATACCTTTTTAAGGTAGGTTACGCAATCTGTTATTCAATTTTCTATGTGTTTTCTAACTATTTCAAAGCATAGTATGTTTGAAAAATCAGTTTCTCAATCGGCACGCCTCGCTTTGTGGGAAATTTTGCCCGAAAAAAGAGGTTCACCTTTTTTACAGATGAACCTCTCTCATTCTATTATTTATTTTATTCACATTTCCGAAGCTTTTTAATTCCAGCCCTCGCCGTACTGGAGACCTGAGCCGCCTTCGTTATTCTCCCAGTCTTCCAGAAGATTATCATCCTGGCTGCTTCCCTGACCGTCACCGTTGTCCTTGGAATCCGTACTCTGTGTATTTGTGTTCTCGCCAAGAGTTACAGTTACTGTCTCTTCTTTGTAACCTTTTCCATCCGGAACCTCAATGGTAAGCTCTACATCCTCACCAGGCTCGTAGTAGGAAAGGAAATCAACCAGCTGTTCCTTGGTTGTAACAACCTTGCCTGCAAATTTTGTAATGATGGATTTTGCTTCAATACCAGCCTCATCAGCTGCACCGCCTTCTGTTACGTCTCTTACAAGAACGCCTTCCGGAACACCGTATGCTTCACTTACTGCACTGTCAACACTCTGAACTGTGATTCCCAGAACACCGTGGTTATCAACTTTATCTCTGGTCTCCTCATTCATCAGGCTCTCCAGCGTATCTGTTACATCAGAAATTGCAATTGCATAACCGATACCCTCAACCGCTGTGGAAGCAAGCTTTGCAGAGTTGATACCAACAACCTCACCGTTCATGTTCAGAAGGGCGCCGCCGCTGTTTCCAGGGTTGATGGCTGCATCGGTCTGGATCAGTCCCTCAGAAGTAATCGTCTCGCCGGTACTCTCATCCTGACTGGAGATCGTACGGTCTTTTGCACTGATATATCCGCTCGTCAGGGACTGGCCGGTTCCCAGTGCATTTCCGATTGCCACAACCTGATCACCGACCTCAAGGTCATCGGAATTTCCCATCACGGCAATTTTGATCTGGCTCTTTGTCTCGTCCTTGATGTCGGAAAGTTTTACTGCAACAACAGCAAGGTCATTGTCCGCATCGGTACCTTTGATCTGGCCTTCTACCGTCTCATCGTCGATAAAGCTGACGGAAAGAGACGTCGCACCGCTGACAACGTGGTTGTTTGTCGCAATCAGGAGCTCATCGTCGTTCTGTCCGACAATAACTCCGGTTCCGCTTGCAGGAACTTCCTGGCTTGTGGTTCCGAAGAATGTCTCAACTTCTTCCACCGTTGTCGTAGAAATTGCTACCAGAGACGGCATCGCACTCGATGCAACATCTTTCACGGACATCTCGCCGGTTGCTTTTACGGTATCGGAGGTATCACTGCTGTCTGCTGCCGTTGTTGTGGTGGTCGTCGGAATTGTAACTTCCTGCTTCTGCTCTGTTGCTGTACCGATCACTTTCGTACCGACTGCTGCAGTCCCAATGAAAACACCGCCTGCCACGAGTCCGAAGCACGCTGCCATGGCAAGTGTCATGCCCCATTTTTTTGCGGCTGACATTGGTTTTTTCGCTTTCTTTTTGTGATCCTGCGGCTGCGGAACGGCAGAAAACTGTGGTTTTTCCTGCTTCGGAGCACTCTGTGTCTGTGACTGGTACTGATAATGTTCTGTCTTTGCAGAAGATGTCCGCTCTGCCTTTGCCTCCGACGGGTCCGGTTCTCCGGTGTAGGAAGCGCTGTTATTCTCCTCGCCGGTCTTTCCGCTGATTTTCGGATTCACCCAGCTGTAGGTTGTCGTTTTCTTTTCTTCCGCCTTCGGCGCTTCTGCGGTTTCCTGCGGTTTTTCCGTCTCTGCTGCACTCTGCTCTGCTGTCGTTTCTGCTTTTACTTCTTCTGTATGCTCTGCAGCTTTGGTTTTCTCTGCTGCCTCACCATTTATTTCTTCTTTTTTGAATTCTTCACTCATGGCTGATCCCTCTTTCTCTTTTCTATCTCAGGCACCAATACACAGTGCTCTTATTTCTTTCTTCATTTTCTACTGCCTATTGTACGTTAGAATTGTGTTGAAACTGTGATAATTTTGAAAAAAGAGGAATTTTATGCTGCGGTTTTTATTCTACCGTAACCGATTTCGCCAAGTTTCTCGGTTTATCCACATCGAGGCCTCTGCCGATCGATACGTAGTAGCCAAAGAGCTGCAGCGGAATGATCGCCAGGGAGTTTGCAAAAATCGGATTTGTCTCCGGCAGGTAAACTACGTAGTCGGCTACTTTTTCCACTTCTGTATTGCCAACGGTCGTTACCGCCATGACAAACGCGCCTCGTGTCTTCACTTCCTGAATATTGCTGATCGTTTTCTTGTAGAGCTCCGGCTGGGTCAGCACGGCTACGACAAGGCGTCCGTCCTCAATCAGGGAAATGGTTCCGTGTTTCAGCTCACCGGCTGCATACGCCTCGGAGTGGATGTAGGAAATCTCTTTCAGCTTCAGGGAGCCCTCCATCGAGATTGCATAGTCGATGCCGCGTCCGATGAAAAAGACGTGTTCTGCCGCAAGATAACGGTTGGCAAAACGCTGTACGTTCTCCTTGTGGGACAGCAGCAGGGAAATCTGCTCCGGCAGGCGCTCAAGGCTCTGGATCATCGCATCGAAGTCATTCTGTGAAACGGTTCCGCGTACTTTGGCAAACTTCATCGCCAGAAGGTACTGCGCGATAAGCTGTGTGCTGTACGCTTTCGTTGTCGCAACAGCGATCTCCGGACCGGCCCAGGTATACATGACATTGTCTGCCTCTCTTGCAATCGAACTTCCAACTACGTTTACGATGCCAAGGGTACGCACGCCCTTTTCTTTTGCAAGGCGGAGAGCCGCGAGGGTATCGGCCGTCTCACCCGACTGGCTGACGATGACCACGAGCGTATTTTCCTGCAGAATCGGATCACGGTAGCGGAATTCGCTTGCCAGATCTACCTCAACCGGGATTCTTGCCAGCTTTTCGAAGACGTATTTTGCGGTTACACCGGTGTGGTATGCAGAACCGCAGGCAACGATAAAGATTTTGCGGATCGCGCGGATCTCCTCATCGGTCATGCCGAGTTCTTCGATCACAACATCACCGTTCTTAATACGCGGCGTCAGGGTATCTTTTACGGCTTTTGGCTGCTCATGCATCTCTTTCAGCATGAAATGCTCATAGCCGCCTTTTTCTGCCGCATTCATATCCCAGTCGATGTGGGTTGCCTCTTTCTCCAGCTCCTCCTCGTCAATATTGTAGAAGTGAAGGCCATCGCGGGTCAGTTTCACGATCTCCTCATTTTCCAGAAAATAGACATCTCTTGTATATTTCAGGACAGCCGGAACATCGGATGCAATCAGGTTTCCGCTCTTACTTGTACCAACGATCAGCGGGCTGTCTTTACGGACCGCATACACCTCATCCGGATGGTCGCGGAACAGGATACCCAGTGCATACGATCCCTCCATGCGGTGCATAACCTTTGTGATCGTTGCAAGCGGATCGCCGTTATAATAGTAATCCAGCATATGGGCAATTACCTCGGTATCTGTCTCCGAAAGGAACTCATATCCTTTGGACATCAGTTTTTTCTTTAATTTCAGATAATTCTCAATAATTCCATTGTGTACAACGACAATCGAGTGGTCTTTATTGAAATGCGGATGTGCATTCAGATCGGAAGGTGCCCCATGCGTTGCCCATCTCGTATGTCCGATTCCTACGGTACCCGGAAGTGTCGCTCCATTTTGTGTCATTTCCTCAAGCACCTTCAGACGGCCCATTGCTTTCTGCATCTGAATTTTGTTTCCATCGTATACAGCAATTCCGGCCGAATCGTATCCGCGGTACTCCAGCTTTGACAATCCGTCCAGCAGCACCGGGGCAGCCTGGCAGGTTCCAATATATCCAACAATTCCACACATAGATTTTTTCCTCCTAACAGCAAAAGGCGGCACCCTTGTTCTGTTTTCAGGTTATGCCGCCTTCTAATTTCTTGTTCTTTACTTTTTTACCACGCTGCTCCGTTCTCTGTCAACCTTATGGAGCATTTCGTATTTACTTACAAAATCTTTTTATTTTTGTTTTTTACTTTCACTTATCTTCTATTTCGTTTTTTTCTTATCTTTCCGTGATATTCCCACCACGTTTTGTTTGAGGTACACCAGCGGATCACACCGTCCGGAAGGCTTTTGTATCGTTTTCCGAGGAAGTATCCCACATATTTGAATCCGCTTTGAAAAAATAACGTGACGAGCAGCCACGGCTTATGAATTTTGCAGACGTAGGATGCCGATTTTTTCACCATACGGATTCCCTCACCCTCAGACGGATACGCATCAAAGATCTCCGGATGCTGTGCCTGGGATACACCGAGGTCGAAATTGCGGTGAAGCTGTGCCAGACAACCGTAATTGTGGGAATGTACCACCTTCGCATCTGCCGCATAGGCAATCGCATAGCCCGCCTGCACAAGATGCCCGGCATAGATCATATCTTCGTTAAACAAGGTGCTTTCTACAAATCCACCCAGCTCTTCATATGTCCTGCGGTCATACATTGCACAGACATTGGAGCAGAAAAAAGTCTTAACACCAAGTTTTGGCAGATCACCGGCATCCTTGATATCACTCTCCTCCGGATAGTTAAAGCCTCTCGTAAACCGTTCCAGTGTACGGCAGTCATCCCGCGGAAGCTGCCGCGCATAGGCCGCCTTCACATGCGGCAGTGAAAATTTTTCCACCAGATGTTCCACGCACGCATTGTCGTACGGCATGGCATCCTGGGTCATAAAAAGCAGAAGATCCGCATCCGAACTTTCTGCCATCGCCCTTCTCGTTCCGCCGTGGTCAAATTCGCTTGGCCGGATATGCTCTACCATAATTTTATCCGATAACTGCTCCCACGCCGGGTTCCAGAACTTTTTCCCTGTGTTTACAACCCGGATCGACCGGATCGGGTAAGTCTGTTCCAAAAGGCGGGGCAGAAGCTCTGCGAACTCCTGCCCTGGTTTATACGTTGGTATCATAACATCAACGGTATAGAATTTCATGTCTGGTTTTCTCCCTCGTATTTAGTCGCCTGCGATCACCGAATCTGCCTCTGCACCAGGCCCCTGGTTCAGCACATAGCCGATCATATCTTCATCGTAACCGCTCTTTCTTGCAATGTAGTCGCTGTACTCTGTAACAGCCGCAGACGGTTCATACGAAAGACCCGGATACAGATATTCATGCAGCTCTCTTACATTGAACTCCAGCGTAACCGGAATTACAACATCCTCACCAATGGCATTCACTACATTTTCACCATAGCAGAGCTGGAACGGATAGGCATAGGAGGTTCCCATCGTATACGTTACCGCATGCATACCAAGTTCCAGGATTTCATTCTTGGTAAGACTGGTGCTGACATTTCCCATCACCTTGTCCAGAATTTCCGGAATCTTGGTCGGATTCTGTTTCAGCTTCTGTACCATAAGATTGATAACAATTCGCTGACGGCTGGTACGTTTTGCATCATCACCGCCGCCATAACGGATCCGCGCATAGGAGGTAGCAAGCGCACCGCTGACATGACGTACTTCGCTGTAATCATCCCCAAGGTCCTCATCATACGGAATAGCTTCATACTCTACGCCCTGTGCTTCCGATACCTCTCTGTTGTAGTTGTTTGCATGAACACACTCTGCATTTGTCATCTCGATGTCGAGACCGCCCAGGACATCAATCGCATCGGCGAGTGCCTTGAAGTTTACGGTAACGTAATCGGTCAGTGCAAAGTCAAGGTTTGTATTCAGCATGGAGAGCATACTCTCCGGGCCGCCGCGGTTGTATGCGGAATTGGCTTTGTCAAACTCATAATATTCATCGGTATATTTCGCCATATTCATCCAGGTGTCACGCATAATCGACACCATACGGATTTCCTGCTTGTCATGATCAATACAACAGAGAATAATCGTGTCACTGTTCATGCTTTCTGCCAGCTCGGAGCCTTCCACACCTCTGGCATCCACGCCGACCAGCGCGATGACCTGTGTACCGGACATCTGTGAGAGATCGGTATTTGCCTTTACTTCACTGTTGATCTGAATCTGGGAGCTGTCCAGCGTATCCTGATTCATCTTATCCATCGAACGGTTGATCCATGCGTAGACGAACAGAATTCCGGAAAGAATCAGCAGAACGGTGATTTCAATTCCGAAAATTATTTTTCTGCGGCGCATTTTTTTGTATTTTCTGCTCTTTTTGTAATTCTTCTTCGACATCTCTTTTCCCCTTATCTTTTAGTAAGCGTTTTTATTCACAAATCCTTTGAAAAAGGTCAGGAACAGAATTTTAAAATCAAGTCCCAGCGTCCAGTTTTCAATATAATACAGATCACAGTCAATACGCTTGCGGATAGAAGTATCCCCCCGGTATCCATTCACCTGCGCCCATCCCGTAAGACCGGGACGAACCTGATGTTTTACCATATAACGCGGGATCTCCTCCCGGAATTTTTCCACAAAGAAAGGTCGCTCCGGCCTCGGTCCGACCAGGCTCATATCTCCTTTTAAGATGTTAAAGAGCTGTGGAAGCTCATCAATGCTGGTATGGCGCATGAATTTTCCAAATCCCGTCACACGCGGGTCATTCTTCACGGTCCATGCCTTCTTTTCTTTCTCCTCCGTCTGAACTTCCATCGAACGGAACTTGTACATTTCAAACGGTTTGTTGTGCAGTCCGACGCGTGTCTGACGGTAGATCAGCGGACCCGGTGAGGTCAGCTTGATCATGATGCAGGAAAACAGCATCACCGGTGAGAACAGAATGATCGCCACGAGCGCGCCGAAAATATCCACAATCCGTTTCAGCATCGCGTTGAACGTGTTGGAAAGCGGCACATAGCGGATATTGACGACAGGAAGTCCCTGCAGGTCTTCTGTGTACGGCTTTGTCGGAATGATGTTGTGGTAATCCGGCACAAACTGGGTATGTACGCCGGATTTTTCACACATGGCAACGATCTCCTCCAGGCGGAAGTATTCGTTCAGTCCAAGGGTAATGGCAATTTCATCCAGTTTGTTTTCCGGCAGAATGACTGAAAGATTGTTGATTCTTCCAAGAACCTTGATACCGCGGTACATCGTTCCCGCTTTGACATGGTCATCGAGGATTCCGCGGACGAGATAGCCCCACTCCGGGTTTGCAATGATCCGGTCAATGTATTCCTCGGTCGCACGGCTGTAGCCGACCATCAGAATCTGCTTCTGGTTGCGGCCGTGTTTCCACATATTGCTTAAGATATAGTGGATCAGATTTCTTACGATCGTTTCCAGTGTCACATTCAGCACAAAGAAGATGCAGAGCATACCACGGGAAAAGTGAACCTGGCGCACCATGTAAAGGCTGGCCAGCCAGACCAGAAATCCAACCGTATTCGCTTTTAAGATATTGGCAAATTCCAGACGTCTTCCCTGAAAACGCTTGGATGCATAGAGATTGAATGCATAGTAAAGCAGCAGATAGCCGGGCACGATATAGAGCAGTGCCATCATATACGTCGCCGGCGGCAGAATTCCCCTCTCCGGATGATTATTCATAACGCCCAGCCGCACATAGCAGTACCAGGACAGTACATAGGAAAGTGCGAGCACCAGGGCATCGATCAGAACGTGCATCCGGTCAAAATATTTCTGATTATCGTTGATCAAATTCGTTCACCTTATCTGTTTTTTTCGGGATTTAAAAATTCCCTACCCCTAACTATACAATAAGTTCCAAAAAAGAGCAATCATATTTTTCTAACATTCTTCTTATTTCCGTAAACTTTTTAACTTTTTCGTAATCTTTTGAAAGAATCCTTATGCCCTCTCCAGAAATCTCCGGAACACATTGATAAAAAGCTCCCATTCGATGACAAAATACGTGCCGAGGCGCTTCCACTCGAAACGGATCTTTTTTGCTCTGTTTTCCGGCTTCCGGCAGATGAAAAAACCATTCTTGATTCCTGCCAGATATTCTTTTCCGTATCCCTTCGATGCAAAAAAGACCAGTTTTGCCGAAAAACCGAGGATAAAGGCCGGCAGGTTAAGCAAAATCTGTAAAACCGGCATATTTTTATAGATCAGATAAATATTGTTCCTGGAAGAATAACGGATTTTAAAGAGGTTATACCGGGAGCCGCTCGTTCCGCTTCCGACGTGGTAAACCTTCGCGGACGGCTCATACCAGTTCTCGTAGCCCAAAAGCCGCGCACGATAGCCGATGTCGGTATCTTCCAGATAAGCGAAATGTTCTTCGTCAAAAAGTCCGGTCTTTTCCAGAAATTCCCGGCGGTAGATCGCTGCTCCGGCGCAGGCCGCAAAAATCCGGTCGGACGTTTCAAATTCACTGACCGGTTTTCCTTTTCCTCTTGCGAATGCCCATCCCAGCATATTATAGTAATTTCCCGCATCGTCGATTTTATCACGCTCCTGATAGGAAATCAGCTTTGCGCTGCATGCAAACGCATTCTTTCTTTTACAGATTCCCTCATAAAGGCGCTCGACAAAGTCCGGGAACACTTCGGTGTCGTTGTTTAAAAGGATCACATACGGCTCCTTCGACCGGCGGATGCCTTCGTTGACCGCACGGCTGAAGCCATAGTTATCATCGAGCTGGATGATTTTCGTCTCCGGGTAGTGTTCCCGCAGAAACGCACAGCTCTCATCCTGTGAACCATTGTCCACGAAATATGTGGTAAATTCCGTAAAGGTCTGCTTTGCAAGCGCTGCAAAGCACGTCTCCAGATACCGGTATCCATTATAATTTGGTATTACAACTGCTACTTTATCCATGGTTTTACTCCCCTGCCGTCGGCACGCAGTCCATAGTTCCACGATGCCAGCGTTAAATTTGGATTGTAGCAGGGATCTCCTGCCTTTAACAGCCCAATCCAGCGGCTGCGCATAAATTCGATTTCCGACTGGAAGCGGCGCACCTTCTTCTCGTCATCCTCTGCTCCCCTGGATTTCGATTCATAATGGTACAACTCTACGTGCGGATTGTATACGATTTTATAACCTGCTTTTCCAATGCGCAGGCACAGATCAACATCATTGAAAGCGACGGACAGTTCTTCTTCAAAGCCGCCGACCTCCTCAAAGACCTCTTTTTTCATCATCATGCACGCTGCTGTCACCGCACTCACATTCATCTGGAGCGATGCCTTATGCAGATAGCCGCTTCTTCCGCGCGCCAGTCCTAAAAAGGCGTGGCCCGCAATGCCGCCTATCCCGATGATAATGCCGGCATGCTGCACCGTGTTGTCCGGATAATACAGCTTCGCGCCGACCGCCCCGATCTGCGGTCTCTGCAGATTGGACACCATCTTTTCCATAAAATCGGGTGTGATGATTTCCATATCGTTATTGAGAAACAGGAGATACTCTCCCTTTGCCTCTTTGACGCCGAAATTATTGATCGCAGAATAGTTAAAGCCCTGTTTTGGATACTTCAGGACACGGATGCCCTGTGCTTCGAGTTCTTTGTAATAGGAAAACGTTGCTTCCTCAGTGCTGTTGTTCTCAATAATCAGAATCTCATAGGATGGATACATGCACTTCTTCTTAATGGATTCCAGACAGGTGCGTAACGTATCGGCCTGATCCTTGTTCGGGATCAGAATCGAAACCAGAGGCGTTCCCCGCAGTTTATAATCTACATCGTAGAAGCCATAATCCGAACGCAGTGTGACGGTTCCCTCTTCGCCGCAGCGCGCAAGGTTTCCCTCAATTGCCTTTTTTCCGGCCTCATACGCGTACAGCTTGCTTGCCGGATTGTCTGCGGTGGAAGCGCTGTGGACCCTCCAGTGATATAAAACCCTCGGAATGTGTACAATTTTTCCCGCCATTTCCGTGCAGCGGAAGATATAATCATAATCCTGCGCCCCATTGTATTCCGGACGAAGGCCGCCGGTTTTCTCCGCAATCTCCCGCCGTACAACGAAGAAATGGCAGATATAATTGTTTGACCGCAGCAGATCCAGATTGAAATCCGGTTTGAAATGCGGCTGGAAATACTCGGACAGATCGGTCCGTACCTTGTCCTCATCGGTATAAAAAGCATCGATGGACGGATCTTTTTCCAGACGGATGGCAATTTCAAAGAGTGCATCCGGCGCAAGCAGATCGTCGTGATCCATAAAACCGACGAAATTTCCCGCTGCTGCGGCAAGCGCTGCATTTGTATTCTCTGCAATGCCGATATTTTCCGGAATCGGAACGTTCTTTACACGCGGATCTTTTCCGGTATACTCTTTCAGGATGCGCGCCATCGTCTCGTCCTCCGGGCTGGCATTTCCGATCACCAGTTCCCAGTTTTCATAACTCTGTTTTTCCAGGGATTCGATCATCTGACGCAGAAAAATTTCCGGCGTACGGTAAGCCGGAACAACAACGCTGATCTTCGGACAATAAGAAAATTTATGATTTTTCTGACGCGCCAGGTCCTCCTCTTTTGCGCAGTACTGCTCCCGCCACGGTCCGTACGGAACCTCCTCCGGCTCCATCCGCTCCGAAAGACGGATCAGGAATTCCTTTGGCCCATAATGTTTCAGGTAACGCAGTCCCTTCTGTATGTTGTAAGGTTTCAATTTCCGTATAAAACGGAGCCATTTCATATCTGACACTTTTTTTAACTCCTTGGGGTTTTTGTTTTTCAGGTTTTTTGTTTTTTCCGTATGAACTCGTTCGCATTATACTCTATTTTACTGCATTTTGCAAATCCCGACTGAAAATATTAAGAAATTATGTATTTCTTCCCTGTTCGATTTATGTTATAATCTCATCTTTGACTGTTGATTATAGCTATTCTCTTAATTAACGCAAATTCCAGATGCATGGAACCACCCTTTGCAATCATTCGTACTTATTGTTTCTAAGGCCGCTTTTACAGCCTCAGGTAGTTCAGCAGCAACACGGACTTTCCTCTTTCTGAGAAAGGATTTCATTTTTGACCACATTTTTTCAATAAGGTTCAAATCTGGACTGTATGGTGGCAAATATAGATAGGAGATCCCCGCCTTGTCTAAAAGCTCCGTCACTATTTTGACATGATGAGAACGCATGTTATCCATGATTACAACATCGTCTTTCTCAAGGCTCGGTATCAATTGTTTTCCCATATATTCACAAAATCGCTGTGCAGTTATTCCACCTTGGTACGTAGTATATACCAGACTGACGTTAAGCCGGATGGATGACAAAACAGTTGTTCCGGCAGGCGTGTTGATCGGGGTAGCATCCATGGCACGTTTCCCATGTACTGCATGTGCATAGTGTCTTGTGAGGTTTGTATTAATACCGCTTTCATCGAGATATATTTGATGTTCTGCATTTGCACCAGATATAGTTTCTATCCACTGACTGCGTTTTCTCTGCACATCGGGAACGCTCCTGTTCTTTTGCATGCAAAGACTTTTTCTTATAAGTGTAACCTTGTTTTATCAGAAAACGCCTGACGGCTTCATCGCCTACAGGTAAATGAAGCGTTTCGACAATCTCCTTCATTGTGATATCCGGTTGTTCTTGCACAAGTTCCAGAATATCGTGGTGCTGTTTTTCTGTAAGAATTGTTTTCCGGTCTCTCAGCTGCGTTCTGGTCTCATAACTGCCAGTGCGTGCACGCTCTTCTATAAGGCGGTATACGGTGCTTTCATTTACTGAAAAATATTTTGCAATTTCCCTGGCATTATGAGTTTTATCCCAGGCCTCCAATACCAGTTTTCTAGCTTCATTGTGTAGCATACTATCGTCTCCTACACTATATTTTATCACCGCTGTAAAGGAGCTGCATTATTTAAGAGGTTTGCTATAGAAAGAATCGCTATAATAAGCTTCTGACAGGAGACTAAAGAAAATCTGTTCATGAGTTCTTCCTGTCAGCAATACCTGACCAGCGATTCTTGGCGCGATGTCAAGAGTGGCGTACGGTGAGATTAACTTTCTGATTTATGTGATTAAATTTTTGAAATTCGTGTCCAAAATATGTTGACTAGTGCAAACTCCCGTGAATTTGACCGCATTATACCCTATTTTAATGCAATTTGCAAATACCGACTGAAAATATTAAGAATTTATGTGTTTCTTCCCTGCTCGCTTTATGTTATAATAATAAAAGTGTGTCTAATACATTTTAGAGAGATCCGCTGCCCGGACAGTCTTATGCAGCTGTACCCGCTGGATCAGAAGGAGTGAGTTATGATTAGAAAGAATTCTGCAGCCCGCACATTTTTATGCCTGTTGCTTGCTTTTGTTTTTGCCGCGTCCTGCCTCCCGCAGACGATTTTTGCCACAACCGATAAAAAAACAGTCACCACCTGGCCCGAAGGACCGGAAAACAATTCCGGCGCTGTCTGTTTACTCGATGCCGATACTGGGGCTGTTTTATACGATAAAAACATGGACGAGCAGCGCTATCCTGCCAGCATCACCAAGATTCTGACGGCTCTGCTGATCATTGAAAACAAGCAGATGACCGACACCGTTACCTTCGGCGAACATGCTGTCAGCGAATCCATTCCGGGAAATGCCCGCATCAACGTTCAGCTTGGCGAAACGATCACAGTGGAGG
>OHCC01001114.1_pt1 | contig 13046 bp, 5 predicted proteins | sample 1577521 | NCBI WGS metagenome assembly OHCC01 (sample SAMEA3879533, study PRJEB24766) | human gut metagenome | biome: human-associated habitat; feature: feces | place: USA | collected 1985/1987
CCAGCCATTAACTTGTCCGAAGCATTTGCATTAACCACAGAGAACAAACCAATCAACACCACTAGTGTTGTAAACCAAAAATTGTGCATCTTCATATTTATAGTTTTTATTAGATCGCTACAAAAATACTTGGATGCACTTAACAAAGAACTTAATATAAAATTAAATCAAGATTAAATAATAGCTAATTCAATATGAGATACCGTTTTAATATCCAAATAAAACGGTATCTCATATTATTTACATTGGTACAATAGTAATCCCCCATTTATACTCTTGAGTCGCCGGAATAAGATATTGTGAATCGGGCATAGCTCCCCAACTATCATATCCTCCTACTCCCATTTGTTTCATATCTATGCATACTTCAATAAAATCTCTGGGCATTATATCATTAATATGAGTCTGACGTGGTCTTACATTTATAGCAGCTATAGTATCATGCTTCAATTCTTCTTCATTCCGGTTGAGCCATTGATAATCCCGGTGAGTTGCCTCTTCCCCGTCAAAATCTTCTACAGAATTTGGTAAAGCATTAAATCCAAAGACCTTATCTGCATAAATTGTTAAACCTTTACCGTTCCTCTTCGTCAAAGTCAGCCAACGTGTATCTGTATGATGCCCATTTTCCTGTGGCCGTACATACGGAAAATACATATTTTCTGCCGTATTTTTGAAAAGATCAACACTTGTCCCTGCATTACGATCAATATAGTTTTCCTCAGGACCTTTTCCAAAATATGAAATACGATTCATATCAATCGGAATACGAAAACGAATACCGATACGTGGTACAATCAATTGTGACGGTCTTTTATGAATATCTTCATTGCCCGGAGTAAATGTTGCGGCTAAAGTTTCTTCGGAAACTTCAGTTTTAACAGCTTCCATATCAGTAGAAGTAAATGTGTAATCTGCTTTTATAACCCCTGACGGATGAATACGGTATGTTACAATATATAAATTTCCTGCTGCCAAAAGATAACTGGCAGATATAACAGCATCTTTACCCTCCATATTCACTTTTGCATCTACAATATTAAAATTTCTACTGGCTTGCTTCCATATCTGCAAACGTTTAGGCATTTGGCTTCCATAATCATTATCGTTAGGAGCACGCCAAAAATTGGGCTGAAATCCGAAGTCATCCTTAAAATATTCTGTACCGGCAACTTTGTATGAAGTGACCAAGCCATTCCGCTTATTGAATACAAAATGAATAAGAGAAGATTCAACTTCCAAAAGGTCACCATCTATTTTACAATTTAGAGTAGGACCAGACTTCTTATAGGTTTGTTCCAATGGTTCTATAGGTAGACGGAATTGTTCTTTCGCTATTTCATAACCTATAGGTAGTAAAGCTTCCGGCTCAGTAGTCTTCACACTAAACTCTACAAAATATTCAGTTCCCACTTTAGGTTTTAATCCATCTACGTTCACATTCAAAGATTTGGTATCCTGAGGTGCAACAGCTATAGAAAGTTTACCACTACGAATTGTCTTGGAATTCTCTTTTACTTTATAACTTATCTGATATTTATCCAGATTCGTAAAATAAAATCTGTTCATTACAGAAAACTTGCCTGTAGCCAAATCATTAGCTTCAAAAGCTACATTTTGATGCACATATTTGACTTCAGCATAAGCAGGATGGGGAGTGCGATCGGGACTCACAATACCATTACAACAGAAATTGCCATCACTAGGTGAATTAACGCCAAAATCACCACCATAAGCCCAAAACGAGCGTCCTTTTTCATCTTGGGTCAGAATACCTTGGTCCACCCAATCCCAAATATATCCTCCTTGCAGATTGGGATATTTATAAATGGCCTTCCATTGATTCCAAAGGCTACCGGTGGAGTTTCCCATAGCATGGGCATATTCAGAGGGAATAACAGGGCGATCGCTACCTTTTTTTCCTATACTTTCCAACCAAGCAGCAGTAGGATATTGCGGAACATACATATCCGTATTCCACTCCCATTGCGCACGTTCGTAATTTACCGGACGATCCATAATGTTTTTATCAGCCTGTTTCATCCACAAATAGGTTTGATAGAAATTATAGCCATTTCCACCTTCATTGCCCAACGACCAGAAAGTTAATGAAGGATAGTTTTTATTACGTTCAAACATATTGATTGTACGATACATATGTGATTTCAGCCATTCAGGATTATTACCTAAAGAACCTCCTTTACGTAAGTCATACTTCATACCATGGCTTTCAATATTAGCCTCATCATATACATAAAAACCAAGTTCATCACAGAGTTCATAGAAACGACGGTCTTGTGGATAATGACACAAACGTACTGTATTAATATTAGCACGTTTCATAAGTTCAAAGTCTTTACGCATCAATTCTTCAGTCAGGTAGTGACCTGTTTTGGGGTCATGTTCATGAATATTTACCCCTTTCAGTTTCAATGGCTGGCCATTAATCAATAAAACAGTATAGTTCTTTCCATTCTCTGATTTCTGCTCGATTTCTTTAATTTCAATACGACGAAAACCGACATTAAATGGTACTACTTCGTTCGTTTTTCCATTCTCCTTGACGGTCATTACTAACTTATATAAATTAGGAGACTCTGACGTCCAAGTTCTCACATCTGATAATTGCTTTTCGAAAGTAATAGTCTTTGTTTTTCCTGATAGCAAAGAAATACTTCTATTTCCCAAAGAAACTACTTTATTCGAAGGATCAATCAACTCATAACACACTTCTATGGCAGCATTACTCATCTTATGATTCTTCAAATCAATAGCCAAACGAAAAATACCATTCTTATAGCTATCATCCAAAGTAGAAGTTATTCGGAAGTCATTGATCGCAACCTTAGGTTGGGCAAACAAGAAAACATCTCTTTCAATTCCACTCATTCGCCAGAAGTCCTGACACTCCAAATAAGAACCGGTACTCCAACGATATATCTTTATTGTAAGCACATTCGTGCCTGGTCGTAAGAATTTATTAATCAGATACTCTGCAGGATTCTTAGAGTCTTCATTATAGCCAACTTCCTCCCCGTTAATATATACGTAGCACCCAGATTTTGCACCGGCTAAATGCAAATAGATGTCACGCTCACTCCAGTCAGCAGGTATGGTAAATTCCCTTCGATACACTCCTACCGGAGTCTGTTCAGGCAATAGAGGAGGTTGTGGGTTGCTGGGTTGAAATTCGTAACATTGATTTGTATAGATAGCTGTACCATGCCCTTGCACTTCCCAATTTCCAGGCACATTAATATCATGCCAGTCTCTTGTACTTGTCGATGCATCGGTGATATCAGTTGGTAGTTCGGTATCAGACTCGGCATAATAGAATTTCCAAATGCCATTTAAAAGTTTATAATAAGGACTATTTTCGAATCTACCGGTCAATGCTTGTGAACGATCGGCATAAGTCATGAAAGAAGTCCGGGGAGTTTCCGTATTTACAGAAGTTACTTGTACATCTTTCCAATAGGGAAGTTGTGAATATCTAAAAGAACGTGACGGTACTCTTCCATATCCTTTTATCATAATGGAATCACACGTAATCTCTACGATAGAATAAGCATTCTGCTTTTCAGTTTCTATCATCCCCTGCTGTGTTATCATCGGTACTCCTTTGTAATAACCGAAAGCACCGGCATGATGATGTCCCGAAATAACTGCCTTCACACATGGATATTTCTCAATAGTGTGTAGTATTTCCATATTATTCAAGGCAGTAAATTCACTTTGAGGATAAAGAGGATGATGTGTAAAGATAAGTACATTGTTCTTATTTTTTTCGCATTCTATTAACTGATTATCCAACCACTGCATCTGTTTCCTGCTAATTCCTCCATTCCAACGATAAGCCTGCTTCCCACCGGTCCGCTTAATCTGCTCCAGCATTTCAGCCAGTTCCTGCTCTTTTTCTGTACCTTTAATATTGGCATAAGCCGAAACTTCATTGGTATTCAACATTATAAATACCCAGTTCTGTTTCTTGAAGGAGTAGTATTCTGAAGGCATACCCAATTGTTTGTATAGCATAGCATTATCTGTCACTTCCTTATAATCGTGATTACCCGTAATATGATAAATCGGATTATTAAGGCGTGATAAATAGAACTTTACCGAATCTAAATCGCTATTTTTTCGATCGATTATATCTCCCAGATTAATAGAAAACTGGACATTTTGCTGATTGAAGTAATCAATACATGTATCTAGTTTCTGTAATGCCGGCTTATAAAACCGGGAATTTTCCGATGGGCAGTCAGCATATTGTGTATCGGCAAACAAACCGAATTTAAGTATAGGAAAAGTATTTTGTGCCCAAACATTACTCCCAATAAGGAATAAATATAAAAATACTCTGATAAGCTTATCCATGACAAATCATTTTACATTAAACAATAAAATATACAGTTGACAAAAGGCAACAGTATTCTAAACGAAATGAAGAATCTGCATACAAATTTGCTCGTTTACAGATTCTTCACTCGCTCAGGAAGAGAAAAGATATAAGGAATACCTATTTTATATAACTAATAATTCACTCCTTTTATATCAGAGTCACTCAAAACTCCTTTATACAATTTGGCATATACAATTTTTCCAATGAAAGTATTTTGAATTGAAGGAGTAGCTGAATCACGATAGTCTCCGCCAATTCCCATTAAGTAATCCGGTGCTACGTCTTTCTTAGGAAAATTAAATGTACCTGAAACCTTAACTTCTTTTACTTTATTACCATTAAGATACATCTTAGCAGTGGTCTTGTTATATGTAACAACAGCATGATAATAAACATCTTGTCCTAACTGTATAGGCGTTTGGAAATTATTATTAGGTAATACCCATTTGTTATTTGCCCTATAATAGAATGCAAGTTTGTTATCACTGGTTATTTCATATCCTAATCCACCGCTTTCCATAGAAGAGAACGGATTCACCCCACCTGTAGGAGAAAACAGAATTTCCATTGAGAACATTCCTTTCATTGCATTACCAACAGCATCATTTTTACCATAAGGAACATAGTAGAAGTTCGTACCATCAAAGAGCGCCTCATATTTTCCATAAAGTGTATTCCAACGAGTTTCTATTGCATTCGTTGTTCTTTGTACAGCAGGTAAAGAAGAAATAGGATTTCCCATATTGGTGGCGATACCATTTTCAGCAAACTGTATATCCATTACAAGTTTAGGAATTTCTTCATTAGGAAATCCGATTATTATTACTGCCAGATGACTGTATTGCTTTAGCTTTTCTTGAATATTCGGTTCATTAAAATATATTCTGTAATTCCATGCATACTGTTTAACAGGTCTATTATTGACTTGCGCATTGGCAAAATTAGTCTTCATAGCTTCGCAAACATCAGAGTCAAAACTAATTCCATCCACATTATTTTCCTGCATAGACTGCAACCATCCATCACAAATTTCTTTCTGTTGTGCAGCTGTTTTTCCTACCAAGCTGCTCCAAGTTGAGTAGAAACTTACATGCCAACCATCATTAGCAAATGAAGTCAAATGTGTTATATAACGGCTTTCAACCAGAACGCGGTGTTTAATATTGTATTTACTATCCAACCGATATAATGTCTCACGTATTATAGCTTCATTCTCATCAGTACTTAAGTCTTTGAAATCAAGCCACAAGAAGTTAAAATCCGGCTTCATTGCTAGAAGATCATCCATATAGGCTTCAAATGTCTGCCCGGTTGAAGTCTCCAATTCATGACCTATCATCAATACAGGAGTACCACTATCTCTTGATACATGGATATCTACCTCAAAATTACTAATTCCATAATCAACTGCATCTTGTAGCTTTACGATTTCATTACATTTATGAGCTCCAAGAATCATTTCCTCACCAAACTTTTCAGAAGGTAAAATACTTCTTGTCACAGGACCATCTTCATTAATATTCAATAGTTCAGATGAACATGATGAAAGCAACATAGTTCCTATTAAAACACCAAATATATTTTTTATTCTTTTCATATATCTTTCTGTTACAAATGTATCATTATAAATAATTAAAAATCCTATCAATCCCATCCCGGATTATTCGGCTTCAAAGCCGGATTTCTTTCGATCTCAACTCCAGGTACAGGCCATAACATATCCCGGTCATTGAAAGAACGAGTCATCATCCGTTGTCCGGTAGCACCATACACATCACCCGGAAGTACCTTTTTGGCAATGTCCCAACGGCGGAGGTCGAACCAGCGATGGCCTTCAGCAATAAGCTCAACAGCTCTTTCATGTTTAATACGTTCAAATATTTCTTCTTTGGAAGATGCTTTCAACCAGGCAGCGCCACTATTGAGGGCAGGCATATCGGTAGAAGGACGTTGACGCACCTTATTAATATAAGCTACTGCTGTAGTAGGATCACTCAATTCATTCTTGCACTCGGCATACATCAGGTAAACATCGGCTAGACGAATTAATGGGAAATTAATAGGAGTATCTTCACGATTATTGATTTCTCCACCCATATTACCTACCGGTACGAACTTTCTGAAAATATAGGACTCTCTTCTGTTTGTACCCACACGGATAAATCCGTTCACTTCATTAGGAGTTTCATTGCGGGCAATGACAAACTCACATGTTTTAGGTGCTTCGCTTACCCAACCGTCATACATGGTATAAGGCATAATTACCGTTTGCATCATTCTAGGATCGCGTTGTTCATACATTGCGAGTAACTTATCGCGGTTTTCCGGGTAGGCATCTATCGTTTTTCCACCTTTGGTCAATGTACATACATAGGTTTTATCTTTTACTTCCTTGCTGGTAGTAAAACCGGGAATAACATCTTCCCAATTAAAGGGACGTCCGTCTTTGTATTCATACATATCTACCAATTTAGAAGAAGGTAATGCAGAAGCCCAGTCACTGCCATAGGTAGCACGGTTTCCCATATAGAAAGCCAATGGCATGCCATAATCCTTTCCTACACCACCTGAATTTTGAATGGCAAAGATCATTTCATCGCTTTGGTCACCTTCAGGGGTAAACAACTTGGCATAATCATCGTATAATGAATATTTATATCCCTTGCCTGACTTATCCAGAATGATTTCCTCAAAATCCGAAGCAGCTTTCGTATAATCCTTCATATAAAGATATACCTTTCCACGCAACGCATAGGCGGCTCCCAAAGTTGCACGACCATATTCGGCTGTCTCCCAATGTACGGGCAGATTATGAGAAGTAGCATAATTGAGGTCATCCAAGATGAACTTCAATACATCTTCTTTAGAGCTTCTGGGCTTTTTCATATTGTTGTAATCCGTGCTCAGATTAACACTCTCGTCGTATAGAGGCAATGCTCCGAAGAAATTGTATAGCTCAAAGTAGAACAGTGCGCGCATAAACTTAGCTTCTGCCACATATTGGCTTTTCTGTTCCTCACTCATGCTTTCAATTCCGGCTACTTTACTTATCACAAGATTGGCTCTCATTACCCCATCGAAGAGTGATTGCCACTTCTTTTCAACAAAACCCGACCGCTCAGTATATACACCGGTAATCACATCGCTATAGGCTTCATCGCCAAAACCGGTACCTATATCAGACATACTGTCGAAAGTAAATCTCAATCCGAGAGCATGATCAGCCTGCATGGCAGCATATACCCCCATCATACCTTGCTTGGCATGCGTTTCCGATTTCCAAAAAATTCCGTCACTTATCTGGTCAGCCGGATACTTATCCAGGTCGTAACAACTGTTCAAGCTCATAGAGGCTATAAGCGCACCTATCAGTAATTTATATTTTTTCATAAAGTATCAGTTTAAAATGAAAGATTAATACCAACAACCGCTTGTTTCATGGCAGGATAGTCCACACCATTTACTTCAGGATCCAAACCGTCGTATTTTGTAAATGTAAAGAAGTTCTCCAAGCTACCATAGATACGGATACGTTCTACAGGCAATGACGGGAATGTTGCTTTGGTAAAGCTATAGCCCAACTGGATATTCTTAATTTTAAGGAATGATCTGTTCTGTACCCAGAAGTCACTGATCAAGGTATTACGGTTATCATTGAATTCCAAAAGACGAGGATATTTGGCTGCCCCCGGTGTAATGCCTTCGTGCCAACGACCATCTGCAATTTTCTTGTTCAACTGATAGCTGTGGCGAACAGAAGGACGGAAGTAATTATCCAACCAATACGTTTCCACTCCGGTAACTCCTTGCAGAAGGACAGAGAAGTCGAATCCTTTGTATGCACCTCCCAAATTCAAACCGAATGTACATTTGGGGGTAGCACCATTACCTATGACTCTACGGTCGTCGTCATTAATGACGCCATCATTATTCATATCCTTGTATAGCAAGTCACCCATTCCCGGTGTGTTGGACGGGAATGTTTTCTTAGGTTTGCCTGTAGCCGGATCAATCGGAGTGTTGTCAATCAACTTCTGCACATAAGCCAAGTCTTCTTCCGTTTGTACGATGCGATCTACCACATAACCATACTGTACATTGATAGCATAGCCTTCCTTAATCATATTGGCATTAGTTATAGAACTTTCGTTTCCTTTGAACCGGGTTACTTTATTGTTGATGAAAGTAACATTACCATTCACGAAGTAAGAGAAATCTTTAATTCTATCTTGCCAGCCCAAACTGATTTCCACACCTTTGTTCACTACCACACCCGCATTTTGTCTGGGAATGGATGCATTACCGTTTACCAACGGAGCAGGAAGGTCAATCAAGATATCTTCTGTCTTCTTATTGAAGTATTCCACCGTACCCGTCAAGCGGTTTGAAAGGAAGCCGAAGTCAACTCCTACATTAAATATCTTTGTTTTCTCCCAAGTCAGATTTCCGTTAGGAATAGCCAACATGGCAAGACCTGTAGCGACATTACCGTTCAATACATAATTAGATGCGCCATAGAGTGCTTGTGCATCATAGTTTCCTTCGATGTCGGAGTTTGTACCTCTCAGTGCATTGTTACCCAGCATACCATAGGAAGCACGTAACTTCAAATTGCTTAGGGTTATCTTATCAGCAAAGTCTTTCACAAATGCTTCTTCACTTACTCTCCAGGCAGCAGATGCAGAGGGGAAATATCCCCAACGGTTTGTTTTAAGAAAGCGGGAAGAACCGTCGGCACGAAGATTGGCCTCAACCAAATATTTATTATCCCAGTTCAACTTGATACGACCGAAGTAAGAACGCATTACCCATTCTACGGTGTTACCGGAAGAAGTTGCAGCCCCCACAGCACCGTCAAGTGCTCCTAATCCCGGATCAATCAGATCTTGCTTGGTAGTTTTGAACCATTTATAGCGGAACAGTTCCTGGCTTCCGCCTGCCATGATGCTGTAATCCAGTTTAGAAATTTTATTCTGGTAGGTAGCAGTAACATCCATCAAGTAGTTGTTCCACTTATAGTCACTGTTCGTGAATGAAGTCTTACCTATTCCGGTAGAAGTAATGGTCTCGTTCAGAAAGTTCCATTGCTCAATAAATACAGGTTTCGATTCGCTTGTCTTGTTGCGCAGCATGTAGTTGAATGAGCCGGTCAATGTCAAGCCTTTCACTGGATTCAATGTACCGTAGAAGCGGGCTTTGACAAATCTTTCCTGATTTTCACCATCTGTTTTATACAATCGGTACAGCGGATTGTTGGCTGCATTCTGCGGATCGTCTTCACCATTGTTCGTAGCCCCGAATCTACCGTCGGGAGCCTGGAATACCATACCCGGAGAGGTAGCGGCAGCATAGGTAAATATATCTTTCATCTTATCCGTGCCTTGCTCGGTAAAAGAAACATAACCGTTCACGTTCGTCCCGATCTTCAACCAAGGAGCAACATCTATATCGAGGTTGACACGTGCCTGCGAACGCTTGTAACCTGAGTTTTCCATAACACCAGGATTATCGAGGAAACCGAATGAAGTATAGAATCTTATCTTATCCGATCCACCGCTGAGGGACACATTGTGATTATGGCTCAACGATGTTTGAAACATAGCATCCATCAAATTCGTGTTCGGATACTTCAAAGGATCTTTTCCTGCATTCTCGCGCCATAGCTTGATGGAGCTATCAGAATAGGTAGTGGGTAATTTTGAATTGGTAAGTCCTTCGTTAATCAACTCCATATAGTCGGCATAATTCGAAACCAAGTCGAAAGTCTTTCCTACCGATTCCCAGGAGAGATAACCGTTATATTCTACCTTTACTTTACCCTGCTTACCTGTGCGGGTAGTAATCAGGATAACACCGTTGGCAGCTCTCGAACCGTAAATTGCGGCGGAAGCAGCATCTTTCAATACAGAAAGACTCTCGATGTCCTGAGGCTGTACACTGTTCAATGCACCTTCTACACCATCAATAATAACCAATGGAGCCGAGTTATTCAATGTACCTTGACCACGGATCATGATAGATGCCGAGTTTTCACCCGGTTTGTTGGAGCTGGAAGTTACCTGTACACCGGCGGCCATACCTGCCAGACCTTGAGAAACGTCCGTAATGGGACGACTTTCTGTAAGATCTGCCATATTGATGTTGTTTACCGAACCGGTCAAGTTCACTTTCTTTTCTGAACCATAACCTACTACTACCACTTCGTCCAATGCCTGGGCATCTTCTTTTAAAGTAATTTTCAGCGAGGTCATATTACCGGTCACTTTCACCTCCTGAGTCAGGAACCCAATGTATGAAACCTGGATTACATCTCCTACCGATACATTAGTTAGTGTAAAATCACCATCCACGTTTGTTATCAATCCATTGGTAGTACCCTTCACTATTACATTGGCACCAATTATCGGTTCTCCAAGCGCATCGACGACTTTACCATTAAGTGTTTTCTGTTGTGTGATACTTGCCACGATATCAGCATGGGGTGATATGGAACTTCTTTTCGTTCCAGTAGCCCATATTGTTCCGGTAGCAATTAAGGCCAAAGATGCTCCCAATACCATTCTTTTGGGAAGAGAGCCGTAATGTTTGACATTCCTTTTCATAAGTATTTTAAAGATTAGTTGTTTTTAACGCTGCAAGTTTACGCCTTTTCATCCGACCGTCCTTATACAAATTGTCCGAAGTCACTATTAAAATTATCCGTGGACAATATTAATAGGATTCAGGAAAATTTTCATAGTCATACGTTTCATTCATGTTTCAGTGTAATATTCATTTCATTTATATTACAGTGCAAAATTACTTCCTCTCAACAATAATCCTATATATTCTGTACAATTGTACAATTCCATCTTACCCAAATGCACTAATATTGCAACACCATTCAAGACTAAAGAAAACAACTTTAATAATATAATTTATAAACCATGAAATTGACTCAAACTCTTTCAATGGGATGTATAGCTATTGCAGCAGCAATATCTGCCAGTTGTACTTCTCCCAAACAGCAGACAGCCGAATTGGCATGGAACGAGCAAGCTGTAGAAAATGCCCGTATGCAGATCGGAATCGAAATAGATACGATTGAAGCCAGCGGCAAAGTATTGAATCCGGTAACTCTGACATCGGAAGGAGACGTTTATTATTGTAATTATGCAGACTGGCGAAGCGGATTCTTCCCCGGCAGTATATGGTATTTGTATGAACTGACGCAAGACAGCACCTTGCTTCCGCTAGCCCGGAAATATACTGAAGCATTGGATGAAGCCAAAAATCTGACCTGGCATCACGACATTGGGTTCATCATCAATTGCAGTTATGGCAACGGACTTCGCCTGGCACAAGTTCCGGCTTATAAAGAAGTAATGATAAATGCAGCCAAGTCACTCTGCACACGTTTCAGAGAAAAAGCGGGAATCATCCAAAGTTGGGATGTAAAAGGTAATAGCTGGCAATCGGAACGTGGATGGGAATGTCCGGTCATCATTGACAATATGATGAATCTGGAACTACTATTCGAAGCTACCAAATTATCGGGTGACTCTACCTATTATAATATAGCCATTGCACATGCCGACCGTACCCTGCAAGAACAATTCCGTGAAGACGGAAGTTGCTATCATGTTATTGATTATAGTCTTGCCGATGGCAGTGTCCGCCATCGGCATACCGCACAAGGTGCTGCCCACGAGTCAGCCTGGTCACGCGGACAAGCATGGGCTATCTATGCTTTCAGTATGTGCTACCGCGAAACCGGTAACCCACAATACCTGGAACAGGCACTCAAAACATTCTGCTTCATGAAGAACCACAAGCAGATGCCCGCCGATCTAATCCCTTACTGGGACATGGATGCGCCCAAGATTCCAAACGAGCCCAGAGATGCATCATCTGCCGCTGTTATAGCATCTGCTCTTTACGAAATCAGTACCTACAATATACAAGATGCCGATTCCTATCATGAATATGCCGACCGGATTATGCAATCCCTCGCCTCCACTACCTATACAGCAAAACAAGGAGAAAACGGACGCTTCATTTTGATGCATAGTGTAGGTAGTATCCCTCATAACGCAGAAGTAGATATGCCTTTGAACTATGCCGACTACTATTATCTGGAAGCATTGAAGCGTAAAGCCGATATCAAAAAAAACATTCACTAACACACATCTAATATATGAATATGAAACTAAGATTTTTACTTTTAGTCTTTCTTGCTTTCAGCTTCTTGGGAAGTACACTTGCAAGCAAGAAAGCCGAACAGCCTATGAATGAAAGAAAACAGTGGGCAGATCTTTGTTACAGAATAGCACAACCGATTCTGGAAAACATGAGCAAAGGTGAATTACAAAAGAACATGCAATTAGAGCTTAGTCCTACTTGGGACGGACGGGACAAACGTGTCAGCTACATGGAAGCTTTCGGGCGACTAATGGCAGGTATATCTCCCTGGCTGGCACTACCCGATGACCATACGGCAGAAGGCAAACAACGCAGTCAGCTACAAGAATGGGCACTGCAAGCCTATAAAAACGCAGTAGATCCCCAAAGTCCGGATTATTTGCTTTGGGAAGGTCCTACACAGATACTGGTAGATGCCGCCTACATCGCCGAGAGCTTTCTCCGTGCACCCGAAACTACCTGG
>OHCC01001116.1_pt1 | contig 13024 bp, 8 predicted proteins | sample 1577521 | NCBI WGS metagenome assembly OHCC01 (sample SAMEA3879533, study PRJEB24766) | human gut metagenome | biome: human-associated habitat; feature: feces | place: USA | collected 1985/1987
TCTCCTGTGCTATGTATTCGGCAGCACGTTTTCGACCATCTGTTTGAATACCCTCGGCAACGACTACAATAGAATAAGGTTTGCCCTTCTTCAAACGATTCAGGATAGTCTCTCCTATATTATGAATATTATAAGGTATTTCGGGTATTAAGATCACATCTCCCCCACCTGCCATACCGGAATATAAGGCAATCCAACCAGCTTTGTGCCCCATTACTTCAATGACCATTACACGTTTATGCGAACTTGCAGTAGAATGCAGACGGTCAATAGCATCCGTTGCTATACTGACAGCTGAATCGAAACCAAAAGAAATATCTGTTCCCCATATATCATTATCTATAGTTTTGGGTACAGAAACAATATTCAGTCCCAGAGCAGCCATCTTTGCCGCGGTCTTTTGAGTACCGTTTCCACCGATACAAACTACACAGTCCAGACCTAGCTCCTTTATATTCTGTTCAATCAGAGCCGGCTTATCTACATCAGACATCACACCATTCTTTTTGAACGGTTTTTCACGCGAAGTGCCCAGCATAGTACCCCCTAGATTCAACAATCCTGATAAAGATTTCTCTGAGAACGACTCCACATCTTTAGTTAACAATCCTTGAAAACCACTATGAATACCAATCACTTCCATCCCATAATGATTGATAGCAGTTTTACATACACCACGTATGGTAGCGTTGATACCGGGGCAATCGCCTCCTGAAGTCAAAATACCGATTCTCATAATTGTTTTTTTTGAGTTAGATCCTGTTTAGCGAGATAGAATAACAGCCTTGCCTGTTTTTGAGCTCTTAATAGCTGCTTCAAGTATTTCTACTACAATTAAATTATTTTCCAAAGAAGATAAGTCTTTGGGACTTATCTGAATATCATTCCGCACGGCAGCCTTCAAGTAATAGAAAGAATCATTGTAGGGTGCTATTAGCTTAGGAGCTGTTTCAGATACTTCCGAGTTGCTGACCCTCACACGGATTTTAGTAGGTGTGTCCTGATAAATATATCCTTTACTTCCGTAAACATGCATATCTTTACGATTCATCGGCCAATTCCAGGAACCCATAATTTGCACTGTAGCGGATGGATATTCGGCAATGATCGTAGCGTCATCATCTACTTTAGGATATATCTGAGGCTTATATTGCTTTAATACGCCATAAACTCGAGTCGGTTTTTGACCATTAAGCAACCAAGTTGCCAAATTGGCACCATAACAACCGAAATCAATCACAGCACCTCCTCCGTTCAATACCGGATCGGTCAACCAGTCGGTAAATTCTTTACCGCATTTAATCTCAATTGGCCCTTGATGCCCATCATAGACATTAATTCTGTGAATGTCGCCAATAGCCCCTTCTTTCACTAACCTATTTAACTCGTGATTGGTATCATACCAAGTGGTTTCATAATTAGTAAGGAGCAGCGTATGATGTTTCCGGGCTAGTCCAGCCATCCGGTTAGCATGCTCCATATTGACTGCTAACGGTTTTTCCACCATTACATGAATACCACGGGGAGCACAAGCTTCTACAACCTTCAAATGATCATATATCGAACCATAAGCAACGACTGCTTCCGGTTTAGTTTTATCCAGCATCTCTCCTAGATCTTTATAGAAGACAGAAGCATTCAACTTTTTACGTAAACCATTGTTCTCACGAAGCTGATCGTTCTCTTCGGCAACACCAACAACCTCGAAATCGCCTCTGTCTAGCCGGACAATAACCTCATTCAGGTGTCCGTGAGAGACTCCGGCAACGCCCAAGCGAAGCGGTTTAGAGGTTTGCCCATTGGCATGGAACATAAATATAGATGCGAGGACGAAGTATAAAATACTGATAATTCTTGGTGTATTCATCATATTTCAATATAGTTTTGACAAAGATAAGAATAAACGCGAAAAAGAAGCTTTGAATAATATATAAAAATGCACTCAAGAAGACATGCCCGTCAACTGAATACGTCCGTAAAGATAGAAAAAAAAGTAAAAAAAGATAGAGATGCCAATAAATAAGATTATTTTTGCGCTTTAAATATGATTTCAACTAGAGCGATGAATATTACAAAGTTTCTGAATAAGGTATATTTTGCCCCCCGTCTGAAAGAAATCGAACAATACACCGACCATGCCGGTGAATTGCAACAACGTGTATTGCAACGTCTCGTAAACAAGGCCGCCAATACAGAATGGGGAAAGAAGTACGATTATGCCTCTATCCATACTTATGAAGAGTTCAAAAAACGTCTCCCTATACAAACCTACGAAGAGATAAAGCCGTATGTTACCCGCCTTCGTGCAGGTGAACAGAATTTACTTTGGCCTTCGGAAATTCGTTGGTTTGCCAAGTCATCCGGAACCACCAACGATAAAAGTAAGTTCCTTCCTGTCAGCAATGAAGCTTTGCATGATACCCATTATAAGGGAGGCAGAGATGCTGTTGCCCTCTATCTGAAGCAAAATCCAGAAAGCCAACTTTTCTCCGGCAGGAGCCTTATATTAGGAGGAAGTCATGCTCCCAACCTGAATACCAATCACAGTCTTGTAGGCGATCTCTCCGCCATTCTGATAGAGAACATCAATCCATTAGTAAATTTCGTTCGCGTACCGAGCAAGCAAACAGCTCTGATGGAACACTTTGAACCAAAGATGGCAGCTATTGCTAATGAAACGATCCATACCAATGTAACCAATCTTTCCGGTGTACCCTCATGGATGCTTGTCCTCATCAAGCACATACTCGAAAAGACCGGTAAAGAAGGCTTGGAGGAGATATGGCCAAACTTGGAAGTATTCTTCCATGGTGGTGTGGCTTTTACCCCCTATCGCGAGCAATACAAAGAGATTATCCGTAGCGACAAGATGCATTATGTAGAGACTTACAATGCTTCCGAAGGTTATTTTGGTACACAGAATGATCCGAATGATTCCTCCATGCTGCTAATGATAGATTACGGCATTTTCTACGAATTCATCCCTTTGGAAGATATCGGCACAGACAATCCACGTACCTACTGCCTCGAAGAAGTAGAGCTAGACAAGAACTATGCAATGGTTATCTCCACTTCTGCGGGTTTATGGCGATATATGATTGGAGATACGGTGAAATTCACCAGCAATCATCCCTATAAGTTTGTTATCACCGGACGTACCAAGCATTTCATCAATGCATTCGGCGAAGAGTTAATAGTGGATAATGCTGAAAAAGGATTAGCCAAAGCATGCGCCGAGACCGGTGCACAGGTTATAGAGTACTCTGCTGCTCCTGTTTTCATGGACGAACATGCTAAATGCCGACACCAATGGCTTATTGAGTTTGCCCAATTACCGGATGATTTAAAAAAATTCGCTCAAATATTAGATGACACCTTGAAGGAAGTCAACTCGGATTATGAAGCCAAGCGTCAGAATAATTTAGCATTGCAGCCTTTGGAAATTGTCGTTGCCCGTAAAGATTTATTCCACGATTGGCTGGATAGCAAAGGTAAATTGGGAGGGCAGCATAAGATACCACGTCTCTGTAATACGAGAAAATATATGGAGGAGATGTTGAGACTGAACAAATAAACAATGAGGGCAAATCTTTTATGATTTGCCCTCATTGTTTTAATTAGATTTTAATACCCCGGATTTTGTTCCAGATTCGGATTTTGATCGAGAATTGATTGGGATATTGGTAATTTATAGTAGTTCTTATTAAATAAATTCCCTAATGCTGCACGTCCTTTATCACGTTCCGGCAAAGAGTTCATTACTTCTTCTACCTTGCCCCAACGTACAAGATCATACCAGCGTTGTCCCTCCAGTGCCAATTCCAGGCGCCTTTCTTTCATTAAAGCTTCAAAAGCAGCTTCTTTACTGGAAGGAGTAGATAAATCTGCTAATCCGGCACGGCGTCTTACTTGATTGATTATCCCTATTGCATCGCCTATGCTACCATTTCCAAGTATCAGAGCCTCAGCTTTCAGCAGTAATACATCGGCATATCGGTATTTGATTACTGTAGAGTAAGAAGAACGTATTTTATACATAAATGGATAATGTTCTCTCGAATAGTGATTATCCCATTTACTCTGATAATAGACTACTGTTTCCTTGAAACGTTCTGTGTCTCCGGCTGCTTCAAAAGCAGCCAGCAAGTCCCTGGAAGGCGTTATCCACTTAGCATAAGTAAATTGGCTATCCCAATTATCTAAGAAACGTCCCAAAATATTAGGTAACCAAGTACCACTTCCAGAGAAATACTGCGCTTCTAAAATAGACTCAGTTGTATTTCTACATTTAGCATCCGTTGCTAAATTATCAGGCCCCGGAGGTAACATCTCATTTTGTAGTTTTACTCCAAATAAGTCATTAAATTCGTCGACTAAACGAAAGCCGTCTGCTGTAACTTCATCACAATATTTAATCACTTTTGAATAATCACGAAGAGGTTCTTCTGCATAAATCTTTGCCAACAGGGTACGAGCTACAGACTTACTAAAGCGCGTTTTATCTGTAGGATTATTATTGGGTGCCGAGCTAATAGCTTCCAATAAGTCTTTCTCTATCTGCTGATAGACTTCTTCTTCGGTATTTTGCGAGGGAAAATAAGCAGGATATACATCTTCTACAGTCTCCGAAGTGATATCACCAGCTTCAGTAGTTACAATAGGTACATTTCCCCAATTGCGTACCATATCGAAATAAATCATAGCTCTGAAAATCTTAGCTTGGGCTTTGTATGATTCCCGGTCTTGCGTTGTCAATGATGTATCAGGCACATCATCAACATTACAAATCAATTTATTAGCTCGTGCAATATCTTCCATATAGCGATTCCAACCACGTTGCAAAGGAGCAATTGTACTAGGTATCGTATTATTTTCAAAATACTGTGGAGCACCCGATCTTGTTCCAGCGTAAGCATTATCTGCATGAGTATCCCCAATCAGGTACATATCCTGATACCAATGCTCCTGGCGATCGCGCATCTGATTATAGAGTGTCAACAAATGCGCTTCCACGGCTGCTTTATCCTTAAATACAGCTCCTTTATCTTCTTCATTCTGTACCCCTTCTGTTACATCCGAATAAATATCAACGGGATCAAAATCCAATGAACATGAGGCAACGATAAAAATCAAGCTACCTGCCAATAATCTGAGAATAGATATATGTCTCATAGTCTTTCAATTTAAAATTCAACATTAACACCAAAAACAAACGACTTACTGTGAGGATAGGAACCCCAGTCTATACCTTGTACACCACCATTATTGCCCCATTCATTCACTTCCGGGTCCATCCCTTTGTAACCGGTAATAGTAAACAAGTTATTTGTTGTAAAATAAGGTTGTAAACGAGTGACACCCCATCGTTTCAGTAACTTCCCTGTAAAATTATAGGAGAAAGTCAGGTTCTTGAGCCGCAAATAACTTCCATCTTCTACAAAATAGGATGAATTCTTGATGGCAAAACCAGCTTTAGGTACATCAGTTATCTGACCCGGCTCTCTCCATCTGTTTAGAACCCGTGTAGATTGATTTTTACCATCGAACATCGCTTCTGTTTCTATACGGGAAGCATTATATACATCATTACCCTGAGAGCCTTGAATAAAGAAACTCAGATTGAAATTCTTCCAAGAGAAAGAATTCGTCATACCATACGTAAAATCAGGATTTGGATCACCTATATATGTACGGTCTAAAGCAGAGATGATTTTGTCATCATTAACATCCCGGTAAATCAATTCTCCTGTTTGCGGATCAACTCCATCGCTGATATAACCATAAAAGCCTCCTAATGCACGGCCCGGCTCATTGCGTACTACATATTCTTTCAAGATATCGCTGCTTAGCTGTGCTCCCGAATATATCTTCTGCAATTCCAGTTTCTCAAGACGATTTCGGTTGAAAGATATATTAAAGTCTGTATTCCAATTAAAAGTGCCTTTAAAGTTCTGTGTACTTACTGAAAACTCGAATCCCTTATTAGTCATTTCTCCCTCATTACGTACAATATTATTAGCAGCTGCGGCGCCGGCAGGTAGAGAGACGTACATCAGCATATCAGTAGTTCGTTTATAATAATAATCCATGGTAACATTGACACGGCTGTTGAACAGAGTCACATCTAAACCTATATCTGTTTGAGAGGTGGTCTCCCAAGTCAGATCAGAAGTACGGAGATTGGCTTGCGAAATAGTAGGCAGAGCATTCTCATTTCCTTCTTTAAACCACTCTTGACGGGTGACATTATACCGCTGCAAGTAAGCATAATCTCCTACACCCGATTGATTACCTGTTTGCCCCCAACTGGCACGAACTTTCAAGTCATCCAGCCACGTCAAGCCGCTCATAAACTTCTCTGAAGAAATGCGCCATGCAGCAGATACAGACGGAAATGTACCCCAACGATGGTCCGGATGCAATTTGGAAGAACCGTCTCTACGTACATTGGCAGTTACCATATATTTCCCGTCGAAGTTATAGGACAAACGTCCGAAATAAGACATAATCCCCCATTCAGAAGATCCTGTACCTGTATTATTCCAGGCTATTTTATTTGCAACGTTCAATGTGATGATTTCAGCGTTTCTGAAATGAGAACCGTTAATCCAACTGTCCTTATAGCTGGATGTAGTCCATGAGGTACCAGCCATTCCTTCTACATTGTGTTTATTAAAAGCTTTGTGATAGGTCAGTACATTATCGAAAACAATTACAGTATTCATATTACGGTTATCCGAAGCATTGCCCCACTCGTCGATACCTTCAATATGTACCGGTGGAGTGAAAGTTGTCTTGATATAATTCCTGCGATCCAAAGTAAAAGAACTCTTCAATGACAATTCAGGCAAAAAAGTAATAGTGGCATTACCCGAAGCAATCAATCTGCCTTCCTGAGCCTTGTTATTCTTTCCGTTTTCCATCGCTTCTACCGGGTTCACCAGATTCATGCCGTAAAAGTTACGGTTATAATAATTGTTTTCATCATTCCAAACCGAAACACTAGTAGGCAGATTGACAACAGCCAGTACCACACCACCACGGTTAGCCCCCATTCCTGTAGTAATTCCATTCTTTGTATTGTCCGAGTAGGAAATATTAGCACCTACCGTCAGCCAGTCTCTCACCTTATTTTCAAGATTTGCACGGAAGTTATATCTCTTGAAGAAAGCGGCTTTCAAAACTCCTTGTTCATCCAGATATCCTGCAGACAAATAGTATTTAAACTTATCATTTCCATTCGACACCGACACTTGATAATTCTGGGTAAGTCCGGTTTGATAAACCTCGTCATGCCAATCTGTAATATCAGTTGTACCTGAATTGAGGATAGCTCCGATCTCCTCTTGTAACTCCTTATATTGTATGGCATTCAGGGACTCTATTTTATTGGAAACCTGGTTAATTCCTACCTGCGCATTCAAAGCAACTTTAGCTTTTCCGGTATCTCCGGCTTTGGTAGAAATCATAATGACACCATTAGCCGCACGTGAACCATATATAGCTGCCGAAGAAGCATCTTTCAATATCTGCATACTAGCAATGTCATTGGGAGAAAGGAAGTTTATATTATCTACAGCTACTCCGTCTACAACATACAACGGGTCATTGCTTCCGTTGAAGGAAGTAGTACCACGTACACGAATAGACATCTCAGCTCCCGGTGTACCGCTAGGCTGCATTACATACACTCCGGCAGCTTTGCCTTGTAATGCTTGCGCAGCCGATACAATCGGACGTTCATCAAGATCTTTTGTAGAGACACTGGATATAGCAGTTGTTACATCTTTGCGTTTCTGTGTACCGTAGCCTATAACAACAATTTCATCCAGCAGTTCCCCATCTTCTTTCATACGGATAGTCAGATTGCTTTGCTGTCCTACTTTCACTTCTTCAGTCTGATAACCGATATAACTCAAAATTAAAACAGCATCGGCAGAAGGTATACTTACCTGAAAGTTACCATCCATATCGGTAATTCCTCCGGTTGTGGTACCTTTTACTCGTACAGATACTCCTATCATGGTTTCACCAGTCATATTATCGAGTACCTGCCCTTTAATCGTTCTCTGTTGTCCGTAGACATGGAGAGCAAATAGCTGTGCCAACGTAAGCAGCGCCAGCATCCATAAATTTTCTTTTTTCATGTGTATTATATTAAGTTCAACTACTATTTCACGTTCACGAATCCATCTGTTTCTGTACTTCTATCCTTTATGCCTGCCGCCTTGGCTTTCTCTTTGGCATCCTGGCGTTGCTGGCGTAAGTATTTGGAGGCATCATTACCGGTCATTACCAACGGAGGGGGTATCTCGCCAAAGTTTCTTGTATACTCCTGTAACTTTCGCAACATCTCTTTTGCCTTTTCAGGGTATTTATGATAGACATTATACTTTTCTCCTATATCTTCACGAAGATTGAAGAGTAAAGTATCATGTGCAGGAGTAGATGCCCTCCAGAAATTCCCTTTAATACCGGGAGCCGGAAGAGAAATCTTCCAGTCACCGGAACGGTAATCGGTTATATCACGATTATTACGGAAGTAAGCATAGTCCTCACTAGCACGCTTACCGGTTCCTTTCAAAACGTCCGTCAGGCTATAACCATCCAAACGTACTTCCGGTAGAGCGGCTCCGCTAAGATCGGCTACTGTTGGCAGCCAATCGAGTAAACTGACAACATCTCTATTAACCAACGGTTTGACATGTCCCTTCCAATAAGCTATACACGGAACGCGAACGCCACCCTCATAAGCAGTAGTCTTACCTTCACGCAACGGCAAAGCTCTCCCACCCAATGGTCCTTCTTGCAACCAGGGGCCATTATCACTTGTAAATACAACCAATGTATTATCATCAAGTCGCAATGAACGAAGTGTTTCCATAACCTTGCCCACACTCCAGTCTACTTCCAGTACCGCATCGCCATAAATGCCGGCACCCGATTTGCCTGCAAACTCTTTGGAAACATAAATAGGCACATGCATCATGCTATGTGCTAAGAATAAGAAGAAAGGCTGATCAGCTTTCCTATGGATATAATCAACGGCTTCTTCGGTATATTTCTTAGTCACATTATCGATGTCGATATGGAATTCCTCCACTTCATTGCCGCGCAAAAAAACCTGAGCACTCATATCGTTGCTATATGGAATGCCAAAATATTCATCGAAGCCTTGCTGCAATGGCAGGAACTTTTCACGGCTTCCTAAATGCCATTTGCCAATGCAGGCAGTTGCATACCCTTGTGCCTTCAGGATCTCTGCCATTGTAACTTCATCCGGCGACATGCCCGTGTAGCTATCCGGATAAAAAACTCCCTGGATACCCATGCGTGCCGGATATCGACCTGTAAGAAAGCCTGCACGAGAAGGGCTTGAAATGGGAGATGCCGCATAACAATCGGTAAACTTTATACCTTGTTTGGCTAAGGCATCTATATTCGGTGTAGTCCAACGGGTTTCTCCATAACAACTAATATCCGAATACCCCATATCGTCCATATAAATAAAGACGAAGTTAGGTCTTACACTTTTGGTTGGAGTGGCTGCCATACAGGAAGCTCCGACAGTTCCCAGTACTCCACCCCATACCCAGTTAAAATAGTTCTTCATGTTTTTCATACAACTAAATGTTTTTTTGAGATAGGACAAAAATAGGAGGAAAAGAAAACCGGATTCCGTCGATGAAGTCGAAATGAGTATAAGTGAGATTACCTCACACCACAATCAGCTGATAATAAACAGACTAGTTATTCCTCTTTGATAAGAAGAATGAGATGAGGAAGAAATGAATAAGAGGAAATAATACCGGATTATTCCGTTTTATTCCGCAGAAAGTGTACCGATTTTCATGATCAACACCTCAAAAGAGTCCTTGGATACAACTGATTTATTCTTTGCTTTGGAACGTATATTATAAATCGTATTAATCGAGTATCGAAGCATTTGGGCAATCGTTGCACTATCCCTAAAGCCCAATCGTATCAAAGCAAATACCCGCAATTCAGAAGTCAGTGTTTTACGGTCTTTTTGCCTGTCGGTCAATACTATTTGGTTTTCTTCTGACATCAGCTTGTTATATTCTTCGATGAAATGGGGAAAAATAGAGAGGAATGCCTCATCAAAGTTGGCATAAAATTCCTCCAAATCTTCATCATCGGCACCGGCACTCAAAGTCATACGAAGAGCTTCTTCTACCTTTCCTTTTCGGAGAGTTTTGTTCACTTCGAGTCTGAACTTCTGATTCTTGTCTATATACTCGGAACTCAATCGGATAAAATGGGCTACATAATTTTCTTTAATGTAGTTATTCTCCATAAGCTCATTGTTAATTTCGTTTAAGTGAATATTAGCATCCGCAAGTTTAGAACTTAATGCATTCAGATTGTCATTTGATTCCTGCAACTTGCAGTGCATACGTGAAAGTTTATTCTTTTGCACAATAACTACAACCAATATCCCGATACATAAAAATAGTAATAAGAAGATAACCGTGACACCGGTTCTTAGATTCGTGATATAAGTCTGATTCTTTTTTTCATAAGCCTGTGTTACTACAGGAAGCGTTTTGGCAATTTGCAAACTGCGTAAGTTGGCATTATAAAAATAAATGTCCTCCATGCAAATTTGTATGTAACCCGCTGCTCGTGAAACTTCGTCCCATTCATACAAAGTACGAGCAATACGATGCAAAGAAGCGTGGTCTTTGATGCACAATTGCATATCCTTTATGGCTGAATTCAACATAGCTTCAAAGAAACCGTTCTTATCCCCCATACTATATTTCATATCTCCTATGTTATACCAGACACCAGCATTTTCGCGGTCATCAGGCGTCATCGAAGACAAACGTTCTTCCGACAACGCCAATGCCTCAGCAAATTTCTTCTCATCAATGTACTTCTGCATACAGACATCGTAGTAAACAATGGAGCCACTATCCACTACTGCTATTAAAGAATCCTGATACAACTTTGCCGAGGGCGAAAAGACATGTTCGGCAAGCACTTTATCCTTAGAGATGTAGGCTATTTGACGATAAATAAGGTTATAAGCACGGTAATAAGAAGGAAGTAAATCTTCACTCACTTCTGCTCTTTTAATAGAGTCCATTAAAACAAGAGCCTCCAGATACATGCCCGATTTGGCAAGGTAAGTTGCCAGAAACATTTCTGAGTCCAGTGTTCTGGCATCATCATGCAATAGTTTAGAAAGCTTGATATTTTCATAAATATAATATATCAATGAATCACAGATATATCCGCGATATAGTTGCTGTATCTCCTTATTCAGTTCATACCGTTGGGGAGACAGAGCCGGGAGTTTGCTTAGCTTCTTTTTGACGTTTTTAATATCCTGTTCTTTCTTTGCCTGAAACTGTGGACGTAATTCGATAAGGCTATCAAGAGTAGTCAATTGTTTTGTATATAATGATATAGAAGATTGGTGTTCGGTGCACCCCACAAGGCAAGTTACCATTACAAACAAAAGAAATATATAAATAGGAGAAATAAATGGTTTTATTGTATTTTTCATATCGTATTATATTGTGGCATTCCTTCATTCAAACATAAAGACTTATGCAAAAATAAGAATAAATATAATCGGCTTTATGCAAACACCGAAAATTAACCTTCACTTGTTACTTTAACAGAAAGAGGTTATATAATGAAAGTAACATACGATATCAGGTGTAGGAGGCAACACGGAGAATATCTGCTATACAATAATTCCACCACCTAGTAACAAACCGTCAGCCGCATAGAAAGCTGCCGCCTGTCCGGGTGCAATAGATTCCAAAGGGTCTATCAAGTGTACCTGTAACAGGTTTCCGCCAGCCAATGTAACCCGGCAGCGGTTTGCCTGCTTGCGGTAGCGTATCTTCACGATCACCTCTTCCGCACAGAGCACACGGCTATCTTCTACAAGGTTCCACTCTTTCAGGTACATTTCTTCTTTGTATAATGAAGATAAGGGGGCAAGCACTACTTCATTTCTTTCAACCGAGATTTCTTTCACAAATACAACACGGTTCAAGTGTATGCCCAGCCCACGCCGCTGACCGATGGTATAAAAGGGATAGCCTTCGTGCCACCCCAGAAAAGACCCGTTTTCATCGACAAACCGTCCTCGTCCGGGTAGCTGTCCGGCAGGCACTTCACGCTTCAAGAACGATCGGTAGTCCAAGGGGCAAAAGCATACCCCAATACTGTCTTTCTTAGTCGCTACCTGCTCGAAGCCACGGGCAGCAGCATATGTACGGGCATCTGCTTTGGTCATGTCACCCATAGGAAGAAGCATACGTTGCAAGATATCTTGCTTCAAGCCCCAAAGAAAGAAAGTCTGATCTTTATCCTTATCGGCGGCAGGGGCTATGAAGTAATGGCTCCCTTGTAATACCTTGCGCACATAATGCCCGGTAGAAATCCAATAAATGCCCTTTTCATCGGCAATCTTTGCCAATAGCGACCACTTCAGTTCATTGTTGCAGAGGGTGCAGGGTACGGGAGTGCGACCAGCCAGATATTCATCAAGAAAGTAACGGATGATGCGCGAACGAAACTCATCGCGTGCATCGTATGTAATATGTTCTATTTCCAAACGGGAAGCCAGTGCACGGGCATCTTCCAGATGTTGCGCACTTCCTTCTGCATCGTAAAAACGGAAAGTGACACCCGTCACCTTATAACCCGCCTCCCGCAACTTCATGGCAGCCACTGAGCTATCCGTACCACCACTCATGCCCAATAATACACATTTATTTGACTTCATAGCTGCAAAAGTAATAAAGGAAAAACGAAATGACCACATTTGTTCCTCAAAAAGACTCTAAAATAGAAAAACCTCTCACTCATACCGGAAGCATATCTGATGTATACTCTCACATTTTCTCTCCCCCTATTTAGAGAAGTTCCGGAATCAATCATTACTTTTGCAGAAAATATCACTGATAATAATAAACAGTAATTAGCAACCATAATCTTATACAAACACATGGATTATATTCTTTGTGACAAAATTACC
>OHCC01001120.1_pt1 | contig 12976 bp, 12 predicted proteins | sample 1577521 | NCBI WGS metagenome assembly OHCC01 (sample SAMEA3879533, study PRJEB24766) | human gut metagenome | biome: human-associated habitat; feature: feces | place: USA | collected 1985/1987
GGTGTACCTAACATGCGTATCGTGATCCCTGCCCTGAACGAAGAAACTATCGGCGGTTTGCTGTACTTCTTTGAAATTGCTTGCGGTATCAGCGGTTATATTCTCGGTGTTAATCCGTTCGACCAACCGGGCGTAGAAGCTTACAAGAAGAATATGTTTGCATTGCTCAATAAGCCAGGTTACGAAGCTGAATCTAAAGCTATTCAGGCAAGACTGTAATCTACTGATAACAGAATATCCAATCAGGCACGGGATTGATTCCGTGCCTGATTTTTTGTATCTTTGCCGTCACAAAACAATAGGTATTTATATGTTCGAAAAATCCATTGCCCGTTATCTGGAAAAGCATGGGCACTCTAATATCCAATTAAAGGCCGTTCTCTTTGACATGGACGGTGTACTGTTCAATTCAATGCCCTATCATGCCGATGCATGGCACAAGACCATGGAACGCCATGGCCTGCATCTGAGCCGCGAAGAAGCCTATATGCACGAAGGTCGCACTGGGGCAGCAACAGTGAACATTGTTTATCAACGTCAATTCGGGAAAGAAGCTACTCCCGAAATAATAGAAAGCATTTACGCCGAGAAAAGTGCGGAGTTCAATAGAAATCCCGAACCGGAACGTATGCCGGGTGCCTGGGAAGTATTGCAAGAAGTGAAATCCAACGGACTTACTCCGGTACTTGTTACCGGTTCCGGGCAACATTCTCTGTTAGACCGCCTAGTACATAACTTTCCCGGCATGTTTCAACGCGAACGCATGGTAACAGCTTTCGATGTAAAATATGGCAAGCCCCATCCCGAACCTTATCTGATGGGCTTGGAAAAGGCAGGTGTAAATGCCAATGAAGCTATCGTAGTGGAAAATGCCCCTATCGGCGTACAGGCAGGAGCAGCAGCCGGTATATTTACTGTAGCAGTCAATACCGGTCCGATAGACGATCAAGTATTGTTAGAGGCAGGAGCTGATGTATTGTTTCCTTCTATGCAGGCACTTCGCGATAACTGGTCAGCATTGTACCAAGCACTTTGCAAATAGCAACGATAAAGCATCGTTGTTGCAACCATCACTAAACCAAAAACTCCCTCCGCAAATCATTCATGCAGAGGGAGTTTCTTGTTTAGTGACCCCGGTGCGATTCAAACGCACGACCTTCAGAACCGGAATCTGACGCTCTATTCACTAAGCTACGGAGCCAAATGCGGAACAAAAGTATAAAAAATATTAGCATATTCCTAACAATAAAGAGTTTTTTCAAGTAAATTCTTTCAGTTAGTACTATTATTATTTTGAGTGTACGACTTCTACATCTACATACATTTTGTTATTTTTTTAATTAAAAAGCAAGCAAGTATCAATATTATTTCTATCTTTGCCGAACAATTTAATAGAAGTTTGATAGTGTAAACTTATGAGCTACTTAATAAAACCTGAAGGATATAAACCTTTACTTGATCTAAAGCAAACTGAATTAGGAATTAAACAGATTAAAGAGTTCTTCCAATTGAACCTTTCATCCGAACTACGCTTGCGTCGTGTCACCGCCCCCCTCTTTGTATTAAAAGGTATGGGTATTAATGATGACCTGAACGGCGTGGAGCGTGCAGTTTCTTTCCCTATCAAGGATTTAGGCGATGCACAAGCGGAAGTAGTACACTCCCTTGCCAAATGGAAACGGCTGACACTTGCCGAATATCGTATAGAACCCGGTTATGGAATCTACACAGATATGAATGCTATCCGTGCCGACGAAGAGTTGGGTAATCTTCACTCCCTGTATGTGGATCAATGGGACTGGGAACGTGTTATCACGGCCGAAGACCGTAATATAGAGTTCCTGAAAGAGATAGTCGACCGTATTTATGCCGCCATGGTTCGTACCGAATATATGGTATATGAAATGTATCCGCAAATTAAGCCATGCTTGCCACAAAAGTTACACTTCATCCATGCAGAAGAATTGCGTCAACTTTATCCTGACTTGGAACCTAAATGCCGTGAACATGCCATCTGTAAGAAGTTTGGCGCTGTCTTTATCATCGGTATCGGGTGCAAGCTTAGTGACGGTAAGAAACATGACGGACGTGCTCCGGACTATGATGACTATACCACTCCCGGACTAAATGACCTACCGGGTTTGAATGGCGATTTATTACTCTGGGATCATGTGCTGCAACGCAGTATCGAACTTTCTTCTATGGGTATTCGTGTGGATAAAGCAACCCTCCTTCGCCAGCTCAAACAAGAAGGAGAAGAGCAACGCATGGAACTATACTTCCACAAACGTTTGATGAATGATACCCTTCCTCTCTCTATAGGTGGCGGTATCGGTCAATCACGCTTATGTATGACTTACTTGCGCAAAGCACATATTGGTGAAATACAAGCTAGTATTTGGCCCGAAGATATGCGTAAGGAATGCAAAGAACACAACATACATTTAATCTAAGATACATTTATCTAACTATACTGTATAAAGTTCAACCCCTCGAAAGGTTGAACTTTATTTTTTATTTTGTACTTTAGCATCCGAAACAATTAACCAAACAAATTATGAATGTTCAAATAGAAGAGAGCTGGAAAGCACATTTACAACCCGAATTTGATAAAGACTACTTCCTGAAATTAACAGAGTTTGTTCGTGATGAATATGGGAAATATGCCATATATCCCCCGGGTAAGTTAATGTTCAACGCCTTCAACTTATGCCCTTTCGATAAGGTTAAAGTAGTAATCATCGGTCAAGACCCCTATCATGGTCCCGGACAAGCACACGGACTTTGTTTTTCTGTCAATGATGGTGTACCTTTCCCTCCTTCTTTGCTCAATATCTTTAAAGAAATAAAAAATGATATAGGAACAGATGCCCCTCAAACAGGTAATCTTACCCGTTGGGCAGAACAAGGTGTATTATTACTCAACGCCACCCTTACTGTACGGGCACATCAAGCAGGTTCTCATCAGAATCGGGGTTGGGAGACCTTTACAGATGCCGCCATCCGTGCACTTGCCGAAGGGAAAGAGCATCTTGTTTTCATCCTTTGGGGAGCTTATGCACAAAAGAAAGGCGCCTTTATCGACCGCAATAAACATTTAGTTTTATCCTCCGCCCATCCTTCACCCCTTTCTGCCTACAACGGTTTCTTCGGCAACAAGCATTTCAGCAAAACCAATGAATACTTAAAAGAACATGGGGAACAAGAAATAAAATGGTAGAGTTAAAACTCTACCATTTTATTAATACCACTGGATATTACTCTGCGTCTGGCTTCTCTGTTCCCACTTCAAATCTTGCAGGATACTTGCATTGGCGCGAATCGTAAAATTATAGTACTTCCATCTACCAAATGGAGAAAGTGCTGCAGACATGCTGAAACAGTGCAAATCACGGGTTATATTGAACGAGGTCTGTACTATTTCCTTCGCATTGAAGTCGTAGCCTGAGTTAAAGCTGACAGCCCACTTATTACTAATCTTAATATTGCCATTAATTCCAAGCGAGTTCAAACTAACCTTATATGGATAACGCATATTTTCCCGGTTAATAGGTTTGGTATTATCTTCCGTTATATTGAAACCTGTACTGAAATTAATAGACCAAGGCATCTTGAATACCTGATATCCATCTGAATCTACAGCAGCTTTTTCAGTTTTTTTCTTGGTAGTACCCTTGCCTGTATCATCTGTATTCTCACTATTTTCATCATTTGCGGCTACCTCTTTATCTTTATCCTGCTCATCATCTTTTTTACCGGAGAAGAAATTGCTTATTTTCTTCCAAGTGTCATTATTGAGCGTCCAGCTGAAAGAAGTACCGTAACCAGACCAACGGCCAAAACGACCATAAGACCATTCCGTACGATTGCCGACATATACCTTTCCATTTTTATCAAACTCATAAGCATAGGTAGCAAAAGTAGAAGCCATACTAAACGTATAGTTTTTCCCGAATTTCATACGAAGATTTAACTGCAAGTCACTCCATTGACGAGTCTGCGCTGCCATATTATAAGAAATACTTGCCCCCAGTTCGTCAATCAAACTAACTTTGCGGATAGAGTCATTCTTATCTTTATACTTCATCTCAAGATTATTGGAGATGCTAAAGTTAATACTTCCCTGCTTACCACCACCGGGAGGAGAGAATGCCTGACCAGCATAATAGGAATAATTCACCGTGTCACGCGTTCCATCTTTATTTTCCTTTACATAAGAATCATAGTAGCCATAACGTGAGGATGTAAAGTCGGGTGCTGCACTAATGCTGACCGAAGGAGTAATGACATGACGAATCTGTATAGCTTTCTTAGGGAAAAATATAGGTTTATACATGCCATAGATCTTTGTATTAAGCCCTAAACTGGCACTATAATTATACACGCGATGGAAGCCATACGTGGTATCTCTTGCCACTTCTTCATGTTGAGTATCCCAGTCCTGCTTGATCTTCCGTGTATACCAACGCTCCGTATAATTGACCGATGGAGTCAGGTTAAAGTACTTGAATAGAGTAAAGGTAGCACTGATAGGAATATCATGCTGCATACCATTGTCCCAGTCGCGCACCAAACTCTTCTTAAAGATCATATTATCTTTAGTCGTAATGCTATTTTTCATACGACCGGTATAACGCACGGAAATCTTTTCATACCAGCGTTCATTACCAACCGGGTGCTTGCGTTTAAAAGGAAATATAGTACTTAAAGAGATATTCAAATCCGGCAAAGTTACAGCAATGGACGAGTCTTTCATATTCTGCGCAATATTACCCGAAGCTGAAATACTAAGGTGTTGATCAGGAAAATTGCGTGAGTAACTGACACTGGATGTTTTCGTATTTTGCGACATAGCCTGCGCATTGTACATATTACCAATATTAGTGCGTTCGTAACTACTCGTAGCAAAATTCACACTGGCAGAAAAGGTAGAGTTCGGACTAGCCTTAGGATCTTGACGATGCGACCATACCACCTTGAAGTCTTTAGCTACAGAATAATCAGGCAAGCCTTTATCTCCTGTTTTAGTTACCTGATAGTTCGCCTGCAACATTCCGGAGAATTTATATCGCTTTACATAATTAGTCTCAGCATTCAAAGCCCAGGAACCTTTTGTAAATATATCTCCCCGCAACTTCAGATCCATTTGGTCACTGATAGCGAAATAGTAACCACCATCCGTCAAACCAAAACCACGGTTTGAGTCATCCATATAGGTCGGCATCAAAAAACCGGACTGATAACTGCTTGAGAAGGGGAAGAAAAAGAATGGAACTGCAAGCGGTAAAGGTACATCTTCTACTACCAGATAAGCAGGTCCCGTCACCACATTTTTCTTCGGACGTACCTTGGCATAAGTCATTTGCATGTAGAAGTGAGGATGATCGTGATGGTCACAAGTAGTATAACGACCACTTTTCATGTAGAGTTCGTCATTTAGCCCCTTTTTGGCATTGTTTCCTGTAACATAACCTTCACCTTGCTGACTTACAACATTACTGATAAGACCTTTTTTACTTTTGAAATTATAGCGGATTGTATTGGTTTCGTAAGGAGTCTCCCCATCTTTAAACACCGGAGTACCTTGCATGACTCCTAAAGAATCTTCTACTCCATGAGCATACACCGTACTACTATCCATATTCATGGTAATAACATCAGCAGCCAATTCGATCTTCTCGTAATTCACTTTTCCCTGTCCGTACAAGTGCGCATACCCTCCTTGAGTAAACACAATTGAGTCAGTAGCTTCATAAGTAACGGGTGCATCCAATCCTTCCTTCTTGGGTGGAGGAGGTGTTATAGTGTCTTTCCGCAACGAATCATTCAACAGTGTATCGCCATTCTGCAAAGAATCCGGCTGTTGACTTCGCGGTATCATTCCTCTTCCCCGACGCTGAGACACAGCCTCACCAGAAAGTAGGAGCAAGACAAATAGTAGTATAAATGATATGAATGTATTTGCTTTCAATGGCGTCATTAACTTATAGTTTACGCTTGAAGGGGCAAAAGTACGTATTTTATACGGATAATCTCCCTTTTTAAAGAAATTTAGATTGCTACAAGAACTGTTCGCACCAACAATCAAAGCGTTGTAAGCCGGCATCGCCATAGCGTTCCAAGCTTTTGCGCGCTTTTTCGACACTCTTTTCCTTGTCCAAACGGGTCTTTGAATAGAACTTATCGGCAAAGCAAATGACCTGCTCTTCCAGACTCACCGGAACCATTTCCCGATGCGGAACAGGCAAACCTTGCGCGATAATCTCTTCTAATGAAAGTCCTGCACCCGTATGACGTTCACAAACCAACGCATGAAGAGGATATCCTTCCTCACGCATTAAGTCGGCCCCTAAATATCCATGACAAATATAAGGCTTATCACCAAAACAATAAATACCTTCGGCGTCGGTAAGAAAAATACCTAGATCATGTAGCATGGCAGCCTCATACAGGAACTCCTTGTCCAGTACAAGTTCCGGATGATGATCAGCAATCAGCAATGCTTTATCTGCCACTGAATGGCTATGAGTTAGCAAGATATGCTTCAACTCATTTTCTACCGGATAATACTTATCTATAATATGAATCGGATTCACTTTGATTTATGAAATTTCAATTAATTACGTTTAAATTGGTACATACATATTTCATTACGCATATCACAACTACGCTTCTCTGTACGAAACACTTTTTCCAATTGATATGTTTTACTCAATTCTTCCAGCATCTTCTGCTCGTCCTTTTCCGGTACTAATAAATAACCTTCAGCAGGTTGCTCTACTTCAATATGTCTCATACGATCATCCAAATAAAAATTAGTACAATAAAAGCTCATGGACGAATATGAATAAACCGGTCCTTCAGGTATCAGCGTTTTTACTTGTTCCGCCAGATGTTTATCTGATTTCACAGATAATACGATCGGTTGATATACACCATCCAAAACAACAAACATACAAAGCATGCACCCTGCAATACCATATAATAAAGAGCGGGTATCAACACGTTTAACTACCATTCGTAACGTACAAACAGAAGCTATTACAGGAAGCGCAATCAAGAACCATTTGGGTATCGATAATGAAGTATCTTTTAAAGCATTCATAAATCCGATATTTTCGGCAGCATGACGTCCACTCCCCCAAATACTTTCAGGAACCAGTCCGCAACGAACAAAAACAAACACTAAAGTCAGTAACAACCCAAGGGAAGCAAATATGATCGCACAAATCTTAAAGACCTTTGCTCCACGTTGTACCAAAGCCAACAAATATTCGGCAATCAACACCGCCATAAACGGATAGATAGGAAGCAGGTAGACACTTCGTTTGCTCTTTGGAATGCAATAGAATATAAAGATAATCAATATGACCAACCATGTGAACAGCTGTATGGGTGACTGGTTACGGAAAACTATCCAACCTTTCTTCAATCGCTGTACTATTCCATCTCCCTGTGGCAAGAACTGCATATTTTTCCATTTCAGACCAAACAAAGAAATAACCAAGACCAACGTCCAAGGTACCCATCCCCAAATTAAAGTTAGAAAATTATACCAAATAGGATTTTCATGAGATTCATAGGACATCTTATGAAACAGGCGTCCTGCATTTTCTTCAATCATTAAATCGGAAAATTCTTTTCCTCCCTGCTGATAAGCAGCCCAATACCAGATAGCCAATGGAATAAGCGAAAGCAATCCGATGCCGGCCAGTGAAAAGAAAGCCTTAGCAAAGGAACGACCACGCATCAATTGGTATACACCAATCACCAGACATGGAAAAACGCTACCTACCGGTCCTTTAGTCAACGAAGCACATGCCATCAGAAGCACCGCAAGCCAAGGTACTCCACGGCTGTTCTTTTCATCCCATCGATACAACAAACAAAGTGAGATCACAATCAAAGACACCTGCAACATATCCAACCGACAAGCAACCGCCGCACGATGTACTTCAAATGAAGTCAATAGAAGGATAGAAGTCAACAAAGCAACCTTTATATCTTTACGTTTCGCCACAAATACAAAAAACACCAGTTGCATAGCTATAAATGATAAAGCAGATGGCAAACGGGAAGTAAATTCCGTAACTTCACCCAAAATAGCAGAAAAGACAGCAATAGCCCAATAGAGAAAAGGAGGTTTATAAGCGATATCCGTTCCGTAATTTAACGGAAGTATCCAATTTCCACTTTCCAATATGGAAAATGCCACAATCGCCTCTCGTGGTTCTCCTTTAGAATAGAAGATAGTTTCCCCTAAAAAAGGTACTATAACAAGCACACTCAGTAATGCAATAAACCAGAACGCCTTCTTCCTGTCTGACATAATTTTATTCGTTTTTTATGTTTTCGCCGGACAAAAGTACAAATTATTCTGCAACAATACCTAATTTTGCATGCGTAATGCAATAAAACCAGGCTAATGATTAATTTTAAAAAGCTATCGGAGTTTATCCGCTTTGTCATAGTGGGAATTATCGCTACTATAATACATTACGGATTATACTTTATATTACAACAAATTATTGATGTAAATATAGCCTATACCATAGGTTATGTTTGTAGTTTTGTTGCTAACTTCTATCTCACCGCCTATTTTACTTTCAGAAAAAAAACTTCCTGGAACAAAGCATTTGGTTTCGGTGGAGCACATCTCTGTAATTACTTACTGCATATAGGACTCTTAAATTTGTTCTTATGGCTAGGAGTTACCAAACCTCTAGCGCCTTTTCCTGTTTTTGCAATTGCTATTCCCATCAACTTTTTACTTGTCCGATTTGTTTTCAAAAGAAAAGACTGACAATTTTAACATAAAACGTCTTTAAACTGTCGCAAAAACAATATCTTTGCAAGACATTCACCATGCGTATAGACAAGATGAAAAAAGTAACTCTACTAGTTCCGGTTTATAATGAAGAAGCGATGCTTCCTACCCTCTATGGACGTTTGATAGAACTTATCAAACGTAACAACAATTATGAATGGGAAATTCTTTTCATCAACGATGGAAGTAGTGACAACACCCTGGCAGTCATTCGCCAACTACGGCAAACTGACTTAAGGGTAAATTATGTAAATCTCTCCCGTAACTTCGGCAAGGAAGTAGCTATGCTGGCAGGATTCGACTACTCTACAGGAGATTGCTGTGTAGTAATGGATGCAGACTTACAAGACCCTCCGGAACTGGTAGACCAGATGTTGCAATATTGGGAAGAAGGTTATGATGATATTTATGCAAAACGTCGTAACAGAGGCGAAGAAAGCTGGTTACGCCGACGTCTTTCACTCGCATTCTATACATTACTGCAAAAGATGAGCAGAATTGATATTTTACCCAATGTAGGAGACTTCCGCTTGCTAGACCGTAGATGTGTGCTCACATTACGACGCTTACGTGAGCAAGAACGCTATACCAAGGGATTATTCTGCTGGATAGGCTACAACAAGAAAGGGATTGAGTTCGATCGCGGAGACCGTTTAGCAGGTCATTCTTCCTGGAGTTTCTTCAAGCTACTCAACCTAGCTATCGAAGGAATCACTTCCTCTTCAACCGCTCCACTAAGAATAGCAACCTTTTTCGGAATGTTATGCGGAATCTCCAGTTTTATATACGCCATCTATTTCCTAGTGAAAACCATTATGTTTGGTGACCAAGCCGCCGGTTTTCCTACCTTGATTGTAGTAATTCTCTTCCTAGGTGGTATACAACTATTCTCTTTAGGGATAATAGGAGAATATATAGGACGAATCTTCAAGGAAACCAAAGGACGCCCCACCTATATCGCTTCTGATTATAATGAAAACAAACTGGGCTACGAGAATAATCTTTAGAATAAGTTGCGGAAGAAGTATTAAGCTATTTTTCAACTGTTTATATTCATTATTTCATTCTCTTTCTTTCTCTTTTTCCACAACTGCCAGCTGTTAATTATGTTTTGCCACATATTATATATACAACATAATATAATGCTGATTATCAGAATAAAAGCCCACCTATTACTAATAGTGGGTAACAAAATAGTAACAAAAAAAAACGAAGAAATCGCTTTGTGGTGGGCTTCATGTGCAAAGGTAACAAAAGCCCTCTAACCATAAAAGTAAAACTGGCGAAAAGAAGAATACTGTTTTTCTTTTCGCCAGTATATATATTTTGCTGTCTATAAAAGTAGGTTTAGTTCGTTTTGGATATATAGACAAAGGGATAAACTAAACTTGCAATGTATAGGAAAGCCTTTTCTTGAATATTAAAAGTTAATTTGTTCAAACTTAATAAGAAAGAAATAGCTTAACAAGCTGTTCTATTATTAACTTTCACTATATTTGAATATTGTTTATATAATTGGTTATGAAACATTTTCTACCCATATTATTTATATTTTCTTTCAATCTTGTCAGCCCACTTTTAGCACAAGACAAGAAGTGTGCAGATATGTCTGCTTTATTAGAGAACAAAATATGGAAAGTGCAACTTCCTAAAGACAAACAATATGCAATGGAAATGGAATTTCGTAGTGCCGGATGGAGAACTACATTTCTATATGATGAAAAACAAACCAAAACATTCTATTCCTATTCTTTGCATGGAGATACAATCAAAGTTTTTGAATCGGGTAAAAATTATATCATTCAAGAACTTACAGATAGTACTCTGACATTCCTTTATCTACCGGAAAGTTTGACAATCGGAGTTACGCCTGTCAGATGTACAACAGATAACAGTATTCAAGGGCAACGAGAGAACGAAGAACGCTTGGATAGTATTTGGCGCAAAGAAGATATTTGGAACAAGGGTACTGCTCCTATCAATAAAACTCAGGCTATCAAAGAATATCCCCGATGGGCTGTATGGGATTATGACTTGGAAAAGTATTTCGTTTCTCAAATGAAATACCCCAAAGAGTTACTGAAAAAGAATGTGGCAGGTCATTCTGTTGTGATGTTTTCCATCGACACACTGGGTTTACCTCGTGAAATCAATATTCTGACTACTATCCATAAAGAGTTTGACAAAGAAATAATTAGATTAACAAAAGAACTTCCACACTGTCTGCCTTGCAGGGATAAGAACGGTAAACGAATAGAATGCTTCCATACAGTATATGTACCATTCTTACCACAACATTATAGAGATAGAGTAAAAGCGGACAGCATTGCAAAGGAAGAATTGAAACAAAGTTTTGTGGAATGGGAAACTGTGTCTTATTTTGAAAAAGCAAATCCGTATGCAGTTACCAACTACATCAATGAACGCCTAACATACGACCCCAAGCTATTGAACGGCAAAAAAGAAGCCAAAGGGATTTATACGATACGAATTGATTCTTACGGAGAAATAATAAAGGTAGAAACCTTACGAAGTTGCGGCATACCAAAATGGGATAAGCAAGTATTGCAAATCATAAAAGGTATGCCACGGTGGACTCCTACCATCAATTATTACGGGAAAGGTAAATATCACAACTCCGTTTGGACTGTACCTGTTTTATTTAAAAATGATAATCGGTAAATCCTTGAATGAACATCTTGATTATAATTGAATTATCAAAACAGAAATTAAATTTAAACTAAAAAATGGGAACATTAGGCTGTATAAATGATATGCTACAACGGGACAAAGAGAACCGTGAGCTTCGCAAATTGAATAAAGAAAGGATGAAAGAACATCATAAATACCTCGTAAACAAGGGAAAAAATATTAATTTATCCAACATTTCCATTGAAACGATAGAGGAAATCCGTAAAAATACCATAGCAAAAGAACAGTCAGACCAAATTTATCTATTCAAGGCATATATAATTTTTGCAATATGCCTTTTAGGATTATTTTTATTGGGCATACTTTGTTATAAATTATTCTTCTGAATACCTAACGACATGCTGTCCGAAGAAAAATAAATGAATTTGAAAAGCCGGGCGATAAACATGATTCATCACTCCGGCTTTACTCCGCTTATGGCTTACCCAGTTTATCGGCTTCCTTTCTCAACAGCTCGGCTTGTTCATTGAGTAACCTTGCACGCTCCAACGCTTCCGCCTGCTTCCTGCTGCGATACTCAAAATCTATCACAGAATCGGTTAGACTTTGGATAAAACCGTTATCTCTCTGCCAATTGAATTTGGTTTCCAGTATATCAAAGACTTCTCCGTCTGCCTGTCCTTGTATCAGCAAATAGCGGTATTTTATATCGTTGTCCTGCAACTGCTGCATACGTGTAACCAAACGGACGTTCAAGAATATGGAAGCGGAACAAATAACCAGCACTGCCGAAAAAACAAACAATCCCGGACGAACCCAAGAAGTAACCTTGTTGTAAATCCGTTGATAGAACGGTAAGGGCGTAGCTTCCTCTTTATCCGTCCTGCAAGAACCCAAAGTATCAATCATTACCTTGAAACAACGGTAAGTTTCCAATGTTATTTTCTTGGTGTCCTCTATGTTCTTCTGCTGACCTTGCATCCTGCTCCTTATGTCGTCAAGCTGACTTTGGATAACCTGCAACTTCTCTTCGGGAACAGCCGAATTACTGTGCAGTTCCGACAATGCCTGTTCGATTGTTCCCAGCCGTTCGAGAGTTTCCTCCCGGCTGGCTGGCGTTACCTGTGCTTCCAGCTTCTCTTTCAGTTCCGTAACCATAGAGAGAAGCCCCTCTAAAATCAAATTATCTTCCATGTCTTTACAGTTTAAGTTGTTTTTTCTTTTTCTTCTTCTTTCTCAAATTAAAATTAGGTTCTTCATCCACTGGGGGAGAAGAAGCGGAAAACAGACCGAGCGAACCAGTTATCAACGGACTGTCAGCCTTGCCAGGTGCAGGTGCTTGCTCCCGAACGGGTGCGAAAGTTGTTTGCCGTTGGCTTTCGGCAACATTCATTCCTGCATCCCCGAAACATTTATCCAGTTTGGAAAAACTGAAACTGCGATCTATCTCCGAACCCTTGAACGTGTATTCGCCTTTGGAAAAGGAAACGCCTTGTA
>OHCC01001123.1_pt1 | contig 12933 bp, 13 predicted proteins | sample 1577521 | NCBI WGS metagenome assembly OHCC01 (sample SAMEA3879533, study PRJEB24766) | human gut metagenome | biome: human-associated habitat; feature: feces | place: USA | collected 1985/1987
ACTATGTGCTGACAGTTGACCTGGAGCTGGAGGACGGCACTGTCTATAACAACATGGACTGCACGCCGATAGATGAAACAGAAACCGTTGTCCTGGGCGAGGACGTGCCGGTGGAGGCACAGCAGGAGCTGTATAAAATCTATGCAGCCTGGGATAAGGAGCGCAAGGCGCACATCCTGAAGGACTGCACCTTTAAGGATGAATTCATGCGTACCTCCTTCACCTGCGAAACCTACAGCGGTGAACGCTATGAGAACGTTGCCTTTCGTGTAACCATGCGCGGTGAGCTGCAGACGGAAATCCCTGTTCCCGACTACATCAAAATGCAGATTCTTGATGCCTACAAGCTGTACGAGGAGCAGAACGCCGATTATCCGGCAGTAGACGAGCTGGTTTCCGATGAGGATGAAATTGCCAGGATTACCAAAAATTTAAAGAAATAGGAGAGCATATACATAATGACAGAATTGATGGATAAAATTAAGAAACGCCGTACCTTCGCTATTATTTCTCACCCTGACGCAGGTAAAACTACCCTTACCGAAAAGCTTCTCCTGTACGGAGGCGCAATAAATCAGGCAGGTGCGGTAAAAGGCAAAAAATCCGACCGCCATGCTGTGTCCGACTGGATGGAAATTGAAAAACAAAGAGGTATTAGGGGGAAGAAAAGGCGGTATGCCGGAAATGGTCTTTGAGTATGTTCTGGCGCAGAAAGGGATTGATAAAAAAGACGTAAACATCAACCAGAGCATCGATTTTGGTTCCACAGCTGCCGCGTTCTCCGGCGGACAGGGGGATTATACGATTGAATTTGAACCGTCCGCGACACTGCTCGAGCAGAAGGGCGACGGCTATGTCGTGGCATCGGTCGGAACGGAATCCGGGTATGTGCCGTATACGTCGTACAGCGTCAAACAGAGTTATCTGAAAATGCACGGCGCAACCGTAGAAAAATTCACGAAGGCACTGCAGAAGGGAATGGACTTCGTGCAGACGCACACACCGGAGGAGATTGCAGAAGTGATTGCGCCGCAGTTTGCAGAAACCGAGCTGGAAACCATCACCGCGATCGTGCGCCGCTACTATGAGCAGGATACGTGGAAAGAAAATCTGATCTTTGAGGAAGAAAGTTTTGATCTTCTGCAGGAAATTCTGGAGCAGGCGGGAGAGCTGGAGAAAAAGGCACCGTACAAGACACTCGTGACAACAAAATACGCCGAAGAGGCCGCCGCCAAAGGCTGATTCCGGCGGAATAGAAAAGCAAAAAAAGACAGAAAAAGACACTTTTCGACATTCGTCGACAAACAGCGACATTTCATTCGAAAAAAATAAAGAAAATTGTAAAAGAAAAGAAGAAAAATAGAGAAAAAGTATTGCAAAAAAGTAAATTTTGTTGCATACTATGGGTGTCGCATATATTTTTTACAACACAGGCATACGGAGGCGAACAGACATGAAAGTAGGTTTTATCGGCGGCGGCAACATGGCGAGTGCCATGATTGGCGGAATGATCCAAAAAGGAGTTGTATCTGCAGATGACATTCTGGTATCGGTCCGCACGGAGAAAAGTGTGGAACGCTTGACCAACCAGTTTGGAGTCCAGGCGACTATGGAGAACGAAGCGGTCGTAGCCGGATCCGATCTTGTATTCCTGGCAGTAAAGCCAAACCAAATAAAAAATATAATAAACCTCGTCAAAAACTTCATCTCACCCGAGAAGATTATCGTATCGATTCTTCCCGGTAAGTCTTTACAATGGCTGGGTACAGAAATCGGAAAACCAACAAAGTTAATTCGCACTATGCCAAACACACCAGCACTCGTCGGAGAAGGAATGACCGGCGTCTGTGCCAATGATCTCGTGACGGAGGAAGAGCTGCAGCTCGTTTTAACCCTCCTGAAAAGCTTTGGCCGCGCAGAAGTTGTTCCGGAGTATCTGATGGATACCGTCACAGGTGTCAGCGGAAGCTCGCCGGCGTACGTATTTCTTTTCCTGGAGGCTCTTGCAGATGCGGCCGTAGCCGAAGGAATGCCGAGAAAACAGGCATATGAATTTGCTGCACAGTCTGTCCTTGGAAGCGCCAAAATGCTTCTCGAGACAGGAATGCACCCGGGAGAATTAAAAGACATGGTCTGCTCGCCAGGCGGAACCACCATCGAAGCGGTTGCCGTACTGGAGCGGGAGAACCTGAGAAGTGCTGTTATTGATGCAACACGAGCCTGCATCCGGAAATCAAAGGGAGTGGATTAGAAGGAGCAGCACCGCCGCTTTGACAGAATGACGCTAATGTGAAAGCAGCAAAAATAAAGAATGTATGCACAAAAAAAACAAACCAAAACAAGCAAAAAGCAAGCACAAAAAGAGTAAAAAAACAAACGAGCGGAAAAATCCCGGCAGCCGTGGAAAAGGCACCGGGATTTTTTCTGGTAATTTATAGTTTTTTTCCTTTACTGAGCGTACTGTTGTGATAATCGGAAGAATAGGTTACATCCTTTCCAAACCATACCGGAGGAACAAAGGCGTTTGCGGATGCTTCGTCCGGAAACTCCACCTCTGCGAGGTAAAGGCCTTCATACGGCGCATCAAAGACATCGAGCTCGATCGTCAGATCCGTTCCGGTAAGCGGCAGCAGATAGCGTGTTTTTGAGATGAGAACGCCGTCTGCCTTTTCCCGCAGATGCAGGTAGGATTCCTTTGTGAGCGGAAGATTATACTCTTCACGCACCATCAGCCCTTTTGACTTGTAGGTCAGATAATATTCGTCGTCAGAGCGGCGGATGCGGACAACCGGTTCGGTGGAAAGATAGCCCTGCTCGATTTTTTTACATGGATAGCTTGTAAGATTTTCCGGAAGCTGATCCAGAAGGTATTTGCGTTCGATTTCCATAAAAGAGACTCCTTCTCGTGATTGCATCACTGCTTTTTTCAAGAGTTTACCATGCTTTTCCCGTGATGTTAAGCGAAATCCGGCTTTTTGCGAAAAAAAGTCCTGAAATTTTTATGAAATGCAAGCATTCTGCGGAAAAATGTGGTATAATAGCGGCGGTTTGTTACAAAGAAAAGCAGAGAATATCACGTGACAAAACACACGAGACTGATCATACAACACAGGAGGACAAAACCATGGCAAAGATTTATGTATTTCTGGCAGACGGATGTGAAGAGATTGAGGCACTGACCCCGGTGGATCTGCTGCGCAGAGCCGGAGAAGACGTATGCACCGTTTCTATTATGGGAAGAAAAGAAGTAACAGGATCCCACAAAATCACCATTCTTGCAGATGAAACCATCGAAGAGGGAGAGTTTGATGACGGAGACATGCTGGTACTTCCGGGCGGAATGCCGGGTACATTAAATCTGGCCGGAAACGAGACGCTCGCAGCGCTGATCCGTTCCTATGACGATCAGGGAAAGAAACTGGCAGCCATCTGCGCAGCGCCGAGCATCCTTGGTGTGATGGGCATCTTAAAAGATAAAAACGCCGTCTGCTTCCCGGGATTTGAAGAAAAGCTGGCAGGCGCAAACGTACTCGATGTACCGGCAGTCACCGACAAAAATGTGACCACCGGCCGCGGCATGGGAGCAGCCACTGACTTCGCACTGGAGCTGATCCGTGTTCTGCAGGGAGAGGACAAAGCAAAAGAAATGGCGGAAAAAATCGTATTTCATTGCTAAAAAAAGCCTAAAAACCACAGAAATATAAAAAAATCACTGGCGTTTTTGAAAAGAGTATGCTATACTCGATAAATGACTGTAGAATGGAGAGGTGTGCAGGTTTTCTGCCGCTTTTCAGATAAATCAAGGAGGAAATTGATAAAATGAGTGTACAGGTCGAAAATTTAGAAAAGAATATGGCCAAACTTACCATTGAGGTTCCGGCTGAAGAATTAGAGAAAGCACTGGAGAAAGCTTACCAGAAACAGAAAAAGAACATCAGCGTTCCGGGCTTCCGTAAAGGAAAAGTTCCGAGAGCTATGGTAGAAAAAATGTATGGCCCGGCAGTATTCTATGAGGATGCTGTAAACAGCCTTGTTCCGGAAGAGTATTCCAAAGCAGCAGAAGAGAGCAAACTGGACATCGTATCCCGTCCGGAGATCAACGTAGAGCAGATCGAAAAAGGCAAAGCTTTCATCTTTACCGCAACTGTAGCAGTAAAACCGGAAGTTACCCTTGGCGAGTACAAAGGTCTGGAAGTAGCAAAAGCTGACACAACCGTTACAGATGAAGAAGTAGAAGTTGAGCTGAAAAAAGAGCAGGAGAAAAATGCAAGAACCATCAATGTAGAGGATCGTCCGGCAGCAGACGGAGATACCGTTACACTTGACTTCGAAGGTTCTGTAGACGGCGTTCCGTTCGACGGCGGCGCTGGAAAAGATTATCCGCTGACCCTTGGCTCCCATTCCTTCATTCCGGGATTCGAAGAGCAGCTCGTTGGCGCAGCTCTGGAAGAGGAGAAGGAAGTAAACGTTACTTTCCCAGAGGATTATCAGGCAGAAGAGCTTGCTGGAAAAGCAGCAGTATTCAAATGCACCATCCACAAAATCGAAGCAAAAGAGCTTCCGGCACTTGATGACGACTTCGCAAAAGACGTTTCCGAGTTCGATACTCTGGATGAGTACAAAAAAGAAATCAAAGACAACCTGACCAAGAAAAAAGAAGAGCAGGCTAAGACAGAAAAAGAGAACGCTGTCGTAGATAAAGCAGTAGAGAACGCAACAATGGAGATTCCGGAAGCTATGATCGATACGCAGGTAGAGAACATGGTTGACGATTTCGCAAGAAGAATCCAGTCCCAGGGTCTGTCCATGGAGCAGTACATGCAGTTTACAGGCGCTACCGTTGATTCCTTAAAAGAGCAGATGAAACCGCAGGCTGTTAAGAGAATCGAGAGCAGACTGGTACTTGAGAAAGTTGCAGAAGCAGAGAACATCCAGATCAGCGATGAGAAGCTGGACGAAGAGCTGGCTAAAATGGCTGAAATGTACAAAATGGAGCTGGATAAATTCAAAGAGCTCGTTGGCGAATATGAGAAAGAGCAGATGAAGAAAGATCTCGCTGTTCAGGAAGCAGTAACTCTCATGGCCGACAGCGCAAAAGAGGCGTAAGACCTCGGAAAGAGAGGCAATTGAATGAGTTTTGTACCTTATGTCATCGAGCAGACAAGCAGGGGAGAGAGAAGTTACGATATTTATTCAAGACTGCTGAACGACCGTATTATTTTTCTGGGAGAGGAAGTTACCGACGTATCGGCAAACCTGATCGTTGCACAGCTTCTGTTCCTGGAGTCTGAAGATCCGGGAAAAGATATCCACATGTATATCAACAGTCCGGGAGGTTCTGTAAGCGCAGGACTTGCTATCTACGATACGATGCAGTACATCAAATGTGATGTATCCACGATCTGTATCGGTATGGCTGCCAGCATGGGAGCATTCCTTCTTGCCGGCGGTACCAAAGGAAAGAGAATGGCTCTGCCAAACTCTGAAATCATGATTCATCAGCCATCCGGCGGTGCACAGGGTCAGGCAACCGAGATCAAAATCGTTGCAGAACAGATTCTGAAAACCAAACGGAAATTAAATGAAATTCTGGCGGCAAATACAGGAAAACCGCTGGAACAGATTGAGATCGATACCGAGCGTGACAACTACATGTCCGCAGAGGAAGCAAAAGCATACGGTCTGATTGATAATGTAATTACGAACCGATAAGAGAGGAAAGGTGTCCAAAAGCGTAGTTCCGGCAATGAGGCTTTTGCGGCACCTTTTGCCTTATCCGGCGATAAGGTTTAGTTGTAATATGTTGAAAGGAAGAAAACGATGGCTATAAAAGGGAATGATACCAAGATCCGCTGCTCTTTCTGCGGAAAGACAGAAGACCAGGTACGCAAGCTGATCGCAGGCCCGGACGGGGCATACATCTGTGATGACTGCGTGGCAATCTGCTCGGAGATCATTCAGGAAGAGTTTGAGGATCTGTACGGCGAGCAGAATACCGACGAGATCAACCTGATCAAACCAAAGGAAATCAAAGCATTTCTGGATGACTACGTAATCGGACAGGATGAGGCGAAAAAAGTGCTCTCCGTTGCTGTTTACAACCATTACAAACGAGTGCTTTCCGGTGCATCCTCCGACATCGAACTGCAGAAGAGCAACATTCTGATGCTCGGACCGACCGGTTCCGGAAAAACGTATCTGGCACAGACACTGGCCAAACTGATCAACGTTCCGTTTGCAATTGCAGACGCAACGGCGCTCACCGAGGCAGGTTATGTCGGCGAGGACGTAGAAAACATTCTGCTCCGCCTCATTCAGGCAGCAGACTATGATATCGAGCGCGCTGAGCACGGAATCATCTACATCGATGAGATCGATAAAATCACAAGAAAATCCGAAAACGCTTCGATCACACGAGATGTTTCCGGCGAGGGTGTACAGCAGGCACTGCTGAAAATCCTGGAGGGAACTGTAGCTTCCGTTCCGCCGCAGGGCGGAAGAAAGCATCCGCATCAGGAGTTTATTCAGATTGATACGACGAATATCCTCTTTATCTGCGGCGGTGCATTCGAAGGACTCGAGAAGATCATCGAGACGAGACAGGATACGAAATCCATCGGATTCAACAATCCGATCGGCCATGCAAAAGATGAGAATGTCGGAGATCTGCTCCGTCAGGTCATGCCGCAGGATCTGACCAAGTTCGGCCTGATTCCGGAGTTTGTCGGACGTGTGCCGATTGTCGTTACGTTAAATTCTCTGGATGAGACGGCCCTGATGAAGATTCTGGTTGAGCCGAAGAATTCTCTGGTCAAACAGTACAAGAAGCTGTTTGAGCTGGACGGCGTACAGCTTGACTTCAAAGAAGATGCACTCGAAGCGATTGCAAAGAAATCCCTGGAGCGGAAAACAGGCGCCAGAGGTCTCCGCGCAATCATGGAAGATACGATGATGGATCTGATGTATGAGATCCCGTCGGACAATACGACAAAAGAATGCGTCATCACCAAGGACGCTGTAGAAAAGAAGGCGGAGCCGGAGATTATTCACGGCGAACCGGCCCCTGTTCCACGGCGGAATATGGGAAGAAGATCCGGAAGACCGGAAACCGCCTGAAAAACGCAGGAGGAAACTTAAATGGAAGAAGTGACAAAAGTATTACCGGCGATTGCGCTGCGTGGAACGACGATTTTGCCGGATATGATTGTACATTTTGATATCAGCAGACCTAAATCGGTTCGTGCGGTCGAGGAGGCGATGCTGGGAGACCAGAAAATTTTCCTGATTACACAGAAAGACCCGGATACGGAAGTACCGGGTCTGCTTGATGTGTATAAAATTGGAACAATTGCGGTCATCAAACAGGTTGTAAGAATGCCCAAGGATGTTCTTCGGATTCTCGTAGAAGCAGAAAGACGCGCAGAACTGCTGAACTTCGAGGAAGAGGAGAGCGAGTATCTCCGCGCCGAGGTGGCGCTGTTTACCGGCTCGGACGAAATGCAGTTTTCCGATATCGAGCAGGAAGCAATGCTGCGCAACTTAAAAGAGCTGTTTGCCGTCTACTGCGAGCAGACGCAGAAAGTCAGCAAGGAACTGGCAGGCCAGATCCTCGGAACCGAAGAAGTTGGAAAGCTGGTGGATCAGATCTGCATGAATCTGCCCCTCGACTACGTAAACCGCCAGAAACTGCTGGAGGCTGTGGAGCTTTCCGAGCGGTATGATACGCTCTGCGTCATGATCGCCAACGAGATTCAGATTCAGGAGATCCGTTCGGAGATTCAGGGAAAAATCAAAGAGCGGATCGATAAGAACCAGCGTGATTATATTCTGCGCGAGCAGCTTAAAGTCATCCGCGAGGAACTCGGCGAGGACAATTCCCGGACCGAGATTGAAAATTATAAGAAGCAGCTCGAGAAGCTCAAAGCCTCCAAAGAGGTGAAAGAGCGGATTTCCGAGGAGATCCACCGTCTGGAAAATTCGGCCAGCAATCCGTCCGAGGCAGGCGTGATCCGCGGCTATATCGAGACACTGCTGGGGCTTCCGTGGGATAAGGCATCCCGTGACAATCAAGATCTGGCAAGAGCACGCGAGATTCTGGAGGAAGATCACTACGGTCTTTCGAAAGTAAAAGAGAGAATCCTCGAATTCCTGGCCGTACGCACCCTGACGAAGAAAGGCGAGAGCCCGATTCTCTGCCTGGCAGGCCCTCCGGGAACCGGTAAGACCTCGATTGCGAGAAGCGTGGCGCGAGCCCTGAATAAAAAATACGTCCGCATCTGTCTCGGCGGTGTGCGGGATGAGGCGGAGATCCGCGGCCACAGAAGAACCTACATCGGTGCGATGCCGGGACGCATTGCGGCGGGACTCCATCAGGCGAAGGTGAAAAATCCGCTGATGCTGCTCGATGAGATCGACAAAGTAAGTGCAGATTACAAGGGAGATACCTCTTCCGCACTTCTTGAGGTCCTCGATTCCGAGCAGAATAATAAATTTGCCGATCATTACGTAGAGCTTCCGATCGACCTTTCGGAGGTGCTCTTTATTGCAACCGCAAATGATATTCAGAACATTCCGCGTCCGCTGCTGGACCGTATGGAAGTGATTGAAATTTCAAGCTATACGGAAAACGAGAAGTTCCATATCGCAAAAGAACATCTCGTTCCGAAGCAGAAGAAGGCGAACGGTCTGAAAGAAGCACAGCTTGTGATCGAGGATGAGGCGTTGATGGAAGTGATCAGCGGCTACACCAGAGAGGCCGGTGTCCGCTCCCTGGAGCGCCAGATCGGCAGAATCTGCAGAAAGAGCGCGAGAAAGATTCTCGAGGAACAGGTAAAAGAGGTTGTTGTGACGAAAGAAAATCTGGAAGAGTTCCTCGGAAAAGAGAGGTATGAGTTCCAGCCGGCCAACGAAAAACCGGAGATTGGTATTGTGCGCGGTCTTGCCTGGACGGCAGTCGGCGGCGATACGCTGCAGATCGAGGTCAATGTGATGCCGGGAAAAGGAGAGTTTCTGCTGACCGGCCAGCTCGGCGATGTGATGAAGGAGTCTGCGCAGGCGGGCATCAGCTTTATTCGTTCCGTGGCAGAGCAGTATGAGATTCCGAAAGAATTTTTCGAGAAACACGACATCCACATTCATATTCCGGAGGGAGCCGTTCCAAAAGATGGCCCGTCTGCCGGTATTACGATGGCGACGGCGATGGTTTCCGCGATCACAAAGGTTCCGGTAAAAGCAGACGTTGCGATGACCGGAGAGATTACGCTCCGCGGTCGTGTGCTTCCGATCGGCGGCTTAAAAGAGAAGCTGCTGGCGGCAAAGAAAGCCGGTATCCATATGGTTCTCGTTCCGGAGAAAAATGAGCCGGATGTAAGAGAACTGGATGCGGAGATCACAGACGGACTGCAGATCGAATTTGTCGGCAGCATGGAACAGGTATTAAAACTGGCACTTGTGGAAAAGAAGTAAGGCCAGAAGATGCAAAAAACAGGAGAAGAAAAGTATGGTAATTAAACAGGTAGAGCTGCAGCACGTCTGCGGAATCACCAGTAAACTGCCGGATACCGGTCAGGTGGAAGTGGCATTTGCGGGAAAATCCAATGTTGGAAAATCTTCTCTCATCAATGCCCTGATGAATCGGAAATCACTGGCGCGTACCAGTGCGCAGCCGGGAAAAACACAGACGATCAACTACTACCACATCAATGAGGAAATGTATCTGGTGGATCTGCCGGGATACGGTTTTGCGAGAGCCTCCGAGGAGGTTAAAGCAAAATGGGGCAAGCTGATCGAGGATTATCTGCATCAGTCAAAAATGCTGCACGCAGTATTTCTTCTGATTGATATCCGTCATGCACCGTCCAATAACGATCGCATCATGTACGACTGGATTCTTCGAAACGGCTATCAGCCGATCATCATTGCGACGAAGCTGGACAAGATCAAGCGCAGCCAGCTTCAGAAGCAGATCAAGCTGATCCGCGAGACGCTGGAGGTTGAGAAAGATACGATTGTGATTCCGTTTTCAGCAGAGACAAAACAGGGACGCGAGGAGATCTGGAATCTGATTGATGAAATCCGCTCGGATGCAGAAGAAAGCGGGGAATAATGTCATGGGTATGATACGTGCTGCAGGCCTTGGGTATGAATACCTCCGTTACGAGGAGGAAGGACAGGAGCCGGAAGTAACAAAAGCGATCGAGGACGTCAGTCTGGAAATCCAGAAAGGTCAGTTTATCGCGGTGCTCGGGCATAACGGAAGCGGAAAATCAACGCTTGCGAAACATATCAACGCTCTGCTGGTGCCTACAGAAGGCACCATGTGGGTGGACGATATGAAGACGACAGATGAGGAGGATGTCTGGAAGATCCGCCAGAAAGCCGGTATGGTATTCCAGAACCCGGATAACCAGATCATCGGAAATGTGGTGGAAGAGGATGTCGGCTTTGGACCGGAAAATCTGGGTGTCCCGACCGATGAAATCTGGAAACGGGTGGAGGAGAGCCTTACGGCGACCGGGATGATTTCATACCGGGCCCACTCTCCGAATAAGCTCTCGGGAGGTCAGAAACAGAGGGTTGCAATTGCAGGAGTGATGGCTATGCAGCCGGAATGTATTGTTCTTGATGAACCAACCGCGATGCTGGATCCGAACGGACGAAAAGAGGTTCTTCGCGCTGTGCGTAAGCTGAATGAAGAAAAGGGCGTTACGGTTATTCTGATTACGCATTACATGGAAGAGGTTGTTTTTGCGGACCGTGTGTTCGTTATGGACAGCGGCAGACTGGTAATGCAGGGGACACCACGGGAGATTTTCTCCGAGGTGGAGAAATTAAAAGAACTCCGTCTTGATGTACCCCAAGTGACACTGTTGGCTTATGAATTGAGAAAAAATGGTGTAGATCTCCCGGAGGGAATTTTGACCATTGAAGAACTGGTGAATGCATTATGTCATTGAAACTTGAAGATGTAACGTACACATACAGCCCGGGAACGGCATATGAAATGCACGCCCTGGAGCATATCAATCTTGAAATTCCGAACGGTCAGTTTGTGGGGATTATCGGTCATACAGGAAGCGGAAAATCGACGCTTGTGCAGCATTTAAACGGTCTGATCCGACCGACTGCCGGACGGGTGCTGTATAACGGAGAGGATATCTGGAAAGAAGGATATCCGCTAAGAGAGCTTCGAAGCCATGTGGGACTGGTTTTCCAGTACCCGGAGCATCAGCTCTTTGAGAATGATGTGCTTTCTGATGTATGCTTTGGTCCCATGAATCAGGGATTATCCAGGGAAGAGGCAGAAGTAGAAGCAAAGAAAGCACTGCAGCACGTAGGTTTCAAGGAGAAAAATTTTAGTAAATCCCCTTTTGAGCTTTCCGGCGGACAGAAGAAAAGAGTTGCTATTGCCGGTGTACTGGCAATGAATCCGAAAATTCTTATTCTGGATGAGCCAACTGCAGGTCTGGATCCGAAAGGACGAGATGATATCCTTGACCAGATCGCAGAGCTTCATAAAGTAAGAGGGATTACCATTATCCTTGTATCCCACAGCATGGAGGATATTGCAAAATATGTAGAGCGGATTATTGTCATGAACCACGGTCATGTGGCGTTTGACGATACACCGAAGAAAGTCTTCGCTCACTATAAAGAGCTGGAGAAAATCGGTCTTGCGGCGCCGCAGATGACGTATATTATGCATGCGCTAAAGGAACACGGCATGGACGTGGACGTAACGGCGACAACGGTTGAAGAGGCGCGCGATACGATTCTTGCGGCACTGGAAAGTCAGAAGAAAAACGGGAAAAAAGGAGCAGAAGTATGTTAAGAGATATTACTCTGGGACAGTATTACCCGGCAGATTCTATTCTGCACCGGCTTGACCCGCGTGTAAAATTTGTGGGAACGCTCGTTTATGTCATTTCCCTTTTTCTGTTCCACAACTGGGGCTATCTGCTTGGAACCGTATTCCTTGCGGTGATGATTAAACTGTCGAAGGTACCGTTCAAATTTATCACGAAGGGTCTGAAATCAATTTTTGTGCTGCTTGCGATTACGATGGTATTTAACATCCTATTTACGCCGGGTGAGGTGCTCGTCCGTATCTGGAAAATTACGATCACCCGTGAGGGTGTGGCTATGGCATGCCGTATGTCGGTGCGTCTGATTTTCCTGATGATCGGCTCTTCGCTGATGACGCTGACGACAACACCGAACCAGCTGACGGATGCACTCGAAAGCCTGCTCGGACCATTGAAAAAAATCCATGTGCCGGTGCATGAGATTTCCATGATGATGTCAATCGCACTCCGTTTTATCCCGATTCTTCTGGAAGAGACAGACAAGATTATGAAAGCGCAGATGGCGCGCGGCGCGGATTTTGAGAGCGGAAATATTATCCAGAGAGTAAAGAACATGGTGCCGCTTCTGTGCCGCTGTTTATTTCAGCCTTCCGCCGTGCAAATGATCTGGCGCTGGCGATGGAAGCACGCTGCTACCATGGAGGAGAGGGAAGAACACAGATGAAACCGCTTCGGTATCAGACGCGCGATTATGCAGCGTATGGCGTTCTTATGGCATACCTTGTGTGCAGTATCGGCCTTCGCGTGTGCGGACTCTGACTTTGACGAAAACGGAGGAGAAGAATGCGCAGAATTAAGCTGATTGTAGCGTATGACGGCACAAATTACTGTGGATGGCAGGTACAGCCAAATGGAATCACAGTGGAGGAAGTGATCAATAAGGCACTTTGTAAACTGACTGGGGAAGATATTGCAGTGATCGGCGCCAGCCGCACAGATTCTGGGGTACATGCCCTTGGAAATGTGGCTGTATTTGATACGGAAAGCCGGATTCCGGCAGAACGCTTTTCCTATGCATTAAATCAAAGACTCCCGGATGATATTGTGATTGTATCGTCAGAAGAAGTTT